>OMDW01000539.1_pt1 | contig 11096 bp, 8 predicted proteins | sample 1673661 | NCBI WGS metagenome assembly OMDW01 (sample SAMEA103958118, study PRJEB25191) | human gut metagenome
GCATAGTGGCCGGTGACGCCGACGCGGAGCTTCAGGTCATCGCCAACGTGACGGAGGAGGATACGGCGGCCATTCAGGGCTATCTGGACAGCACGCCCATCCAAGTGACCTGCCCGGATACCCCCTGTATGCTGGATATCAAGCTGACAGGCTGGCTGGGCGAGCACCGCGCCTGCGTCCGTGTGGCCAACAACCACACCAATATCATTTACATGGAGAAGGACGGACAGATCCTGCGGGAGCTGCCGGTGACCGGCAACGCCGAGGATCACTTGCAGGACAAGTCCGTGCTGAACGTCAAAGACATCATCACATTCGCTGAAACTGTACCTATAGACGCCATCCTGCCCACGGTGGGACGGCAAATTGAGAAAAACACCGCCATTGCCGCCGAGGGCCTCCGAAACAGCTGGGGTTCCAACATCGGCTCCACCCTGCTGCGGCGCTCGGAGGATTGGGCGACGCAGGCACAGGCGTGGGCCGCCGCCGGCTCCGACGCCCGCATGAACGGCTGTGAGATGCCGGTGGTCATCGTATCCGGCTCCGGTAATCAGGGCATCACCGCCTCCGTACCCGTCTGGCGGTACGGTCAGCTCATGGGGGCGGACGAGGAGAAGATCCTGCGGGCCGTGTGCCTCAGCGACCTCATCACCATCCACCAGAAAACCGGCATCGGCCGCCTCAGCGCCTACTGCGGCGCGGTGTCCGCCGGTGTGGGCGCGGGCTGCGGCATCGCATGGCTGCGTGGCGCGGACTACGAGGGCATCAGCCACACGCTGGAAAACGCGGTGGCCATGATCTCCGGCTGCATCTGCGACGGCGCCAAGGCCAGCTGCGCCGCCAAGATCGCCATGGGCGTGAGCTGCGGCCTGCTGGGATACGATATGTACTGCGGCGGCAACAACTTCCAGCCCGGCCACGGCATCATGGGCAAGGACGTGGAGGACACCATCCGCCATGTGGGTGTGCTGGCCGCAGAGGGTATGCGGGAGACGGATCGCGTCATCCTGCGGATCATGACAGAGTAAAAAAACAGAGCGCGGGGTCTGCGTATGCAGACCCCGCTTTTTTGCGTCCGCCGCAAGTGTCCCGCCGTGCCGCCTCCTTTCGCCGTCGGAAACGTTTTCGCCCCAATTGAAAAAAAGTTCGACAATAAATGGCGATCATTAACATACCACCCACATACGTTAGCGACATCTGTATCCAAATGTCGTTTCATTAGCACCAATTTTATGAATATCGTGTTACTATTTTAAATCGTTAAGAGCAACAAATTTCGACACGCCGCAAGTCGAAAAAATGAGTACAAAGGAGAGTGTTTTCTGTGGCAACATTTATCATCGGACTCGTCATCCTGCTGGGCGGCGCGGCCCTGTACGGTCGCTTCTGCGAAAAAGTTTTCGGGCCGGATGACCGCAAGACCCCCGCATACACCAAGGAGGACGGCGTTGACTTCGTCCCCATGCGCGGCTGGAAGAACAGCCTCATCAACCTGCTGAACATCGCTGGCACCGGCCCCATCCTCGGGCCGATCCAGGGCATCCTGTTTGGGCCCATCGCGTTTTTGACCATCCCCATCGGCAATATCATCGGCGGCGCCATGCATGACTATTTCTCCGGCATGATCTGCCTGCGCGACGGCGGCACCCAGATGCCCGAGATGATCCGCCGCTACTCCACCAAGGGGATCTATAAGTTCTACAACGTGTTCGTGTGCGTACTGCTGCTGCTGGTGGGCGCTGTGTTCATCTACACCCCCGGCGACATCGCCGCCACGCAGCTCTTTGGCTTTGACGGCAAGGCTACCTCCGTCTCCACGTGGGTCATCTACGGTGTCATCTTCCTGTATTATCTGATCGCCACCGTGTTCCCCATCGACGCCATCATCGGCAAGATCTACCCCATCTTCGGCGGTATCCTGCTGTTCTCCGCCATCGGCATCTTCATCGGCATCTTCGTCACCGGTATGCCCCTGATGAACATCTGGGACAGTTGGGCTGCTCCCGTGCTGAGCCTCACCGGTGCTGACGGCACCGTGGGTACGTTCACCTACGCGGACTACTTCTCCACCAAGCACTTCCTGCCCATCTTCTTCGTGACCGTGGCCTGCGGCATTCTGTCCGGCTTCCACTCCACCCAGACCGCTATCATCTCCCGCACCATGAAGAGCGAGCGTCAGGGCCGCAACACCTTCTACAACATGATGGTGCTGGAAGGCTTCATCGCCATGGTTTGGGCTGCCGGCGCCATGGGCGTGTACAACCTGGCTTTGCAGGAGCCCAATGCCGGGCTGGCTACCGGCACCGTGGGCGTGGTCTGCAAGTACCTGCTGGGTCATGTGGGCGGCATCATCGCCCTGCTGGGCGTCATCGTGCTGCCCATCACCTCCGGTGATACGGCACTGCGCGCCCTGCGCCTGAGCCTGTCTGAGACGCTGCACATCGACCAGTCCACCAACGGCAAGCGCATCAAGCTGGCTGTGCCCATCTTCGCGCTGGTCATCGCCATCCTCGTGTTCGCCAAGACCAATGCCGACGGCTTCAACATCCTGTGGCGTTACTTCGCATGGGCCAACCAGACCCTGTCCCTGTTCGCCTTCCTGTGCATCACCGCGTGGATGTTCGAGAACGGCAAGGGTAAGTGGGCTTGGATCCCCATGATCCCCGGCTGCTTCTACACCTTCATCTGCGTGACCTACATCGCCAACGCCCACATCGGCTTCAACATCCCCTGGACGCCCGCCTACATCATCGGTGTGGTGTGCGCCATCGCCTATGTGGTGGCCTGCTGCATGTACGGCAAGAAGCGTGCTGCTAAGCTGCTGGCCAAGTAAGTCCTCTCCTCTCCTCAAATCGGTATAGCAAATAACGTACAAAACATGAGGGACGGCCTACGCCGTCCCTTGTGTTTTTTTCTCCCGGCTGGTATAATCCCCTTATCAAAACGAAGGGAGTGCGCTCCATGAAACGCTGTCTTGTCCTCTCCGACTCATTCAAAGGCACGCTGTCCTCCCCGGACATCTGCCGCATCGCCCGCAGTCTCCATATCCCCGGCTGGCACATCGACGCCCTGCCGGTGGCCGATGGCGGCGAGGGCACCACAGACTGCTTTCTGGATGCCTGCGGCGGACAGCGTATCGCCCTTCCCGTGTCCGGTCCCTTTGGCGGCACTATCGACGGCTTCTACGGCCTGCTGCCAGACGGGACAGCGGTGGTGGAGTGCGCCGCAGCAGCGGGTCTGCACCAGACCGAGGGCCGTCCCGACCCGGAGGCGGCCACCACCTACGGTGTGGGACAGCTTCTGGCCCATGCGCTGGATCACGGCGCAAAGCGCTTGATCCTGGGTCTGGGCGGCAGCTGCACCAACGACGGCGGCTGCGGTGCGGCCGCAGCGCTTGGCGTTCGGTTTTACGACCGGCAGGGCCGCGGCTTCGTGCCCACCGGCGGCACGCTGGCGGACATCGAGGCTATCGACCTGTCCGGGCGGCATCCCGGCCTGCGGCCCGGTGTGCTGACGGTCATGTGCGACATCGACAACCCCCTGTACGGCGAAACCGGCGCGGCGTACATCTTCGCTCCGCAGAAGGGGGCGAACGATGCCTGCGTGCAGCGTCTGGACGCGGGACTTCGGCATCTCGCCGCGGTGCTGCATGCACAGCTGGGTGCGGAGGTGGATACCCTCCCCGGCGGCGGTGCCGCCGGCGGCTTCGGCGCGGGCTGCGCTGCGCTGTTGTGCGGTGCCCTGCGCTCCGGTATCACGACGGTGCTGGACACCGTGGACTTCGACCGCCGCGCAGTGGGCTGCGACCTGGTGGTCACCGGCGAGGGTTCCTTTGATGCCCAAAGCCTGGGCGGCAAGGCCATCAGCGGCGTGGCAGGCCGGTGTCAGAAGCTGCGTGTCCCCGCTGCCGTGCTGGCCGGGCGTGTGGCACTGACACCGGAGCAATGGGCCCCGCTGGATCTGCGGGCCGTCCGCAGTATCAACCCCACCGGGGCGACCCTTGAGGACGCCCGAGCCAACGCCGCCGCCTATTACCGGACGGCACTGGAAACGCTGCTGAAGGAGTGGAAGTGATATGGCACAGGTCATCGAGATACACGACTTTTCCGACCCGGCGCTGGACGTCTACGCCCGGGCCACGGAAAACCAGCTGGTCAACCGGGCCGACCCGGCCAACGCCCTGTTCATCGCCGAGAGCCCGCTGGTCATCGGCCGTGCGCTGGACGCCGGGTGCGTACCGGTGTCGTTCCTGATGGAGCCGCAGCACATCACCGGCAAAGGCGCCGAGATACTGGGTCGCTGTGACCCGGACCTCCCCGTCTATACCGCCTCCCTGGAGGTGCTGACGCAGCTCACCGGCTTCCACCTGACCCGCGGGATGCTGTGCGCCATGCGCCGTCCGCCCCTGCCCTCCGTGGCGGAGGTCTGCGCCAGGGCGCGGCGCATCGCCGTACTGGAAAACGTGATGAACCCCACCAACGTGGGTGCCATTTTCCGCTGCGCGGCCGCCCTGGGCATGGACGCCGTCCTGCTGACCACAGAGGGCAGCGACCCCCTGTACCGCCGGGCTTCCCGGGTAAGCATGGGTAATGTATTCCTGGTGCCATGGACCTATCTGCCGGAGGGCGACTGGACGGCGGCACTGCACGATCTGGGCTTCACCACCGCGGCCATGGCCCTGCGGGAGGACTCCCTGCGGCTGGATGACCCACGCCTGTTGTCAGCGGAGAGGCTGGCGGTGGTGCTGGGCACCGAGGGCGACGGGCTGGCCGACGGCACCATCGCCCAATGCGACCACACGGTGATGATCCCCATGACCCATGGGGTGGACAGCCTGAATGTAGCTGCCGCGGCTGCCGTAGCCTTCTACCAGTTGGGCCTGCAATGCCAATAAGCGAATAAATATCCCCCCGGCTCCGCCGGGGGGATACACTGTATTTACAGGAACTTGTCCAGCTCCCGTTCCACATTGTCCATTTTCTTCACTTGGGGATGTTCCACACGATAGCCGGACTTAATGACCATATCCAGCGTCCGCAGGGCGGTCAGATCGGCCAGCGGGTCCGCCGCGCAGACGATCATATCCGCGCACTTGCCCGGCTGGATGGAGCCGGTCTCGCCGGCAATACCCGCCAGCGCCGCATTGCCCAGCGTGGCGCTGTGCAGCGCAAACGCCGGCGTCACGCCGCAGTACTTCACAAAGTAGCATAGCTCCCGCCACATATCGTAGTGGGTGATATAGGGGCAGCCGGTGTCGGTGCCCAGACCCACGGGGACACCATCCGCCAAACAGGCCTTCGCCATGGCGATAATACCCTCAAACACCACCTTGCCGTTCTCCTGCTGCTCATAGGTGGCGTGAGAGATACTGCGGTCGAACAGCGCATAGGGCACGGCAGGCGAGATGGTGGACACCTGGAAAGCGCCGCGTTCCTTACACAGCTGCATGATGTGCTCATCCGGCTTCGCGCCGTGCTCGATGGAGTCCACGCCGTTTTCCAGCGCCACCCGGACGCCCTCCGGGCTCTCCACATGAGCGGCCACCTGCATTCCCAGCGCATGGGCCTTATCGCAGGCCGCCTTGACCAGTGCCGGCTGCATCCGCAGCACGCCCGGTTCCCCCACCACTTCGGCGTCCATAACGCCGCCGGTGATCATCAGCTTGATCAGGTCGGGCTTTTCCGCCGTGATCTTCTCCACGAAGGCCGCGGCCTCCTCCGGCGTGCGGGCCTCATAGGCCAGCGACCCGGCCATGTGCCCGCCGGGTACCGACACCGCCATATTGGACGCCACCACCCGGGGAGACAGGATCTCGCCCCGCCTGGCCGCATCGCGAATGATCGTGTCGAAGTCCGCCACGCCGCCCACGGTACGGATAGTGGTCACGCCGGACAGCAGCTCCGTCCTGGCGTAACCCTCGCACATCTTCACGCCGATGCGGCGCATCAGGCCGTTGGAGGTGATGAGCTTCACCAGCTTCTTAGGGTCGGAGGGCTTTTTCCGGGGCTTGCCGGAGGCGGGCAGATGCACATGCAGATTGATCAGCCCCGGCAGCAGGTATTTGCCGCCCAGGTCCACGCGCACATAGCCCTCCGGCACATCGGCCGCGTCGCAGACGGCAGCAATGCGGTCCCCATCCACACAGACAGCCAGCCTCGTCCGAGGCGTCATGTCCCGCGTACCGTCCAGCATCACGCCGTTCACCAGCGCATATTTCTCATGGTTTGTGTACATATGCATCCCTCCTGCTGGGAAATTTTTTCGCATGATACCACAACGCGGTGGAAATTGCAACAGACAATTTCCACCGCCAGCCAAAGCAGATTCACGCACGTTTGACGTTCTCAGAATACGACCACCAGCAGCATTTTGAATTGCTCCTGTCCATACACCGCGTGCGGATGCCGCGCCGGCATGAGGATGGACTCGCCGGTGTGCAGCACATGGGGTACGCCGTCCACGGTCACGCGGCCCACGCCGTCCAGGCACGTCACCAGCGCGTCGCCGCCGGACTCGTGGGTGCTGATCTCCTCGTCCTTGTCGAAGGCAAACAGCGTCACACTGACGGCGTCGTTCTGGGCCAGCGTCTTGCTGACCACCTGCCCCGGCTGATAGGCCACCTGATCCCGCAGGGTCAGCACGGTGGCCACATCGAGGTTCTTCATCATAGCGATACACTCCTTTTTATTGGATAAACGGGGGCGGCAAAGCCGCCCCCGTTATCGAAAACTTACTTGCCCAGGGCGGCCTTCAGGGCCTCCACACGGTCGGTCTTTTCCCAGGAAACACCCAGGTCCTCACGGCCCATGTGGCCATAGGCCGCCAGCTGGCGGTAAATGGGCTTCCGCAGGTCCAGATCGCGGATGATGGCGGTGGGCCGCAGGTCAAAGACCTTCTCCACAGCGGCCTCCAGCTCGCTGTCGGCCACCACGCCGGTGCCGAACGTCTCCACCAGCACGCTGACGGGACGCGCCACGCCGATGGCGTAGGCCAGCTGCACCTGGCACTTGTCCGCCAGACCGGCGGCCACCACGTTCTTGGCCACCCAGCGGGCGGCGTAGGCCGCGCTGCGGTCCACCTTGGTGGGGTCCTTGCCGGAGAAAGCGCCGCCGCCGTGGGGCGCGCTGCCGCCATAGGTGTCCACAATGATCTTGCGTCCGGTCAGGCCGGTATCGGCGGCGGGGCCGCCGCTGACAAAGCGGCCGGTGGGGTTCACATAGATCTTCGTCTCGCCGTCCAGCAGCTCGGCGGGCACGGTGGGCTTGATGACCAGCTCAATCATATCCTTGCGGATCTGCTCCAGCGTCACGTCAGGGCTGTGCTGGGTGGACAGCACCACGGTATCCACGCGGACGGGCTTGCCGTTCTCGTCGTACTCCACGGTGATCTGGGTCTTGCCATCGGGACGCAGATAGTCCACCAGACCCTGCTTGCGCACGTCGGTCAAGCGCTTGGCCATCTTGTGGGCGATGGAGATCGCCAGGGGCATCAGCTCCGGCGTCTCGTTGCAGGCGTAGCCGAACATCATGCCCTGGTCGCCGGCGCCGTTGTCCAGCTCGCTCTTGCCGGAGGCCTTGGCCTCATAGCTCTTGTCCACGCCCAAAGCGATATCGCCGGACTGCTCATCGATGTTGGTGATGACGGCGCAGGTGTTGCCGTCAAAGCCGCACTCGGAGGAGTTATAGCCGATGTCCAGCACCACCTGGCGGGCGATCTTGGGGATATCCACATAGCAGCTGGTGGTGATCTCACCCATGATGTGGATCAGGCCGGTGGAGGCGCAGGTCTCGCAGGCCACGCGGCCATTGGGGTCCTTCTCGAAGATCGCGTCCAGCACCGCGTCGCTGATCTGGTCGCAGACCTTGTCGGGATGCCCTTCGGTAACGGACTCAGAGGTAAACAGATGTCTTGCCATGATTTTTTCTCCTTTCATCTCGCGGATGGTCATTGAAAAAGCGCTCTGCCGAACCGACAGAGCGCTGTGCTTCTTTGCTCATCCTCATCTTTCGATTCGTTCGCCGGATTTGGCACCTTGAAAAAACAGGTTGCCGTGGCTTCATCGGGCCGGTCCCTCCGCCACTCTTGATAAGGTATTTACTTGTACAGCATATTGTAACAGTTTTTTTAGCATTGTCAATAGCATTTCCATGATTTTTGCAAATAATTCAACTGTACGGAAACTTTGCCATTGTTCAAAAAAATGACATGACTTTTCCGCCGTTATGGGTTATACTGAACACAATTTGTACACAGGAGGACACTCCCCTTGAAAAAACTCTATGACGGGGTGCAGCGCTTCTGCGCCGCCCATCCCCGGTTCGGCATTCCCAACCTCATGCGCGTTATCGTCATCGGCAACGTGGCGGTCTATGTGCTCATGCTGCTGACCCAGGCCAACGACGCCAACGCCCTGAGCTTTCTGACCTTCAATCTCAATGCCCTGCTCCACGGTGAGGTGTGGCGGCTGGTGACCTTTGTGTTCGTGCCCGCCTACTCCAGTCCCTTTGCCCTGCTGATCAGTCTCTACTTCTATTACTGGATCGGCTCCACGCTGGAGCGCCAGTGGGGCACGGCCAAGTTCAACCTGTACTACATCAGCGGCGCGCTGCTGACGGTGCTGGGCGTGGTGCTGGCCAGTCTCATCACCGGCAACCCCTACCTGACCGCAGCGGGCACCGGCTATGTGAACCTGTCCATGTTCTTCGCCTTTGCCTTCCTGTTCCCGGACACCACGGTGCTGCTGTTCTTCATCCTCCCCGTGAGGATGAAGTGGCTGGCGTACCTGGACGGCGCACTGTTCGCCTTCGACATCATCAAGGCCATCGGCGCCCACAACTGGGCCGGTGTAGTGCTGCCCATCGTGGCCCTGCTGAACTTCGCCGTGTTCATCTGGCCGGAGGTCCACTACCTGAAGGAGCGCGCCAAATACCAGAACTCCCGCAAGACCGTCCAGTTCCGTCAGGCCCAACAGCAGCAGGCCAAGCAGGCCCAGCAGCAGGGCTATCGCCACAAGTGCGCCGTCTGCGGCCGCACGGATACCGACTACCCTGATCTGCAATTCCGTTACTGCAGCAAGTGCGTCGGGTACCACTGCTTCTGTCAGGACCACATCTTCAACCACGTGCATTTCACGGAGGAATAACAAAATACAGACGGGCCGCCCGCCGGGCGGCCCTTTTTTTGCACATATCTTAATAAAATCTTACCGTCCTGTAAGTTGACAGTGAAAACGTTTTCGCGTACAATAAGCCTGTAGCAAAAGGGGAAAACTGCCCAAAAATCCGAAACGCAACCGCCGGTTGACACATTTCCAGCCCCGGTTTATAGACCGCAACCGGCAAAACCCGTATGATAGCGCCATCAAAACCAAACGGCGGCACCTGCCGTCATACGGAAGGAGCGCATACCTATGATTTTAGCTGACAAGATCGTGTCCCTGCGGAAAAAGGCAGGCTGGAGCCAGGAGGACCTGGCCGAGAAGCTGGGCGTCACCCGCCAGTCCGTATCCAAATGGGAGGGCGCACAGTCCGTGCCCGATATGGATAAGGTCGTGATGATGAGCCGCCTGTTCGGCGTCTCCACCGACTTCCTGCTGAAGGACGAACTGGAGGAGGAAACGCCCTGCGCCGCGGCCCAGGACGACGACACGCCCCTGCGCCGCGTGAGCCTGACCCAGGCCTCCGCCTATCTGGCCCTGCGTAAGGCCGCCGCGCCGAAGATCGCCATAGCTACCGCCCTGTGCATCACCTCCCCGGTGACGTTGCTGCTGCTGGCCGCCATGAGCGAGGTGCAGCGCTTCCCTATCAGCGGAAACGCGGCGGCGGGCATCGGATTGTGCGTGATGCTGGTGCTGCTGGCTGTCGCGGTGAGCATTTTCCTGCGCGCCGACGCGGACGTGCGCGACTACCGCTTTTTAGAGGAAGAGCCCTTCGAGACGGAGTACGGCGTCACCGGCATGGTGCGCCAGCGGCAGCGGGAATACAAGGACACCCATACCCGGCTCGTCACCGTGGGCGTGGTGCTGTGTGTGCTGGCCGCCGTACCGCTGTTCGCCGCCATGTGCATAAGCGGCAGCGACCTGCTCTATATCGCCGCTGTCTGCGCGCTGCTGGTGCTGGTGGCCATCGGCTGTCTGGCCCTGGTCACAGCCGGCGTGTATCAGGGCGCCATGGAGCAGCTGCTGGAGGAGGGCGACTACACCCGTCCCCAGAAAAAGCACCACAAGCTGATGGGCACCGTCACCATGATCTACTGGCTCACCGCCACGGCGGTGTTCCTGCTGTACACCTACGGTCCCCACGGCAACGGCCAACCCCGGTACAGCTGGATCATCTGGGCGGTGGCGGGCGTGCTGTATGCCGCCGTTATGGGCATCGTTCGCATCATCAGCCGCAGCCGCGGCTGATGATGCCCCACAATAGAAGCTTAGGAGAGAAATAGGAGGAACTGACCCCATGCTGGACATTCAACATCTGACCAAGACCTACGGCGAGAAGAAGGCCGTGGACGATCTGTCGCTGCACATCGCCCCCGGCGAGATCTACGGCTTCATCGGCCATAACGGCGCCGGCAAGACCACCACGCTGAAATCCGTGGTGGGTATCCTGCAATTTGACCAGGGCGAGATCACCATCGACGGCCGATCCATCAAGGCCGATCCCCTGGGCTGTAAGCGGGAGATGGCCTACATCCCCGATAACCCGGACCTGTACGACTACATGACCGGCATCAAGTATCTGAACTTCATCGCCGACGTATTCGGCGTGGACGCCCAGACCCGGCAGGAGCGTATCCGCACCTACGCGGATGCCTTTGAGCTGACGGGCGACCTGGCCCAACCCATTGCCGCCTATTCCCACGGCATGAAGCAGAAGCTGTCCATCATTGCCGCGTGGCTCCACGACCCGAAGGTCATCATCATGGATGAGCCCTTCGTAGGCCTGGACCCCAAGGCTGCCCACCTGCTCAAGGGCATGATGCGCGAGGTCTGCGACAACGGCGGCGCCATCTTCTTCTCCACCCATGTGCTGGAGGTCGCGGAAAAGCTCTGCGACAAGGTGGCCATCATCAAGGGCGGCCGGCTCATCCGTTCCGGC
>OMDW01000540.1_pt1 | contig 11086 bp, 10 predicted proteins | sample 1673661 | NCBI WGS metagenome assembly OMDW01 (sample SAMEA103958118, study PRJEB25191) | human gut metagenome
TCACGTCGCTATACACTTCGTAAGGGATGTTGTTCTTGTCGAACACTTCAATCACTTTATCTGCCACGTGAAAACGAATCAAATCGTTGTCGGTCACGAAAAACGCTTTCTTGAAACCTCTGCGCTGCGCTTCCGTGCCAATGCTTTCGCGGCATCCCGCACCGAAATACGAGGTTTCGTTCAAAATCATTCTGTACATTAGTTCTGTTTTGTTTAAAGGTTATTTTTATCTCACCACAGATTACACAGATTAGAAAATTAATTATTTAATCTGCGTAATCTGTGGTGAAAAACTCATCATTTCGGCAAATTGAAAGCCACTGACATTTCCTTCATCTGCTCCTGGCTCATGCCTTCGGGTTCGAAGCCCATGTTCTTCGCCGCGATGTAAATCAGTGCCGATTTGTTGAGCACATCCACCTGGTCGAATGCCGCCATGATGTCGGTATCTACGGCAAACACGCCGTGCTTTTCCCACATCACCACATCGTAGTCATCCAGTTCCTTGATGGTCGCCTCAGCCAGTTCCACCGAGCTGGGCAATTTGTAGGGAACCATTCCCAAGCCGCGCGGACAAAATGCCTTCGTCTCCGGGATCATGCTCCACAAGAGGTTGGAAGCGACATCCTTCTGCATAAACTTCTGGTTATGGGTCAACGCCACCAGTTCGATGGGGTGAGTGTGGAGCGATGCCTTGTAGTTCATACCCTTCGAAAGCAGGTAGTTGTGCACACTCAGGTGCGAAGGCAACTCAGAAGTAGGCATCACCGGCTGGTCGGCGATGATGACATAGCTGGCACAATCGTCCAGAATACGGATAACCGAGCCGTTTGCCATCGGGTCGCGTGCCAGGTCGCGCATCCGTTTCTGCGTGCCTTTGCAATAGAAATAACATCCCTTCAATTGGGGAAGTACCGCACCGATTTGTTTCACTTCGCTGATAGCGGGCATCGTGCGGATGGCATCGTCCACGTATTCGGTGATGTTGATGGTGATGTTTCCGCCGTTGCGTTCAGCCCAGCCTTTCTGCCACAGATAGCCTGCGACTTCTGCTACTTTACCAATCTCGGCAGCCAGTGCCGGACGGTTGTTCAATATTGATTCCATATCGTTTTAAGTTTATAAGTTCTTTCGTTTTTAAGTTTATGAGTTCTTCACCACAGATTACACAGATTAAATAATTAATTTTCTAATCCGTGTAATCTGTGGTGAAAAAAGAAGCTTACCCCAGCAACTGAGGCAGGAACGATGACACGATGAGCACCGCCAGACCGATGACCAATACCGTAATGGTTTTCGGCGAGCAACCTTTCCATTCCTTCAGGATGATGCCCCACACGTTCGAGAACACCACGTTGAGCGCCATCAGGATGCAGAAGGCGAAAGTCATCAGCACGGGCGACGAAGTGAGGAAGCCCTTGCCGAGTGCCAGCCCGAAGAACTGGCTATACCACAACACGCCAGCCAGGGCACAGAAGACGAGGTTATTCGTCCATACATTGCCTTTACGATAGTCTCCCCACGTGCGGTTCTTCCCGTTCTGGAAGAAACAATACACGGCATTCGTCACAAAACCGCCCAGCGTGACGAGGAACGTTGCCGGAAGCGTCTTGAACATATCCGCCGACTCCTCGAAGTGGATAGACGAGCCGAACTCCAGCCCCACATTGAAGCAACCGCTCATAAACCCTGCCAGCAGGGCGATGGCAATGCCTTTCGGGAAATTGAAGTCCTTCACCGCCGCCTTTTTCTCCTCTTCGCTCAGGCTCTGCGACTTCATGTTGCCCGCCACGCCGATGATAGCGATACCCACGAGCGTCACCACCACGCCGATGATGACCGAAGCCGTCAGCTTCTCCAGATGATGCGCCTCGGGATAGAAGACGTTCAGTATCACCGGAGCCAGAATGGTGCCCAGACCGGCGCACGTGCCCAGCGAGATGCTTTGTCCCAGCGCCACGCCAAGGTAGCGCATCGAAAGCCCGAAAGTCAGTCCGCCCACGCCCCACAGCACACCGAAAAGGATGGTCATTGCCACATCCAGCCCGCTTGCACCGGCAAACAACTCAAAAAGGCTGTGTCCCGCAGGAACAGCCAGCAACGCACCCAGCAGCGGGAAAACCAGCCAGGCAAACACGCCCTGAACCAGCCAGTACGACTCCCAGCTCCAGTCTTTTATCCGATTAATCGGCACGTAACAGCTCGACTGGCAGAACGCGCCGATAGCAATAATCAATAGTCCGATTACTATATCCATTATCTGAATCGTTTTTTAGAACTTCTCCCGGGCAAGGATTAACCGCGTTTCGATGTCACGTCTGCCTCGTATTTTTCTACCTCGGCAATGAATTCTTCGCCTACCGGCACGTTGTTCTTCAGGCAGAACATGTCCCATACGGCGTTCCAAGGCAACGCTTTGGCTTCTTCCAGCAGGGCGAGGCGTTCGAACAGCTGGCCGTTTGCTTCGTACTGGCGGAGCTGCGCAAGCGGTTCGAGAAGCGCGCGGAGCATGCATTTCTGTGCCGCACGGCTACCCACAACGTACGCGCCGATGCGGTTGATGCTGGCATCAAAGTAATCGAGGCCGTAGTGCACGCGGTCGAGCGCGCCGCAACGCACGATTTCCTGGAAGAGTTCCAGTGTCGGGTCGTCCATAATGGTCACGTGGTCCGAGTCCCAACGGATAGGACGGCTCACGTGCAACATCAGTTCGGGCACGTAGAGCAGGAGCGACGAAACCTTGTCGGCTACGCTCTCGGTCGGGTGGAAGTGACCGGTATCCAACGTAATCATCTTGTTGTGCGATACGCCATAGCCGATGTAGAAGTCGTTCGAGCCTACGGTATAGCTTTCCAGCCCGATACCGAACACTTTCGATTCGATGCAGTCTTTCATGTTCTTGTATTCGGTAGCGAAAATCTGGTCGAGCGAATCCTTCAGCAGTTCGCGGTATTTCATGCGGTTCACGGTGATGTCCTTGCTTCCGTCGTGCACCCATACGTTCATGATACAGGGGTCGCCCTGTGCCTCGCCCATGGCTTCCGCCACGGCACGGCAACGCTTGGTGTGCTCAATCCAGAACCGGCGGATGCTTTCGTCGGGATTAGCCAATGTCAGGCTTCCGCTTTTCGGGTGCGAGAAGGAAGTAGAGTTGAAGTCGAGCTTCATGTTGTGTTCTTTTCCCCAGTCCATCCAGCTTTGGAAATGACGTGGCTCTACCTGGTCGCGGTCTACGGGTTCACCCTGGAAGTCACCGTAGATTTCGTGCAGGTTCAAGCGGTGAGTACCGGGAATGTACGAAGCGGCTTTCAGGATATCCTGGCGCAGCTCGTCGATGTTGCGTGCACGTCCGGGATAATTTCCGGTGGTCTGGATACCTCCGGTCAGCGAGCCTGCTCCGGTTTCGAATCCGATGACATCGTCTGCCTGCCAGCAGTGCAGCGACAGGTGGAAGTCCTGCATGGTTTCCATTACTTTTTCCACGTCTACGCCTACAGCCGCATAGCGTTCTTTCGCGATTTCATACGCTTTGTTTACGAGTTCTTCTTTCATAATAGTATTGTTTTTTATGTTAATGAATAAGTTTTATTGAATAGAAGGAATTATTTGGGGAAGTTAAAGGGAGTAAAAAGGAGTTATGCCTTCGGCAGGAGTTAAATGCCAATAGTTCTGCTATGGCTTCCATTAGTAAAAGTATTGGCTTCTAACTCCTTTTAACTCCCTGAAATAACTCCCCTTTAACTCCTATTTATATCATTGTGTCACCGTCTTAAACTGCAAATAAGCGGCGTCCCATACCTCTTTGTGCTGGGGCTGGAAGGTCTTGAGCGGAATCGCCTGGCTCACGAAGCGGCGCATCAGCTGGATGTCGGTAGCTTTTCCGGCAGCCAGCGCCTGAATCATGATATTGCCCACGGCAGTAGCTTCCGACGGGCCCGCAACCACGGGGATGCCGATGGCATTTGCCGTCCACTGGTTGAGCAGCTCGTTGCGGCTTCCTCCGCCGATGACGTGCAACACTTCTATCGGATTGGGCGAAAGCGTCTGAAGGTTTTCCAGCACCTGGCGGTAACGCAGGGCAAGGCTCTCGAAGATGCAGCGCACGATTTGCCCGCGCGTCTCGATGGCAGGCTGCTTGTGTGCCGTGCAATACGCCTTGATGGCTTCTTCCATATCCGCAGGGTTGGCGAAGACAGGGTCATCGGGCGCAATCAGGTTGCGGAACGGTTCGCTGGCATTCGCCTCGGCTATCAGTTCGGGATACGAAGTCTCGCCCCATCCGGCACGGCAACGCTCCAAGAGCCACATGCCGCAGATATTCTTCAGCAGACGGATGGTACCGTTCACTCCGCCTTCGTTCGTAAAGTTCAAAGCTTCGGTATCGGCGTTGATGACCGGCGCATCGGTCTCCACCCCCATCAGCGACCACGTGCCGGTGCTCAGGTAAGCGAAGTTCTTGTTTTGCGCAGGAACCGCAGCCACCGCCGATGCCGTATCGTGTCCGGCTACGGCAATCACGGGCACGGCTCCCAGCCCGGTGATGCGCTGCACCTCTTCGGTAAGCGTGCCCACGGTCTCGCCCGGATAGACAAAGCGGCCGAAGTTGTCTTCGTCCAGCATCAGGCTTTTCAGCAGCTCGGGCTCCAGGCGGCGCGTCTTCGCGTTCACCAGCTGGGCGGTAGAGGCAATGGTATATTCGCACACCATCTCGCCCGTAAGCATATAGCTCAGCGCGTCGGGGATAAAGAGGAGCTTGTCTGCCGCTTCCAGCGCACTGTCCTTGTGGCGGAGCATCGTGTCGAGCTGGAATATGGAATTGAAGTTCATCACCTGAATGCCGGTCAACTCATACACCCGGCTGCGCGGCACCCGTTCGAAATACTTCCCGGGAGCGCCCTCGGTATGCGGGTCGCGGTACGAATAAGGCTGGCGCAGCAGGCTTCCGTCCTTGCCCACGCATACGAAATCCACGCCCCACGTATCGATGCCGATCGAAGTGATTTCGATGTCCTCACGCGCCGCAGCCCGTTTCAGCCCCTCCAGAATGTTCCGGTAAAGTTCGTAGATATCCCAGTAGAAGTGTCCCCCCGTCTCGATGATATGATTGGGGAAACGGTTCATTTCTTCTGTTACCAGTCCTTCCTGAGTGAAAGAGCCTATTATCGTACGCCCGCTGGTAGCCCCGAGGTCGACGGCGAAAAAGCATTTTGTCATAGCCTGTTCCGAGTTTAATGTTACCAAATTTTCTTTTGCTGCAAAGATAAGCGAATCAATCATACGCTATCATGCGCATTTTGACCGAAAATATAAATGATTTGACATGCTTTTCAGCAGGAAAACCAAGATGAAGGGAAGAGTTTTCTCCACATCCTACACACAAAATCCGGCAGGTTTTGGACAAGACGCCAATATTACCTATCTTTACCGCCACATTTATTTATTATCCTCTGATATGGAAAACGAACTGCAGAAAAAGACTTATGAACGGATAACGGGCGAACTATCCCGTTTCCTGCCACTGGGCTATCTTGCCATGGTCATCATCGGCATGATTTTCAACTATTTCAGATATGAAGCTTTCGGGCTGAACATCTTCCAATACGCTTCGGTCTTCGACTTCCTGATTTCTCCATTCGAAGACATGCACATCCTGCTTTTCATCTTCGGCTCAATGCTGCTGGTTCTCTTTACCATGAAAATGGACAAGCTTTGGAAAAAACATTTTCCAAATTCCTATAAGAAATGGAGTTTTAAATGGACCGAAAGAAGCTGGTATAAGCCCGCCAGCTATATCTTTGTCATTACCGCCTATATATTTTATGGAGCCTATTTTTATGGCGTATACACTTACAATGCCGTACCCCAGAAAAAAGACATTACCGTCCGGTATCAAAATAACGAGACATTAACCGGCAAACAAATAGGAAAAGTTGGCAACGCCCTGTTCCTTTTATGCGGAGAAAAAGTGAAAATCATCCCCGCCACCGCTTATAAAGAATTGAGCTACCCTTTGGGAAAGTAAAACGAACCAGTCAAAAAATCCAATAAAAAACAACTCCTTCATTCACTACATATAACTGCGTTCCGTGTACGATTACTAATCGTCACGACGCACGATTAGTAATTGTATTGCTGTACGATTAGTAATCGTACACAAAACGCAATTATACTTCTTTCCATTCATGAATAAGTCATGTGGATTACACAGCCTATTGCAACCCAATTTACAGGCTGCTTCAGGAACAGGAATAAACATTCAGAGTTTGCTCATAAACCGTTCACGGTCTACGATGTAGCGGATGTGGGTGGCTTCGCCTACCACGCCTTTCGTATCGGAAGCCGTCACCTTGAAAGCCAGTTTCCGTCCTTCCACATTCTCCAGTACCGCCGTGGCGGACACTTCCTCGCCCAGCGCCGAAGGTTTCACATGGGTGGTTTCGATAAAAGCGCCCACCGTAGTGCTGCCTTCGGGAAGCTCGGGCTGTACAGCCTTCATCGCCGCATTTTCCATCAATGCTACCAAGGCGGGCGTAGCAAACACTTCCATATCGCCCGAACCTAACGCCAGGGCGGTATTCGCCTGCGTCACTTTTACTTTACTTGTATAAGTCAATCCTTTTTCCATATTTGTTGTTTTTTTAGGAGTTAGAGGGAGTTAGAAGGAGTTATCATTTCGTTTAGGAGTTAAGGAGTTAAAAGGAGTTATCACTCCGCTTCGCTCCGTTAGGAGTTAAAGCCAATAGTTTTGTTGGTGAAAGCATTAGTGAAAGTATTGGCTTGACTTCTTAACTCCTTGACTCCTTAACTTCTTAACTCCTTAACTCCTTGGCTTCTAACTCCCTTTAACTCCCTATAACTCCCTATAACTCCTTAACTCCTTATAACCTCCATGAATCCCGCCAAATCGTTTCCCGACGGATGCTGGTACACACGTAAGCCAAACCGGGGCAGCACGGCAATGAAATGATTGAAGACCTCGTTCTGAATGCCTTCATAGGCAAGCCACTCCGTTGTCTGCGTGAAACAATAGAACTCCAGCGGAAGCCCCTCGGGAGTGGGCTGCATCTGGCGCACCATAATCATCATATCCTGATGAATGCGGGGATGCTTATGCAGGTATTCCAGCGCATATCTCCGGAACACTTCCAGGTTCACCACCGGTTCTGCCCCTTCTTCGGGCATGCCGATCCACCCTTTTTCTGCAAAAGCCTCCATTTCATCACCGGTGCAGAAGCGGATGGTGGTCATATCGATATTGAGCGAACGCTTGATGCGCCTTCCTCCCGTCTCCCACATCCCGCGCCAGTTCTGGAACGAATCGCTCACCAAGGCATACGGGGGAATGGTGGTGATGGTCTTGTCGAAGTTCTGCACCTTCACCGTGGTGAGCGACACTTCTTTCACAAACCCGTCGGCACCGTATTTCGCCATCGTGACCCAGTCGCCCGGACGCAGCATGTCGTTCGCCGAGAGCTGTACGCCAGCCACCAGCCCGAGGATGCTGTCTTTGAATATCAGCATCAGCACTGCCGCCGAAGCACCCAGTCCGGCAAGAATCGTAGCGGCATTCTGGTCGATGAGGATGCTGATTATCAGAATCAGGCCTACACAAAAAGCAAGAATGCTCACCATCTGGTAAATTCCTTTCAGCGGGCGGTAACGCAAGGTTTCATGCTCGTTCGAAATTTCATAAAGCGACTTCAAGAATGCGTTGACCAGCATCAGCGTTGTGACCACCAGGTAAATAAGGCATGCTTTCAGCAGGATGGTAAGCACGTAGGGATAGCCATCGAAAGCGAAAGGCAGCAGCAGGTAAAAGATGATAGGCGGAATCATCCGGGAGAAACTGTGCAGCATGTCATCGTTGAACAGGTAATCGTCCCATTTCGCCTTCGTCTTTGCCGTCAGCTTGCGCACCGCCGGAATCAGCGCATGACGGAATAACTTCGTCACGATGTACGAAACCAGCAATATAGCCAATATCAATATCACACGTGTCGTCCAGTCCAGATTCGACTTGTCGATGCCCATTTCCATCAAGACACGGGCGATTTCTTCATCTATATGTTCCATATAAGTTTTTGAGTTTTTGAGTTTTTGAGTTTTTAAGTTTTTGAGTTTTTAAGTTTCTTCTTGTCACGCCGGATTACAAATCCAGCGTAACAAGCAAGAAGCTGGCGTATTCGGGCGTATGCGATACGCCCCTACATGGGCTTCTGTAAGTTTTTGCTTTTAACGAGGCAAATATACGAAGCTTTTTTCATATATTTATCCACGAAAAGACGTATAACCTGTTAAGATTCGCTTATGACACACATTTATTACTGCATTTTATGGGGAATCTGCCTCATCCTGGCCGGCTGTATCCGCGATGATGCGGCATACGGCGAGGCGGGCATTGTGGCGGGCGACACGCTGCCTGAATTTCAGGTAGAATTGGACAACGGCTCCATGCTTGCCACTTCCGACCTTCAAGGCAAGGTGTCGGTACTGGTATTTTTCCATACCGGATGCCCTGATTGCCAACAGGAGCTTCCCGTCATCCAGCAACTGTACGACTTGTACCGGGCCAACGATTCAGTCGCCATTTATTGCATCAGCCGTGAAGAGGCGGCGGAGGAAATCGAAGCTTATTGGCAAGCCCATGGCCTGACCCTCCCCTATTCGGCGCAAGAAAGCCGGAGCGTGTACAACCTGTTTTCGGGGCAAGGCATCCCGCGGGTGTACGTATCCGACAAGAGCCTGCAAGTCTACAGCACGTATTCGGACGACCCGATAGCCGGACTGGATGAGCTTACGGAAGACGTGGAGGCATTAAGGATGAAAAACAAAGAATGAACATCCGCATTTTCCCCAAACCGGTAGGGGATAATTGGAATATTCTATTAAATTAATCGTTAATAGTGAACAGTTCATGGTGAAAAAACGAATGGTTTCATTAACTTTGCCGGCAACTAATTAAATTACTAATACCAAAATAAATAATCAAATGAGTTTGAAAATTGTAGTTTTGGCAAAACAAGTACCCGACACGCGTTGCGTAGGGAAAGATGCCATGAATGCCGACGGCACCATCAACCGTGCGGCGCTTCCGGCGATATTCAACCCGGAAGACCTGAATGCCCTTGAACAGGCACTCCGACTGAAAGACACGCATCCCGGTTCTACCGTCACCATCCTGACCATGGGCCCCGGACGTGCAGCCGAAATCATCCGCGAAGGCTTATACAGAGGAGCCGATAACGGATACTTATTGACCGACCGTGCTTTTGCCGGTGCCGACACGCTTGCCACTTCGTATGCCCTTGCCACTGCTATCCGCAAGATTGGCGATTATGACATTATCATCGGCGGACGCCAAGCCATCGACGGTGATACGGCACAGGTAGGTCCGCAAGTGGCAGAGAAGTTAGGATTGCCGCAAGTCACTTACGTAGAAGAAATCGAAGAAGTGACCGACAAGGCTATCCGTGTGAAACGCCACATCGACGGAGGCGTGGAAACCGTGGAAGGTCCGCTCCCCATCGTATTGACCGTAAACGGAAGCGCGGCACCCTGCCGCCCGCGTAACGCCAAACTGGTGATGAAATACAAACGCGCCTTAGGCGGACAGGAGAAAGCAGCCTTGACCAAAGATGGAGCAGCCCTTCCCTATGCAGACCAATACGAGAAACATCCTTACCTGAACATTACCGAATGGAGCGTGGCAGACGTGAACGGCGACACGAAACAATGCGGTCTGTCGGGGTCTCCCACGAAGGTGAAGAAAATTGAGAACATCATTTTCCAGGCAAAGGAAAGCAAGACCCTGACGGGAAGTGACGCGGATGTAGAAAACCTGATTGTTGAACTGTTGGCTAACCATACTATCGGATAAGACTATGAACAACGTATTTGTATATTGTGAGATGGACGGCACGCATGTTGCCGACGTCAGCCTCGAACTGTTAACGAAAGGCCGTAAACTGGCGAACGAATTAGGATGCCAACTGGAAGCCATCTGTGCGGGAAGCGGACTTGACAGTGTAGAAAAACAAGTGCTCCCCTACGGCGCAGACCGTGTGCACGTATTCGATGCACCGGGATTGTACCCTTACACTTCCCTGCCCCATACCTCTATCTTGGTGAACCTTTTCAAAGAAGAAAAGCCTCAAATCTGCCTGATGGGCGCTACGGTCATCGGACGTGACTTGGGTCCGCGCGTATCTTCTGCCCTGACCAGCGGACTGACCGCCGACTGTACCCAGCTGGAGATAGGCGACCACGAAGACAAGAAGAATGGTGTCACCTATAAGAACCTGTTGTACCAAATCCGTCCGGCATTCGGAGGAAACATCGTTGCCACCATCGTCAACCCCGAACACCGTCCGCAGATGGCTACGGTGCGTGAAGGTGTGATGAAGAAAGAAATCCTCGACGAGAACTATCAGGGTGAAGTCATCCGACACGATGTAGCGAAGTATGTCCCCGAAACCGACTATGTGGTAAAGGTTATCGACCGCCACGTGGAAAAGGCGAAACACAACCTGAAAGGCTCGCCCATCGTTGTGGCCGGAGGATACGGCATGGGAAGCAAGGAAGGCTTCGACATGCTTTTCGAGCTGGCTAAAGAACTGCACGCCGAAGTGGGTGCCAGCCGTGCCGCCGTAGACGCAGGCTTCTGCGACCATGACCGCCAGATAGGCCAGACCGGCGTAACGGTTCATCCGAAACTCTACATCGCTTGCGGTATCTCCGGACAAATCCAGCACATCGCCGGCATGCAGGACGCAGGCATCATCATCTCGGTGAACAGCGACCCGAACGCGCCAATCAACACAATTGCTGATTATGTGATTAACGGGACGGTGGAAGAGGTCATTCCGAAGATGATTAAGTATTATAAGAAAAATAGTAAATAATGGAAGGAGTTAAAAGGAGTTAAAGGGAGTTAGAAGGAGTTAGAAGCCAATAGTTTTTACTTATGACACAAAGTTTTACCGACATCTTAGCATGGCAGAAGGCGCACCGGTTCGTTCTGGATGTCTATCGGGCGACAAGCAAGTTTCCCGCTCACGAACAATTTGGGCTTAGCTCACAATTCCAC
>OMDW01000550.1_pt1 | contig 11032 bp, 10 predicted proteins | sample 1673661 | NCBI WGS metagenome assembly OMDW01 (sample SAMEA103958118, study PRJEB25191) | human gut metagenome
GGCCTCTGCCGCTATGGGCCACGCCTCCAACGCCTATGACATCGATGACGGCCACAACATCATCCGCGCCCACCCCGGCACCTCCTTTATCGGCGGTCTGCTGGCGGCGGGCTACGAGCGTGATCTGAACGCCCAGGACTTTCTGGCGGCACTGTACGTCTCCTATGAGGCCACCATCCGCATGGGCGAGGCCATCATGGACTACTATCAGTACGCCCACTCCAGCGGCACCTTCGGCGCGGTGGGCGTGGCAGCAGGTGCGGGCCGCATTTACGGGCTTGACCGCGCGGCGCTGAACAACATCCTGTCCATCGCCCAGCAGTGGCGGATGGGCCGCAGGAACAAGCTGCTGGCCCAGTAGCGGGGTCACGGCCCACAGGCCGCGCGGAGCGGTCTTGCGACACGGAAAAGAGTCCATATGTGGTGGCAGCGGGGTCTCCCCGCTGCCGCCCCTTTTGGGAGAGTTTATGGACGGATTCAAAGAGTTTCAGGGTAAGAATCTGGATGCCGCCATTCAGGAGGCCTGCAGCTATTACAACGTCGCCCGCGAAAAGCTGGAGATCGAGATAGTTCAGGACGCCAAGAGCGGCATCTTTGGTATCGTGGGGGCCCGCAAGGCCAAGATCCGGGCGCGCCGTGCCGCCCTGCGTGAAGCCGTGGAAAGCGTCCTCGGCAAGAAACATTGCGATGTCCGGCTGGAACGGCCGTCCCTGGGCCGCGAGGAGACGCCCCGCCGCCCCGCCGGGAAGATGCCGCCGGCCGCCCGTGAGGACAGCGCGGCCGCTCCGGCCGCGCCCGCCCCGGAAGAGATGCGCGCGGAGAGCGCTCCTGACCAAGAATGCCCGGTCCGCAAGGATGGAAAGGCGGAAGAGGCCGAGCAGCCCGAACGGGCCGAAAAGCCCGCCAGGGCGGAAAGGGCCGAACGGCAGGAAAAGCCCGCCGAGAACGCCCGCCCCTCCCGTGCCCGCGGCCGTGGCCGCGACCAGGCCCGGGCCGCCGCTCCGGCCGAAGCCCAGGCCGGGGAAGCCCCTGCCGAAGGCGCGGCCCCCGAAGCCGGCGGCCGTCGCGGCGAGGGCCGCCGTGCCCGCCCCCGTCCTTCGCTGCGCGGTGAGGGCGAAGGCCGCCGCCGTCAGCGTCCGCAGGGCCCGGCCGTGCCCGCTCCTGCCGAGAACACCGAAGACGTGCTGGACGAAGCGGAGGAAAGCCTGCCCTTCACCCCTGTGGAGGAACTGGATCCCCAGCGTCTCGAAGCCCTGACCAAGGAGGCCGTGCGCCAGCTCGTCCGTCCCATCGTGGGCGAGGAAGTGACGCTGGAGGTGACCGTGGCCGACGGCCGCGTGCGCGTGGCCGTGGACTGCGAGGAGGATTCCGGCCTGCTCATCGGGCGCGAGGGCCAGACCCTGGCCTCCCTGCAGTACCTGGCTTCGCGCGTGGTCTCGCGCGGCATGAACGCCGCCGTGCGCGTGCAGCTGGATGCCGGGCGCTACCGCCAGCGCCAGGACGAGAAGCTGCGCGAGATGGCCCTGGCCCTGGCCGAAAAAGTGCGCCAGACCGGCCGCTCCTATTCCACCCGTCCGCTCAGTTCCTATCACCGGCGCATCGTGCATCTTTGCCTGCAGGATGCCGAGGAAGTGCAGACCCGCAGTTCCGGTGACGGCCCCATGAAGCGGGTGGTCATCATGCGCCGCCGGCCCGAGCGTTCCTGATGCCCACCATCGCCGCCATAGCCACGGCCCCCGGTGCGGGAGGCATCGGCATCGTCCGCCTTTCCGGGCCGCAGGCCCGGGAGATCCTTTCCCGCATGTTCAGGCCTGCGTCGGTGAAGTTCACGGGCTTCCGGCCCTGGGTGCTGCACCGCGGGCGCGTCCTCGACCATGAAGGCGTGCCGCTGGACGACGTGCTGGCCGTGTTCATGCCCGGCCCGCGCACCTTCACCGGGGAGGACGTGGCCGAGATCCATTGCCACGGCGGCCCCTTCATCGTGCAGGCCGTCCTGGAGACGGCCCTGCGGCTGGGGGCACGGGCCGCGGAACGGGGCGAGTTCTCGCGCCGGGCCTTCGTCAACGGCCGCATGGACCTGAGCCAGGCCGAGGCCGTGGCCGAACTCATCGCTGCGCCTTCGCGCGAGGCCCTGCGCTACAGCCTCAACCGTCTGGACGGCCTGCTGGGCCGCAAGGTCACGGCCCTGCGCCGGCAGCTGGAAGGGCTGCGCGTGCAGATGAGCCTGGCCGTGGACTTTCCCGACGAAGAGGTGGAATGCCTTGCCCCCGAGGCCTTCGCCGCCGTGGTGGAGGAGGTGGCCGCCGCCGTGCGCGGCCTGCTGACCGGCCAGCGCCGTGCGCAGGTCATGCAGCAGGGCGCCGTGGTGGTACTGGCCGGTGCCGTCAATGCGGGCAAGTCCAGCCTGCTCAATGCCCTGCTGGGCCGCAACCGCGCCCTGGTCACGGACATCCCCGGCACCACGCGCGATTTCCTTGAGGAGAGCTGCCAGCTAGACGGCCTGCCCGTGCGCCTGACCGATACGGCGGGCCTGCGCGAGACCGGCGAGAGCGTGGAGGAGATGGGCGTGGCCCTGAGCCGCCAGAAGGTGCGCCAGGCCGACGCCATCCTGCTGCTGGTGGACGGCGGCCGTCTGGGCCCTGCCGGGGCCGCTGCCGACATCTGCCCCGACGAGGCCGTGCGCGAAGTGCTGTCCCAGTGCGGGGACATCCCCGTGCTGCTGGTCTGGAACAAGGTGGACCTAGCCGAGCCCGCCGTGTGGCCCCCTGTCTGGGCCCCTGACCGGCCCTGTGTGCGCATCAGCGCCAGCACCGGCCACAACGTGGATACCCTGGCCCGCCGTCTGCGGGCCCTGCTGCTGGACGACGGCAGCCACACGCCGCCCTCCGACGGGCTGGCCCCCAACGCGCGCCAGTCGCTGGCGCTGGAACGCGCCCTGCACGAGCTGGAGGCCCTGCTGGCCGATATCGCCGCCGGCAGTCCCTATGACTGCTGCTCCGTCCGCCTAGACGCCGCCGCGGCCCTGCTGGGCGAGGTCACCGGCCTGGACAGCCCGGAAGAGGTCTTGAACCGCGTCTTTTCAAGCTTTTGCATCGGCAAGTGATTTGTGGTATACAGGGCAGGTATGCGCGTGCCGCAGGCACGCGGTACTTCCCCCTAGGACACGAACCCCCGAACGGCATGAATCTGGAAAGTCTGCGTCGCCGCCTGAGCAGCGACGAAATCAACGCCCTGCCCCTGTGCCATTACGAAGGGCCCATCCATCTGGTGCGCAGTCTGGAAGACTGGGAAAAGGCCCTGCCGGATCTGGCGCGGGAACAGGTGCTGGGCTTCGATACCGAGACCCGTCCCTCTTTCCGCAAGGGCCGGCTCAACACGCCTTCCCTGGTGCAGCTGGCCACGGGCCGGGCCGTGTATCTGGTGCAGCTTTCCTGGTGGCCTTTCGGGCCCGAGCTGGCGGGCCTGCTGGCCGACCCCGGCGTCATCAAGGCCGGGGTGGCCATCGGCGACGACATGCGCGAGCTGGGGCGGCTGTATCCTTTCACGCCCGCGGGCACGGTGGATCTGGGCATGGTGGCCCGGGCCCACCAGCTGACCACGCAGGGCCTGCGCACCCTGGCCGCCAACCTGTTCGGGCAGCGCATCTCCAAGGGGCCCCAGTGTTCCAACTGGAGCGTCCCGGAGCTGAGCAAACGCCAGGTCATCTACGCCGCCACCGATGCCTGGATCGGCCGCGCCATCTACCTCAGGATGCGCGAGCTGGGCATGACCGGAGAAGCGGCGTGAGCGTCCTTTTGCCCGCCCTTGGTCCCCGGCTGGTCTTCTTCACCGGCGGTACGGCCCTCAGGGGCCTGAGCCGCAGCCTTACCCGTTATACCCACAATTCCGTCCATCTGGTGACGCCCTTCGATTCGGGCGGCAGTTCCGCCGCCCTGCGCGAAGCCTTTGCCCTGCCCGCCGTGGGGGACATCCGCAACCGCCTGGCCGCCCTGGCGGACAGCATGGTCCCGCAGAGCGTGCTGGACTTCTGGGAGATGCGCCTGCCCGCGGAAGGCGATTCCGAGGCCCTGCGCGCCCGCCTGCGCGCCATGGGCAGCGCCGGGCACCCCTGCTGGCGTCCCCTGCCGCCGGTCATGGCCGATGTGATGCGGGTGCATCTGGGCTATTTCCTGGAGCGCATGCCCGATGATTTCCGCCCCCAGAAAGCCAGCATGGGCAACCTGCTGCTTGCCGGGGGCTATCTGCATTTCCAGCGCAATTTCACCCCGGTACTGAGCCTGTTCAGCCGTCTTTTGCAGGTGCGCGGCGTGGTCCTGCCCATCGTCAACGCCTGCCTGCATCTGGCTGCCGAGCTGGCCGACGGTTCCGTCCTGGTGGGGCAGCACCACTTCTGCCGCCTGACCCAGCCGGTGCGACGCCTCTACCTCACGGTCCATGAACCGGGGCGCACCTCCACGGCCCTCACGCCCTGCCGTCCGCCCCTGTCGGCCACGGCGGCCACCTATCTGCAAAGCGCCGGGGCCATCTGCTATCCCATGGGCAGTTTCTACACCAGCGTGCTCTCTAACCTGCTGCCCGACGGCGTGGGCCGTGCCGTGGCCGCGGCACGCTGCCCCAAGATCTATATCCCCAATTCCGGCAGGGACACCGAGGCCCAGGGCCTGAGCCTCACCGCCCAGGTGGACATGCTGCTGCGCCACCTGCAGCAGGACGCACCGCAGGCGGGCCCCGGCGATTTGCTGCAGGCCGTGCTGCTGGACAGCCGCCACGGGCGCTACCCCGGCGGCATTGAATGGAAGGAGCTGGAACGCCGCGGCATCGAGGTGGTGGACCGGGAGATGGTCTGCCCGGACGACCCGCAGCACCACGATCCCCAACGGACCTCCGTGGCCCTGCTGGAGCTGGTGGAGGATCTGCGTGCCCGTGCGCGTGCCCCGGAAGCGGGGACGGCCGCGGCTTCGGATGAGGATGCCTGATGGACGCCCTGCGTGAAGCCTGTCATGTGGCCGGTGCCGCCCTTGCCGGTCAGCGCCTGGACGCGGCCCTGGCCGTGGTGCTGGAGGCCCTGGGCCAGCCCGTGCCCGGTCTGCGCGGCCGCCGGCGCCTGCTGGAAGAGGGGCGGGTGCGGGTCAACGGCCGTCAGGCCCCCGCAGCCTACCGTGTGCGTCAGGGCGACGGCATCTGCCTGTCCCCGGCCCTCCCGGAACTTTTTCCTGATCCTGCCGCCGGTGGGGACCTTCCCCGCGCCCTTTCCCGCCAGGGACGCTGGCAGGCCTTTTTCAAACCCGCCGGCTGGCACAGCGTCAGTCTGGCAGGGGGCAGCGGCCGCAGCCTTGAGGCCGCCATCCCTTCGCTGTGGCCCGGGGGCGGCGGCCCTGCGGCCTGGGCCCTGCTGCAACGCCTGGATGCCCGTACCTCGGGCATCGTCTGCGCCGCCGTGGCGGATGATGCGGACAGCCTGGCCGCCACGGTGCGGGATTTCCGCCGGGCCGAAGCCGGGGGCCGGTGCCGCAAGGGCTATCTGGCTTTGTTGTCCGGTTCCCTGGAGCAGGAAGCCTGCGTGCGCCGGGCCCTGGACATGGCACAGCGCCGTGTGGTCCATGTGCTGGACGCCGAGACCGCCGACGCCACCCGCTGGACTTGGTTCCGTCCCCTGTACCGCTGGCAGGGGGAGGCCTGCCGTGCCTTCGCCCGCCGGCTGTGCCTGCGCTTTTCCTTGTCCGTCCCGTCCCTGCCCCACAGTCTGACCCTGGCGGGCTGCACCATCCACCGGGGCGCCCGGCACCAGATCCGGGCCCATGCCGCCGCCCTGGGCCATGCCTTGTGGCTGGACGGCCTCTATGGTCCTTCCTCCCTGCCGCAGTCCCCCGTGGACGGGCAGGGAGCTTTTTTTCTGCACCACGGTGCCCTGCACCTGCCGGAAGCCCGCTGGATGCTGCCGCCCGACTGGCTGCCGGAAGGGGAAATCGCAACGGCAGGCCGGAAATGGCTTGAAAACGATTTCATGGACACAGTATAATCACTGCAAAGATACTAAACAGATATCATTATCCATTGTAACACAAGGCGGTATCCGCCCGGCAGCAAGCATGCCGGCGTACACGATAAGGAATGACGTCAGGGGATCCCGGCTCATCGTCCCTTCCGGCCGTCCGGTACAGGGACCGGGAACCCCGTCCAGGGATCTTTCACATCAAGAGGAGGGCGCATGTTCGCATCCCTGCTTCCCAAGTCCGCTCCGTTTTTCGAAATGCTGCTGGAGCAAAACAGTCACCTGCGCCACATGTCGCGACTGCTGCTCGGCATGCTGGAGGACCTGTCCAGGATGGACGAGGCCCACAAGGAGATCGCCCTGATCGAGGAGGAGGCCGACAAGCTCCACGTGCGCATCATCCGCGACCTGTCGCAGACCTTCATCACGCCCATCGACCGTGAGGACATCCTGCGCATCAACCAGGAGCAGGAAGAAGCCCTGGACGGCCTGCACACCCTGAGCACCCGGCTGCACATCTTCGAGTTCCCCACCATGCGCTTCCCGGCCATGCAGCTGGTGCGCACCATCTGCTCCATGCTGGATCTGACCGGCGAGATGCTGGACGGCCTGACCCGGCGTGAGGACTGCCACAAGACGCGCGCCTTCCGCTACCTGCGCGGCGAGTGCGACATGCTGCTGGCCGTGGGACTGGCCGAGCTCATGGACGACCAGCAGGAGATCACCCCCGCCCGGCTCATGAACATCATGAAGTGGAGCCAGGCCTACGACCGCATCAGCATGCTTCTGGAAAACGTCAACAATCTGGCTGAAACCATCGAAGAAGCGGTGCTGAAGAATGTTTGAGATACCCTTCCTCCTCATTCTCATCGTCCTTGTCGCCCTGGTATTCGACTTTACCAACGGCGCGCACGACTGCGCCAATGCCATCGCCACCGTGGTCTCCACCAAGGTGGTCACGCCCCGCTTCGCCGTGGGCATGGCGGCCGCCCTCAATCTGGCCGGGGCCCTGCTGGGCACCGAGGTGGCCAAGACCCTGGGGGCGGGCTTGGTCCTGCCCGAGGTGGTGCAGGGCAGCCACATCCTTGTGCTGGCGGCCCTGCTGGGCGCCATCTTCTGGAACTGCCTCACCTGGTATTTCGGCATCCCCTCGTCGTCATCCCATGCGCTCATCGGCGGCCTGGTGGGCGCGGCCCTGGCCCATGCCGGGCCCGAGGCCCTCAATTTCAGCGGCATCGTCAACAAGGTGCTGCTGCCGCTGGTGCTCTCGCCGCTGGCGGGCTTCGGCATGGGCTTCCTCATCATGTGGCTCATCTACTGGCTCTTCGCACGGGTCATGCGCAGCAAGGTCAACCGCATCTTCCGCAAGATGCAGCTGGTGTCCGCGGCCTTCATGGCCACCAGCCACGGCCTCAATGACGCCCAGAAGACCATGGGCATCATCACCCTGGCCCTGTTCATCTTCGGCGAGATCGACGAGGTGGCCGTGCCCCTGTGGGTCAAGCTGGCCTGCGCCCTGGCCATGGCCGCAGGGACGGCCATCGGCGGCTGGAAGATCGTCAAGACCATGGGCCACCGCATCTTCAAGCTGGAGCCCGTGCACGGCTTCGCCGCCGAAACGTCGGCCGCCCTGGTCATCTCCGGGGCATCCGTGCTGGGCGCGCCCGTGAGCACCACGCACACCATCTCGGCCTGCATCTTCGGTGTGGGCTCCACCAAGCGCCTTTCCGCCGTGCGCTGGACCGTGGCCGGCCAGCTGGTCACGGCCTGGGTGCTGACCCTGCCCGCGGCGGCCACGGTGGGATTCTGTTCCTACTGGCTGCTGCATCTGATCTGGAATTAGACGGGTACCGCCCTGCGGGGCCCGTGGCTGAAACGCCCCGTGCCGTCCTGGTGACGGCGCGGGGCGTTTGGCTGTTTTGGGGGCAGGGGCCGTATCCCGGGGCCGCGGCCCGGCCACGATCAGGCTTTGGGGCGGCGCAGGGGCAGGCGGCCTTCGGAGATGACCAGGCCGAGGATGATGAGGGCCATGCCGGTCAGGGCCAGCCCGGTCAGGCGTTCGCCCAGCAAGAGGGTGGCGGTGATGACCGAGACCACGGGCACGGCGTAGATGTAGACGCTGGTCTTGATGGCGCCCAGGATGCGGATGGTGAAGTTCCAGGTGGCGAAGCACAGGGCCGAGGCCCCCAGGCCCAGGAAGAGCAGGTTGGCCAGCAGCTCGGGCCGGGCCAGGCGTGCCAGGTCCCAGCGGAAGCCGGACAGCGGCAGGGTGGGCAGCATGAAGAGCAGGCCCCAGCAGAAGATGCGGCGCGTCACCTGCAGGGTGTTGTAGCCGTAGTCGCCTATCTTGCGGGTCAGGATGGAGTAGAATGCCCAGGTCAGGGCCGCCAGCAGGGCCAGGACATCGCCCAGCGGATTGAGCCGGAGCACGGCGTTGCTGTTGACGGCAATGCAGATGATGCCGGACATGGCGCAGACGAAGCCCACGAAAAAGCCGGGGTGCAGGCTCTCGCCCAGGACGATGCGGGCCAGCAGGGCCGTGAGGAAGGGCGAGATGCCCACCAGCACGCCCACGTTGGACGCCGTGCTGTAGCTCAGGGCGATGTTTTCCAGCAAAAAGTAGAGGGTCACGCCGCACAGGCCCGCCAGGGCAAAGATCACTTCCCGGCGCCGGTCACGCACATGCAGCAGGCGCGGGCAGGCCAGCAGCAGGGCACAGGCCCCCAGCAGAAAGCGCAGGAAAAGGATCTCGATGGGCGCAAAGGCCTGCAGCAGCACCTTGGTGGAGGTGAAGGTGGCGCCCCAGATGAGGATGGTCAGGATGGCGGCCGCGTGGGCGGCAAGGGTGGGATTCATGGGGCTGCCTCCTTGGGCAGGCGTGCACGATGTGCGGTCGCGCGGTCAGGGCAGGGCCGTTCCCGGCCCGCGGGCCGGAAATGAAAAAGCGCGCTGCCCGCGGACAGCGCGCCTGACGGCGGAAGGGGGCAGGGCTCAGGCCTTGGCGTGCTGCTCCATGCCCAGCTCGATGAGTTTTTCCAGCAGCTGGCCAAAATCCATGCCCAGCTGGGCGGCCTCCTGCGGCACGAGGCTGGTGGGCGTCATGCCGGGCAGGGTGTTGACCTCCAGCAGGTGCAGGCTGTCGCCGGGGCCGAGGATGAAGTCGGCGCGGCTGTAGCCCTTGAGGCCCAGGGCCTTGTGGGCGGCCAGGGCCAGGCGCTGCACCTCGGCGGTGACGGCCGGGGACACGGGCGCGGGGCAGAGCTCGCGCGCACCGCCGGCGGCGTACTTGCTCTCGTAGTCGAAGTAATCGCCCGCCACGGGCTCGATGAGGATGGGCGGCATGGCTTCCTCGCCCAGGATGCCGCAGGTGATCTCCCTGCCGGGCAGCTGGGGCTCGATGAGCACGCCTTCCCCGGCGGCGAAGATCTCGTCCATGATGGCATCCAGCTCCTGCCGGTTGGCGGCACGGCCCAGACGCAGGGAAGAACCGCCCGTGGTGCTCTTGACGAAGAGCGGCCAGGGCAGGCGCGGTTCCCAGCCTGCGGCGGGGCGCACGGGCAGGAATTCCCAGTCGGCCGTGGGCAGGCCGGCCATGCGGAAGATCTGCTTGGCGGCGGCCTTGTTCAGGGCCAGGAAGGAACCGGAAGGCCCGGAGCCCTGGTAGGGACAGTCGGCCTTTTCCAGCATGGCCTGCACCAGACCGTCCTCGCCCGGCGAACCGTGCAGGTTGATGAGGGCAAAGTCGTGCTGCCGGGCGGTCTCCAGCAGGTCGTCGAAATGTTCCAGCAGGTCGAAGAAGGTCACGGCATGGCCGCGTCTGACCAGGGCTTCCTGCATGCCGCGGGCACCGGTCAGCGAGACCTCACGCTCGCTGGACCAGCCGCCCGCTATCAAAAGAATCTTCATGGATGGCATACCCCAGATGCGCCTCGAAGGCGCGTTCGATACATTCGCCCTGCTGCCATGAAAGGCGGATGCCCTTGCGGGCCTTTTCCGTGTGGCCGTAGCGCACCAGCAGGTCCTCATAACGCTGGCGCAGGGGCACGCACTGGTCGTGCTTGACCCGCTTGTCAGCATAGATCACGAAAAACGGGATGGAGAACAGGCGCCCGGGCTCCCGTTCCGGGACGGCCCAGGGCCAGTGGACGTGCAGCAGCACGCCCTGCGCCAGGGCATGGTTGCGGGTCTCGGCCACCACCCAGCTGGCCCCCAGCTGGGCATGGCTGCCGCCGTGCAGGACGCTGTAGGTCTTGGCGATGTCGTGCAGCATGGCGCTGGCGCGCACAGCGGCCACATTGACCGGGAAGCCGGCCGCGCGGGCCCGCCGGGCCAGCTCGGTGGCGATATGGGCCACCAGGCGCGAATGGGCGCGGATATTGTCCAGCATGCCATATTTGTCCCACAGGGCCATGCAGGCGGCATCATCGGGGATGCCGCCCTGCGCGGGAGGGGCCAGGGCCGGTTCGGGCAGGCAGGCCAGCGGGTGCACCAGAGGCCATTCGCCGTTTTCCGGCCTGCCGATGACGGGGGTGGATGTGGTGAAGATGGACATGGCGGCAGTATGCCACCGGCCCGGGGGGAAGGCAACGTAAAAGAGCTTCGCCTGCGCGGCGGGCGGCAAGGGGCCGGGGCCTGGGCAGCCCCAGGCCCCCTGCACCCCCTGCCCCGCCTTGGTCCCCGGTACTGTGTGGGCGCGCCGGGGCGATGGATGTGCAGGAGCGTCGTGTGGAAGGGTGCCGCCAGTGGCGTGGAAGTTCCTCTTGGCAGAACAGGATAGACTGATTGTCTGTTCGTGATGGAGCTATCAGGGGCTGGGAGGAAGGCCTTGCAGACGTTGTGGGCGCGTTTGGGACGATGAAAAGCGCAGATTGCTTTGTATTACGAGGAGAGCGGGTCGCTCGTCCGCATCCGGGGCGAGCATTCGGGGCGGCAAGGACCGGGGAAAGCGGCACGTTTTTTATCTGTCCGTCAGGACAAAATAAAACGCGCTGGGGAGGGGGAGGGGAGTTTGAGGGGAGGGGGAAGCCCCTCTCGCGTCAG
>OMDW01000559.1_pt1 | contig 10906 bp, 10 predicted proteins | sample 1673661 | NCBI WGS metagenome assembly OMDW01 (sample SAMEA103958118, study PRJEB25191) | human gut metagenome
CGGCCCCTGGAGGAAAATGCGCGGACTTCAGGACGGGGCCGGGCAGGACGGGGCTGGAGCCGTCAATTTTTGGACAGGGGCGCACGCCCGGGAGCGCTGCCGGGATGTCTCAGGCCAGCAGCCACTGCTCCGGGCCGTACCCGGCGGCGGCCAGCCAGCGGGCGGCATCCTCGTCGGCGCCGTGGGCGGTGAGGGCGTTGAGCAGGAAACAGCGGCCCGGCCCGGGCAGGCCGTCCCGGCCGATGACCGGCACGCCGCGCACCCGCTGCCCGATCTTTTTGGGATCGATGTCCACGAAGGCGGCCACCTGCACGCCTTTTTCCCACAGGGGTGCCAGACGGCGGCGTGCCACCCTGCCCGCGCCCAGCAGATAGACCCGCGGATGCCAGGGGTTGTGGCGCTCCAGCCAGCGGGCCAGCCAGAGGGCGCGCAGTCGGTTGTTGGCGGCCTCGCAATAGCGGCTGTCGCTGCGGGTGGCCCGGCGCGGCGGATCGTTCCAGACCAGCAGTTCCTGCGGCAGCTTGGCCATGCGCACACCGGCGTGCAGCCAGCGCAGCCACAGTTCCCAGTCCTCGGCGAAAAAGCCGTCGGCATAGCCGCCGTGCAGCCGGGGCAGCTCGCGCCGGAACATGACCGAGGGATGACTGACGGGCGTATCGCGGAAACGGTTGCGGCTGATGGCCTCATGGTCCAGCAGGCCGTTCTGCCAGTCCACGAAATGGGCAAAGCCGCGCGCCGTCTCCCGGTCGCCGCCAAAATGTACCCGTGTGGCCAGCAGGCCCGTTCCGGGATGCGCCGCCATCCAGGCGGCCTGCAGGGCCAGACGTTGCGGATGGCAGACATCGTCGGCATCCATGCGGGCGACGAGCGCGCCCCGGGCGGCCGCAAGACCGGCATTGAGCGCGCCGGGCAGGCCCTCGTGGGGCCGGTGCAGGACGCGCAGGCAGGGATGTTCCGCCGCCAGGACATCCAGCAGGGCCGCCGTGCCGTCCGTGGAGCCGTCATCGACGGCCAGTACTTCAAAGGACGGCACAGGGGCATCCGGCGCGGGCTCCTGCCGGGCCAGGGAACGGATGGCCACGCGCAGGGGCTCTTCCCCCCCGGCCGTCAGGGGCAGGGAAGCGCCGTTCCAGACCGGCAGCAGGACGGTCACCAGCGGGCAGGCGGGCATGTCTCCTCCAGAAGAACGCACGGGGAGCGCATCAGGCCGCTGCGGGCATGACGCGTTCCCCGTGATGTTTACTGACGCAGCAGGGTCCGCACCGCCAGGCACAGTTCCGTGATGCTCCGGCGGGCGTCCAGTTCGTGATGGGCGGCGTCCCGGTACAGGGGCAGGCGGGCTTCCAGCACCTCGCGCACCTCGGCGTCCAGGCTCTTGCCGGTGAGGCTGGGGCGCTGGGCCTCCAGCGGGTTGCGCCGCAGGCGGGCGGCCAGCACCTCCGCCGGGGCGGACAAAAAGAAGACCCGGCCATGCTCGCGCATGTAGCGCCGGTTGGCCTCGGCCAGCACCATGCCGCCGCCGGTGGCCACCACGCCGCGGCCCGCCAGCTCCTCGCTGGCCAGACGCAGGGATTCGCTCTCGCGGCTGCGGAAGCCCTCCCAGCCCCAGCGCTCCACCATGGTGGCCACGTCCATGCCCAGACGCTGGCAGAGATGGTGGTCCGTATCGCAGTAGGGCACGTCCAGCACTTCGGACAGGGCCTTGCCCAGCGTGGTCTTGCCGCAGGCCCGCGGGCCCACAAGATAGATCAGGGACATGGGGCCTCCCTACAGGATGCGGTTGCCGTCGGCCGTGATGAGCACCGTGTATTCCCAGCGGATGCCGCCCCATTGCGGGTAGTAGAGGCCGGGCTCCACCGTGACCACCATGCCTTCCCGCAGGACCTTGTCGCCGCGACGGCCCAGGCTGGGGGCCTCGTGCGTCTCCAGTCCCACGCCGTGGCCCAGGCCGTGGGTGAACCAGGCTTCCACGCCCGCCTTTTCGAACACGCCCCGCGCCAGCGCGTAGGCCTCGTGCAGGGGCAGGCCCGGGCGCATCTTGTCCAGGGCGGCCTGCTGGGCGTCGCGCACCAGCTTCATGGTCTCGCGGAACTCCTTGTGCGGCGCGTCGCCCACCCAGAAGGTGCGCGTCTGGTCGGAGCAGTAATGGTCCACGCGGCAGCCCACGTCCACCAGCACCAGGCCGTTGTCCGGCAGTTTCTTCTCGCCGGGGATGGCGTGGGGCAGGGCCGCGTTCTGGTCCACGGCCACGATGGACGGGAAGGCCAGCTCCGAGGCGCCGTTGTCGCGGAAATATTTTTCGATGGCCCAGGCCAGCCCGGCTTCGCTGCGGCCCGGTTGCAGCTGGCTTTCCTCCAGCCAGCGCAGCATGGCGTGGTTGAGGGCGAAGGAACGCTCCAGGGCTTTGATCTCGTCCGCATCCTTGATGACGCGCAGCTCTTCCACCAGGCCGTCGGCCGCCTGCAGATGCGCGCCGCGTCCCACGGCACGGCCCAGCGAGCGGGCAAAATTGAGGCTCACGATCTCCGCCTCCAGGCCCAGGCGGCTGCCGCAACGCCGCATGAGCCGGCCGATCTCCGTGGCCGCGTCCGGGCCGTAGATGAGGATGTGGTCCTGGTCCCAGAGCCGGGCCGCCGCATCCTTGTAGCGGGCGTCCGTGCAGAGCCAGTCCCCCCCGTCCGCGCAGATGACCAGGCGTCCCGCGCTCTCGTTGAGTTGCACGTCATGCAGCTCGAAGCCGGAAAGGTAAAAACGGTTGGCAGCGTGGCTCACCAGCAGGGCATCCAGACCACGGGCGCGCATCAGTTGGCGCAGGCGGTCGCGTCGGGCAGCATAGGGCGTGTTCATGCGGGGTTCCTTTGCAGGGAAGGCGGGGCATGACCGGGGGGAAGGGGGACCTTTTTCCAAAAAGGTCCCCCTTCCCCCCGGACCCCCCAACCCTTCCAAAAACTTTTATTCAGGCCGGTATGGCAGGTCCCCGTCTGGCGGACACAGGGCACGGCATCGTGCGCTGCCGCCGGGCGGGGCTCTTGGGGACAGGGTGGCATCTTAGCCGCCGTCCGGCCCGGACGCAATGGCCCGGAAGAAGACGGGCACTCGCGGGGCAGGCTGGCGTGCGCGGCGGCGGGAGTTCTCCAAGGTTGTCCGATGGAGGCGGATGTCCTTTTGTTCGCGCGCCATGAGTTCTCCCGCAGTATGGTAACTCATATGTTTTTCAGAGCATCGGGGAAAACGGCCCCTCAAAAAACAAAAAAGCCTGTGTCCCCGCAGGGACACAGGCCGCCAAAGCGCGTTTGGGGAAGAAAGGGGGGAGCTCGAGGGGGGAAGGGAACCGCCTTTGCGCGCTAGCCAAAGGGGTTCCCTTCCCCCCTCGACAAAAAACATCCCTGCGCGATCGTCCTGCCTAGCGCGGCGCGCGGGCGGGCAGGCCGGCCACCAGGTCGGCGTCGGCGGGCAGGAAGGGCAGGTCACGGGCCTGGGCGGGCGTGACCCAGCGCAGTTCCTGGCGTTCCCGGGCGCAGGGCGTGCCGTCGAAGGCGGTGACGTGGAAGAAGTGCAGCTGCACGTGCAGGTCGCGCTCGGCGTAGTCGTGCTCCACGATCTGCCAGAGCCGGCAGGCGCGCACGCTGATGCCCAGCTCCTCGCGCAGCTCGCGGCAAAGGGCCTGCTCGGCGGTCTCGCCGGGTTCGAGCTTGCCGCCGGGGAACTCCCAGTAACCGGCCAGGGGCTTGCCGTGCGGGCGCAGGGCGGCCAGCAGGTGGTCGTCCTGCCAGATGATGCCGCCGGCCACGACGATGGAGGTCATGCCGGATCCCCCATGCTGTCGATAGCGGCGCGCCTGGCTTCGATGGCGGCGATCTGTTCTTCCAGGGCGGCCATGTCTTCCATGAGGCGCTCGGTCAGGTCGCGCAGCTCGTTGAAGCGCTTGAGCAGCCCGGTGGAGCGGGCGCCGTCGGCGTAGACGGCCGGGTCGGCCAGCTGGGCCTCCACGTCGGACTGCTCGTTCATGGCCTTCTCCAGCTCTCCTTCCAGCGCGGCGTATTTCTGCTGCAGGGGCTTGAGCTCCTTGTGCAGGGCGTTGCGGCGTTCGGCCTGCTCGCGCTTGAGGCGCTTCTGCTCCTCGCGGGAGAGGTTGGCGCGGGGCGCGTTGTCGGGCTTCCCGGCCTTGCCGGAGGCGTTGAGCCCGGGGCTGGCGCTGCCGTTTTCCAGAGCGGCGCGGCGGGCCGTGTCGTAGCTGGCGAAGTCGGGGTAGACGGTGATGCCCTTCTCGTCCAGGGCCCAGGCCTCGGCGCCCACCTGCGAGAGCAGCCAGCGGTCGTGGGCCACCATGAGCAGGGTGCCGTCGAACTTTTGCAGGGCCGTGCCCAGGGCCTCGCGGCTTTCGAGGTCCAGATGGTTGGTGGGTTCGTCCAGCAGCAGGAAGTTGCAGCGCTTGAGGAACAGGCTGGCCAGCACCAGGCGGCTCTTTTCGCCGCCGGAGAGCTTGCTCACCTGCCGGTCGAAGTATTCCTGCCCCAGCAGGAAGAGGCCCAGCACGCTCATGAGTTCCTCTTCGGTGGTGCGGGGGTCGGACAGGCGCCGGATCTCGCCCAGCACGGTGGTGTCCGGGCGCAGGGTGTCCATCTGGTGCTGGGTGTAGTAGCCCAGGCGCATCTGGGGCGCGGTGACCACGTTGCCGCCGCAGCGTTCCAGGGTCCCGGCCAGCAGCTTGAGCAGGGTGGACTTGCCGCAGCCGTTGTGGCCCACCAGGGCCACGCGCTGGCCGTTGTAGAGGGTGAAGGTCAGCGGCGGCCACATCTGCTTGCCGTCCGGGAAGTGGAAGGCCAGATCGGCGGCGGCCAGGGCCACCTTTTCCATGTGCGGGGCCTCGGGCCAGGTGAAGTTCAGTTCCTTGCGCTTGGGCTCGGGCCGGTAATCCTCCAGCTCCTTCTCCAGCTTTTTGGCCATCTTCTGGCGCGAACCGGCCTGGCGGGCCTTGGTGGCCTTGGCGCGGAAGCGTTCCACGAAGGCCATCTTGCGGGCCAGTTCGTCCTGCAGGGCCTTGGCCTCGCGCTCGCGCTGGGCGTTGTATTCCTCCTGGAGGGAGAGGAACTGGGTGTAGGTGGCCTTGCGGAAGACCGGGCGGGACAGGCCCAGATAGAGCACGTGCGTGCCCACGCGGTCCATGAACACGCGGTCGTGGGCCACGAAGACCAGGGCGCCCTTGAAGTCCATGAGGAAGGACTCCAGCCATTCCACGGCTTCCATGTCCAGATGGTTGGTGGGTTCGTCCAGCAGCAGCACGTCGGCCCCGGCGGTGAGCACGCGGGCCAGCTTGGCGCGTTCGCGCCAGCCGCCGGAGAGCTCGCGCAGGGTGCGCAGCCACTTGCTTTCGGCAAAGCCCAGACCGGAGAGCACGGCCTTGGCGCGGTGTTCGGGATTGTAGCCGTGGGTGGCTTCCAGCTCTGCCTGGCGGTGCATGAGCTGGGTCAGGCGCGCCTCGTCCTTCTGCCGGGCGGCGTCTTCCCATTCGGCCCAGAATTCGTTCCAGTCGTGGAGCACGTCCAGCACATAGGTCAGCAGGGGCGTGTCCAGGGCCTCTTCGGAAAGTTCCTGTTCCACGAAGCCCAGGCGGCAGCCCCTGGGCAGGATGACCCGGCCGCCGTCGGGGGGCTCCACACCGGCCAGCAGGCGCAGGAGGGTGGATTTGCCGGTCCCGTTGGGGCCGCAGACGCACAGCCGCACGCCGGAATCCACTTCCAGCGAGAAATTGTTGAAGATGTCCCGTCCGCCGAAGGACTTGGACAGTTCCTGGATGGTTATTTTCACAGCAGGCCCTCGCGCCTGTAGCCTTCCACGGCTTCTTGCATGCCCTGGTCGAGCGTGAGGGCGGGGGCATAGCCGAGTTCCTCGCGCAGGCGCGACGCGTCGCAGGTCCAGCCGGACTGGCGGGCTTCGCGGTATTTGTCCAGATTCCAGTTGGGGGCGCGGCCCTTGCGTCCCAGCGCGGCCAGCAGACTGCCGCCCAGGGTGGACAGCAGCGCGGTCAGGCCCAGGAAGCAGAGGGGCAGGCGCAGGATGCAGGCCTTTTTGCCCATGGCCCGGGCCATGGCGCGGTAAAAGTCGGCCATGGCGTAGCAGCCGCCGTCATTGACGTGATAGACGCCGTGCGCTTCGGGGCGGCAGCAGCAGACGATGGCGCGGCCCACGTCGCGGCCGTGCACGGCCGAGACCGGGAAGCGGCGGAACATGCCCGGCGTGACGGCCACGCCGTAGCGCAGGCCCTGGAACACGGGCAGCAGGCCGCGGTCGCCGGAACCGTAGATGATGGGCGGCCGCAGGGTGACCATGCGGTCGCCCAGGGCACGGCCCAGGATCTGTTCCACCATGAGCTTGGACCAGCCGTAGGCGGACACGGGCGCGCCGGGCGCGTCGTCGCCCCTGCCGGCGGGAGTGTCGCAGGGGCCGCTGGCGGCCAGGCTGGAGACCAGCACCAGACGCTGCGGGGCCTGGCCCTGCGCGTCGAGACGCCGCCAGGCCGTGGCCAGGGCGCGGGCGGCCTCGCTGTTGGCGCGCAGATAGTCCTGCCAGCCCAGGCCGAAGAGCAGGGCGGCCATGTGGATGCAGATGTCCTGGCCGCGCAGGGCCTCTTCCAGTCCGGCGCCGCCGCGCAGGTCGGCGCGGACCACCTCCACCCCGGCGGGCAGATGGTCGCGGCGGGACGTGGCGCGGGTGATGCAGGTGATGCGGGCCCCGGCGGCCAGCAGCTGGGGCAGCAGGTGACGGCCCACGAAGCCGGTGCCGCCGGTGACGACGACCTTTCTGCCGTCCAGCCAGGGCGCGGGCGCGTCCGGGGGCGTATGGGCGCTGGGGGTCATGACACGATCTCCTTGCGGTACAGGCGGTAACGTTTGGTGATCCGCCCGGAAAAGTCTTCGATGAGGTCATTGACGGCCATGTTGTCTTCCAGCACCCACGAGCCTTCCACCTGGCAGAACTCGGGATGGCGGCGGGCCTGTTCCAGCATGTAGTCCAGCAGGAGCAGGGGCAGGCCCAGCAGGCGGAACTCCTCGCGGATGCCGAAGAGCATCATGCGGTATTTGCCGCGCATCTCGCCGCGCGCCTGCCAGTAGTGCCACAGGGCGCTCAGGCCCAGTTTGCCGTCAAGGCGCTTGAGCAGAGGGTTGAAGTCCGGCAGGGCCACCATGCCCGCGGCGGGCTCGCCGTCGTGGAAGAAGAGGACGAAGAAATCGGGGTTGAGCAGGCCCTTGAGCTCCTTCACCAGCACGTCGGCCTCACCGTCGGAAAGGGGCGCGAAGCCCCAGTTGCCGGCCCACGAGATGCGGTAGAGGTCCAGCATGATGCGGATGTCCTCGGCCAGGGTGGCCTTGGAGGAGACGCGGCAGGTGAAGCGCTTTTGTTCCTTGAGGTGGCGGATCTCGTCCCTGAGCCAGTCCTCCACATGCAGCTTGTCGCGCTCGATGAGGTAGGCGAACAGGTCCTGCTCCTTGCGCATGTGCCAGGATTCCAGCAGGGCGGGGTAGTAGGGCGGGTTCCAGGGCATCATGAGCGCCGGGGCCTCGTCGAAGCCGTCCACCAGCATGGCGCAGGTGTAGTTGGTGGAAGGGTTGAGGGGCCCGCGCATGAAGGCCATGCCCTGGCGGCGCAGCCAGTCGTGGGCGGCCTGCAGCAGGGCATGGGCGGCCTCGCGGTCGTCCCGGCATTCGAAAAAGCCGAAGGCCCCGCAGCGCTCGCCGGCATAATCGTTGTATTTCTCGTCCACGATGGCCGCGATGCGGCCCACGGGACGGCCGTCGCGCAGGGCCAGGAACAGTTCGCGCCGGGCGGTCTTCCAGAAGGGGTGCTCGCCGGGCGAGAGCAGCTCGCGGTCCTGCTTTTTCAGGTTGGGCACCCAGAGGGAATCCGGCGTGTAGATGCTCCAGGGCAGTTCCACGAAGCGGTCCAGGTCTTCCGCAGTGTTGACGGGGATGATGCTCAGTTCTGCCACGCGGGCCTCCATGGAGCAGACTTGCAGGGGCTGCCGTTCCCTGTTGCGGTTGGCTGTGGGGCCGGGCGTCCCGGCAGGGGCGGGGCACAGGGCCCCGGACAAAAAACACCGCGCGGGAGAGCGCCTTACGGTACCCTCCCGCACGGGAAAAGGAGCGGACGTGCGTTAGGCCGTTTTCAGGGAGCCGCGCAGCTCGTCCAGGCTGGTCACGCCCAGCTGGCGGCAGACGGCGGGCAGTTCCTTGACGATCTCGAAGGCGCGGTCGGGGCTGATGAAGTTGGCCGTGCCGATCTGGACGGCGTGGGCGCCCACCAGGATGAATTCCAGCACGTCTTCGGCCGAGCAGATGCCGCCCAGGCCGATGACGGGGATGTCCACGGCCTGGCAGACCTGCCACACGCAGCGCAGGGCCACGGGCTTGATGGCCGGGCCGGACAGGCCGCCGATGACATTGGCCAGCCGGGGCGCGCGCCGGGCCACGTCCACGGCCATGCCCGAAAGGGTGTTGATGCACGAGATCATGTCCGCGCCGGCGTCCTGCACGCTGCGGGCCATGAGGGCGATGTCCGTGACATTGGGCGAAAGCTTGATGATGAGCGGCTTGTTGGGGGCCGCGTCACGGACGGCGCGGGTGACGGCCGCGGCCAGCCCGGGGTCCTGCCCGAAAAGGATGCCGCCGCTCTTGACGTTGGGGCAGGAGACGTTCACTTCCAGCGCGGCCACGCCTTCCTCCGCATCAAGGCGGGCGGCCAGCTCGCCGAATTCGGCTGGGGAGGTGGCGTAGAGGTTGGCGATGACGGGCAGATGCTGCCAGGGCAGGCGGGGGAGCTTTTCCTTGCAGAAGGCTTCCACGCCGTCGTTCTGCAGGCCCACGGCATTGAGCATGCCGGCCGTGGTCTCCACGATGCGCGGGCAGGGGTTGCCGTCGCGGGGCAGCAGGGACAGGCCCTTGACGATGATGCCGCCCAGGCTGGTCAGGTCGCCGTAGGGGGCGAATTCCATGCCGTAGCCGAAGGTGCCGGAAGCCGTGAGCACCGGGTTTTTGAGGTGCAGGCTCTGCGTGGGCCCCTTGAGGGTGACGGAAAGGTCCATAGAGTGCTGGTTCATGCTGTCCCCCGGCCTAGAGCTCGATCTGGTTGGCCCAGAACACGGGGCCGTGGTTGCAGGTCTGGACAAGGCCGTGGCGCTTGTCGGCCACGGGCCATTCCCCGGTGGTGCGGGTCACGCAGCCCAGGCAGGCGCCCACGCCGCAGGCCATGCGGTTTTCCAGCGAAAGCTGCACGCGGGCGTTGAGCTCACGGGCGAAGCCGTGCACGGTCTTGAGGAAGGGCAGGGGACCGCAGGCCAGGATCAGGCCCTTCTGCTCGGCGTATTCGCGCATGCGTTCCTGGATGGTGAAGATGAAGTTGTCCAGGTCGCCGGGCACGGTCTCGCGCAGGCTGTCCAGGGGCACATGCTCGTTGATGCTGTCCACGGGATAGCAGCTCAGCGGCTCGCGATGGCCAAAGAGCATGGTCACGTTCCACGGCTTGGGATGTTCGCTCACATAGCCCACGAAGGGCACGATGCCCATGCCGCCGGCCAGCAGCAGGGTGGGGGTGTCGGGCTCCATGGCGAAGCCGTTGCCCAGGGGCCCCCAGACGCGCACGGTGTCGCCGGCCTTGAGTTCGGCCATGCGGCGGGTGCCGCGCCCCACGACCTGGAAGAAGCAGATCAGGTGGCGGGAGGTCATGTGGCAGATGCCGAAGGGCCGGGCCCAGGGCATCTCAAGACCGAACGACGTGGGCCGCACCATGACGAACTGGCCGGGACGCCACGACGGCCAGTCGGGGCGGGTGAGGCGCAGGGCGAAGAAGCGGCTTTCCTGGCCGGTCTGGCCGAAGGGGACCAGATCCAGCACCGTAAGTAGGCAGGAGCTAGGTTGTGTCATCGCGCAAGTATAGGAGCTTGTGCCTGAACGGTCAACATTCCGGGCCTGCCGGAAGGGGCGGGGATCGTTTTTTTCTGCCCGTGCCGCGGGCCGGGGAATACCCGGGGAGGAAGGGACCGGTCCCCTTGCGGGCGGGCGTCCCCGGTACCGGCATGGTCCCGTTGCGCCGGCACGTCCCGGCCCCCTCCGGCAACAGCCGTCCCGTCTGGCCCGCGACGGACAGCCGGCGCCCCGCGGCCGTCCGGCCGGGGGATGGCTCCCGGCGCCTGTCCCGGCGGTGCGGGAGCGATGTGGAAAATCGTTTCGATTTCAGCGTGTTGCGCCGCCCCATGCCGCGACGGGCGGCGGACAGGGGGATGCACGGCCAAAGCATTGCAGGATAACTGTGTCATTTTTCACACGAAAATTGTCAGTACGGACATGCCGTCACATCTTCCCTTTTGCCATGATGCCCGCTATAGTCAGGTTCCTTTAGGGGCCGGGCCGGAATGATGCTGCTGCAGACCCCGTATAGCCTTTGATTTGCCCTGCATGGAGAAAAGAGCATGAGCAAGAAGTTGACTGTTGCCGTTGTGGGCGCCACGGGCGCCGTGGGCCGTGAAATGCTGAAAACCCTGCACGATCGCCAGTTCCCGGCCACGGAAGTGCGTGCCTTCGCCTCGGCCCGTTCCGCCGGGACCAAGGTGCCTTTCGGCGATGACGAGCTGGTGGTGCAGGAACTGAAGGAAGATGTCTTCGAAGGTATCGACATCGCCATCTTCTCCGCCGGCGGCAGCACTTCCGAAAAATTCGCTCCCCATGCCGCCCATGCCGGCTGCGTGGTGGTGGACAACTCCTCCCAGTGGCGCATGGACGACCGCTGCCCCCTGGTGGTCCCCGAAGTGAACCCCGAACATCTGGAAGGCCATCAGGGCATCATCGCCAACCCCAACTGCTCCACCATCCAGATGCTGGTGGCCCTCAAGCCCATCCATGACGCCGTGGGCATC
>OMDW01000560.1_pt1 | contig 10893 bp, 9 predicted proteins | sample 1673661 | NCBI WGS metagenome assembly OMDW01 (sample SAMEA103958118, study PRJEB25191) | human gut metagenome
GAACCTGCTGCCCTATATGGTGTCCGTCATCACCATGCGCATGGCGCTTGCCATTCCCTCCGCCATCGGCAATGAGGTGTTCGTCACCTACATCGGCATCGGCCTTCCCGTGGACACGCCGTCTCTGGGCAATCTGATTCAGACCGGACGGTCGCTGATGACCGTGGCGTCTCTGCGCTACCAGCTGTTCTTCCCCGTAGCCGTGCTGGTGGTCATCACCGTTTCCTTCTACATCATCGGCAACGCCTTCGCGGACGCCGCCGACCCCAAGAATCACGTCAGATAAGGAGAGATTACAATGGAAGATAAAAAAGTTGTTCTCTCCGTCAAAGATCTGAATGTGAAATTCACCCTCCGCGGTCAGGTTCTCCACGCCATCCGGGGCATCTCGCTGGACGTGTATCAGGGCGAAAGCCTTGCCATCGTGGGCGAATCCGGCTCCGGTAAGTCCGTATTCGTCAAATGCGCCATGGGGCTTCTGGATGCCAACGGCTTTATCGACGGCGGTTCCATCCTATATAACGGCATGGATCTGACCAAATTCCAGACCGACAAGGACTGGCTGAAAATCCGGGGCAAGGAGATTGCCATGGTGTTTCAGGACCCCATGACCTCCCTGAACCCCCTGAAAACCATCGGCAAGCAGATTCAGGAGGCCGTGGAGCTGCATCAGGGTCTGAAAGGCAAGGATGCCTACAAGGCCGTGCTGGCAGTGCTGAACGACGTGGGCATTGACGACCCCGAGCGGCGTTACAAGCAGTATCCCCACGAATTTTCCGGCGGTATGCGCCAGCGGGTGGTCATCGCCATCGCCGTCGCCTGCCGGCCGAAGATCCTCATCTGCGACGAGCCGACCACCGCTCTGGACGTGACCATTCAGGCACAGATTCTGGAGCTGATCAAGGCCATGCAGAAAAAGTATGACCTCACTACCGTCTACATCACCCATGACCTTGGCGTGGTGGCCAACGTGGCCGACCGCATCGCCGTCATGTATGCGGGCGACATCGTGGAGCTTGGCACCTGCGACGAGGTGTTCTACGACCCCCGCCATCCCTACACTTGGGCGCTGCTGTCCAGCCTTCCCCAGCTGGGAACCAAGGACGAGCCGCTGTACTCCATTCAGGGTACGCCGCCCAATCTGTTCCACGAGGTCAAGGGCGACGCCTTTGCCCCCCGAAACCCCAAAGCACTGAAAATCGACTTTGTAGAGCGTCCTCCCTTCTTCGAGGTCACGCCTACCCACTATGCCCGCACATGGCTGATGGACCCCCGCGCTCCCAAGGTGGAGCCGCCGGAGCACGTCCGCATCCTGCGGGAGAAGGGAGTGAACCGCGTTGGCTGAAGACAGAAAGAAGCTGATTGAGGTTCAGGATCTTGTCGTCCGGTTTGGCTCCCGGCGGCACGCCTTTACCGCGGTGGATAACGTATCCTTCCACATTTATCAGGGCGAGACCTTCGGTCTGGTTGGCGAATCCGGCTCCGGAAAGACCACCATCGGCCGCGCCATCATCCGCATTCACCCCACTGCCGGCGGCAAAATTCTCTTCGACGGCAAGCAGATCAACGGGCGCATCTCCAAGTCTCTTGACCGGGAGGTCACCCGGCGTATCCAGATGATCTTCCAGGACCCCATGTCCTCCCTGAACGAACGAGCGAAGGTGGATTATATTGTCAGCGAAGGCCTTTACGCGGGCGGGCATCACCTGTCCGAAAGCGAACGTCAGGCCAAGGTGGCAAATGCCCTGTCCGACGTGGGTCTGCTTCCGGAATTTGCCAGCCGCTTCCCCCACGAGTTCTCCGGCGGTCAGCGTCAGCGCATCGGCATTGCCCGGGCGCTGATCATGGAACCGGACTTCATCATCGCAGACGAGCCGATCTCCGCGCTGGACGTTTCCATCCGCGCCCAAGTGCTGAACCTGCTGTCCAAGCTCCAAAAGGAGCGGAATCTGACCTACCTGTTCATCGCCCACGACCTTTCGGTGGTTCGCTTCATCTGCGACCGGATCGCCGTCATTCACAAGGGCAAGATCGTGGAGCTGGCGCAGAGTGAGGAGCTGTTCGCCCATCCCCTGCACCCCTACACCCGGGCGCTGCTGTCCGCCATCCCCCAGCCCGACCCCATCGCGGAGCGGCAGAAAAAGCTCATCGTCTACGACCCCAGCTGCCATCACTACAGCGAGACGAACCAGCCGGACTGGTGCGAGATCGTCCCCGGCCACTTTGTTCTGGCAAGTGAGCCTGAGCTGGAAGAATACCGCAAACAGTTTTGACACCCTACGCAGAACACAGCTGTGTTCTGCGTAGGCGCGTCAATAAAGCCTCGCAGAGTTTGTCGCCCGCAGGCGGCAAATAAAATGAAATCATTTTCTGTCAGGGCGTGTACCTGACAGAAAATACCTTACAGGCTGCGAAGTGTGCGAGTTGGCCGCCTACGGCGGCCAAGGAGTGCGCGCAGCAGACTGCAATCCCTTTGTTTCCAAAGGCCATCGGCCTTTGGAAACAGTTAAAGCAGAGCACGTACCCGTGTTCTGCTTGCGCCATATTTCTTTTCGAGGTGCCTGCCATGATCGATCCCAAGCCCCTTTTCCCCGGCGCCAGAGTGGCGCTGGTCGCCCCCGCCTCCGCCGTGCCGGAGGAAAAACTGCCCGGCGCTCTTGACCTCGTCCGTCGGCTGGGCATGGAGCCGGTGCTGTACCCCTCCTGCTATTTTGCCAACCGGGACGGCTATCTGGCCGCAACGGACGCCCAGCGGGCGGAGGACGTCAACCGCGCCTTTGCCGACAAAACCATTGACGGCGTGTGGTGCATCCGCGGCGGCTACGGCGGCCACCGCATTCTTCCCCTGCTGGACGCGGACGCTATCCGGAAAAACCCCAAGTGGTTCGGCGGCTATTCTGACGTCACCGCCCTGCACCTGTTTCTGAATCAGGTCTGCGGTCTCGCCACCTTCCACTGCACCATGCCATCTACCGAGCCGCACCCGGATGCGTACACACTCGACTATCTGAAAAAGGCCCTGTTCGGCGGTCTGAACGGCGCACTTTCCAATCCGGAAGGTCAGAGCATCCGCACGTTGGTTCCGGGTAAGGCGGAAGGCGTTCTCTGCGGCGGCAATCTGTCCCTGCTGGCGGCGTCTCTCGGCACGCCTTGGGAGGTCGATACCAAGGGCAAAATCCTGTTTCTGGAGGACATCGGCGAAAAAACCTACCGTCTGGACAGTATGCTCACCCAGCTTCGCAACGCCGGAAAGTTCCGGGACTGCGCCGGCATCATTCTGGGCGCGTGGACGGACTGCGTGCCGGAAATGCCGGAGCGCACCCTGACGCTGGACGAGATCTTCACCCAGCTCATCGTCCCCGCCGGAAAGCCCGCCGTCATGGATTTGGCCTGCGGCCACTGCGCCACCACCCTGGCGCTGCCCATGGGCCGCAAGTGCCGTCTGAACGCGGACGCGGGCATCATCACATTGGAGGCGTGACCATGAACGATCTGGCTTCCCGGCTGAACGCCGTCATGGATGCGTTTCCCGCCAAAACCGCGTTATACTGCGTGGACTTGACCACCGGCACCCCCATCGCCGCCATTCGGGAGAACACCCGCGTGGTCTCCGCCTCCACCATCAAGGTATCCATTCTTTGCTGCGCCCTGCAGGACGTGATGGACGGGAAGCTGTCTCTTGACCAGCCCCTTGCCATCGCCCCGGGGGATTTTTGCAGCGACACCGAGGTCTTTGAACCCGGCTACCGGCAGGACGGCGCTTCTCTCTGGGAAATGCTGTACTGGATGATTGTCTCCAGCGACAACACCGCCACCAACACCGTCATTTCCCTGCTGGGCTACGACCACGTCAATCAGTATTGCCGGGCAATCGGCCTGACCCAGACCTCCCTCCAGCGGAAAATGCTGGACTTTCAGGCCATCGCCGAGGGGCGGAACAACTATACCTCCCCCGCCGACCTGTACCGGGTGTTTTCCCTGCTGTACCATGGGGAAATCCTGAATAAGCCCCTGCGGGAGGTTGCCTTCGATTTTCTTTCCCGCTGCCGCAGTATCGACGCATTGCAGCGGTACATCCCCGACGCCGTGACCGTGCTGCACAAGCCCGGCGGGCTGGATCACCTGAACCACGACGTGGGCATTTTCCTGACGGACGACCGCCCCTATTATCTTGGCATTTTTACATGGGACGGCCCCGCGCTGGACGGTCAGCCCCAGCAAAACCGGCTCATCGGGCAGCTGTCCCGGATGATCTACGACGCTATGAAGGGAGAGAAATAAATGAAAGCCATTGTAACCGTCCCCATCTGCGCCCTGCTGGCCGCCCCCACCCGGGAAAGCACGCTGGAAGACGAGGCGCTGTACGGCATGGTGGTGGATATTCTGGAAGAACCTGCCCCCGGCTGGTACCGCGTCCGCACCCATTACCGCTATGAGGGTATCGTCTGTGCCGATGATCTGATCGTCGGCGACGCGGCCGCCGACGCCTGGGCGGCGCTGCCCAAGAAAATCGTCCGCAATAAGAACTTCTGTGACGTGCTTTCCGCCCCCAAGGTACAAGGCTGGATCATGGCCGCCCTTCCCCGGGGCGGCATTCTCTCCCCGGTGGGTCAACCGGAAAAGGGCTGGCAGCAGGTGCGTCTGGCGGATGGCCGAACGGGCTTCGTCCCGGAAAGCATCCTCGGAGAGTACCATACCGCGCCCCTGTCTCAGGACGAGGAAACCCTTCGTCATGCACTGGTGGACGCCGCCATGCTCTATCGGGGTACCCACTACCGCTGGGGCGGCAAGTCCCCCATGGGCATTGACTGCTCCGGTCTGGTGTCCATGGCCTATATGCTCTGCGGCATTCTTATTTATCGGGACGCCCATATCATGGAGGACTTTCCCATTCACGAAATTTCTCTGGAAAATGTGAAACCCGGCGATCTGCTGTTCTTCCCCGGCCATGTCGCCATGTACTTAGGTCACGGCCGCTACTGCCACAGCACCGGCCGCAGCGGAGACAACGGCTTCGCCCTCAACTCCCTGAACCCCGGCGACCCCGACTACCGGGCAGACCTGAAAGCCGCCATCACTCAGGTTGGCTCCTACTTTTGATTTAATAAGGAAAGCGAGAGAAAATAAATGAAAGTATTTTTAAGCGCCGATATGGAAGGCACCTGCGGCATCGTCTCGTGGCCGGAGACGGAGCGCACCACCCCCTTTGACTACAGCCCCGCCCAGAAGCAGATGACCCGTGAGGTCGCCGCCGCCTGTCAGGGCGCGCTTTCCGCCGGTGCGGCGGAGGTTCTGGTGAAGGACGCCCACGACTCCGCCCGGAACATCGACCCTGCCGGACTTCCCCGGGGCATCCGCATGAACCGCAGCTGGTCGGGCGACCCCCTGAGCATGATGAGCGGCCTGAATCAGGAGAAATTTGACGCCGTGTTCTTCACCGGCTACCACGCCTGGGCAGGCTGCCCCGGCAATCCCCTGAGCCACACCATGAACGGCCGGAACAACCACGTTTTCCTCAACGGCACGCTGTGCAGTGAATTTCTCATCAATTCCTACACCGCCGGATACTACGGCGTCCCCGTGGCGCTGCTCACCGGCGACAAGGCGCTGTGCGACTTTGCCAAAACCCTGATCCCCGCCATCACCACCGTCCCCGTGAACGAAGGCCGGGGCGGCGGCGTCACCTCCCTGCACCCCGACGAGGCGGTGGAGCGCATCGAAGCGGCGGCGAAGGAAGCGGTCGCCAAGGCGGCGCAGTGCGTCGTCCCCATGCCGGAGCATTTCCACATGGAGATCGATTTCGTCAAGCACCATGTGGCCTACTCCAAGAGCTTCTACCCCGGTGCGACCCTGAAAGACGACAAATTCGTCTGCTTCGACTCCGACGACTGGTACGAAGTTCTGCGCTTCTGCCACTTCGTTCTCAGCGACGGTTAATTCCAAAAGCACGGCTCGAAAGCCGTGCTTTTGCCTTGCAAATTGCATTTTTTGTGCTATAGTAAAAGAAAAAAGGAGAAAGACAGATGAGCAAAGAATTCCTTTACACCCTGCTTGACAGCATGTCCGTTTCCGGCCACGAAATTCCGCTGCAAAAGAAGGTCATCGCCGAGATGACCCCCCACTGTGACAAGATCATCACAGATTATACCGGCAACGTCGTCTGCGTGCTGAACCCCGACGCGCCCTTCAAGGTGATGCTGGCCGCTCACATTGACGAGATCGGTCTGATCGTCACCCACATCCAGCCCGACGGCCTGCTTCGTGTGTCCAAGTCCGGCGGCATTTTCCCCGGCGTTTACCCCGGCCATCAGGTGGCCGTCCATGGCTACGCCCAGACCGTCTACGGCGCGGTCGTCCGCAGCAAGGACATGGACAAGGCCGACCTGAAAGCGGACGAGCTGTACATCGACATCGGCGCGAAGGACGCCGCCGACGCCCGGAAATACGTGCAGGAGGGCGACCCCGTCCACATGAACACCTACCATCAGGAAATGCTCAACGGCTTTCTCTCCGCCCGGGGCATTGACGACCGGGGCTGCGCCTACATCATTCTGGAAGCCCTGAAACGGGCAAAGGCCATGGGCTGCTCTGTAGGCGTTTACGCCGCCACCACCGTGGGCGAAGAAACCACCGGCCGGGGTTCCTACTGGGTCGGCTCTGCCATCCGTCCCGACGTTGCCATCGTCACCGACGTCACTTTTGCCTCCGATTATCCCGGCGTGGATGCCAAGCAGTCCGGCGAGGTGAAGCTGGGCTGCGGCGGCGTGCTCTGCAACAGCTCCATCGGCAGCCGGAAGGTCAACGACCTAATGAAAGCCGTGGCGAAGGAGCATAACATCCCCTACCAAATCGAGTCCTACATGGGCAGAACCTACACCGACGCGGACAACCTCCACGTCACCGGCACCGGCGTGGTCACGGCGCTGCTGTCCCTGCCTCTGCGGTACATGCACTGCCCCTGCGAGGTGTGCCACATGGACGACATTGAAAACTGCATCGAGCTGCTGGCGCAGTTCCTGTGCCGCATCGATGAGCATATTGATCTCGACCCCTTTCACTGATCTCAAAATCTAAAACAGGGAGGAAACCATCATGACTTATCAGGAAGTTCTTGAAAACGCACGTGCGGTTCTCAGCAAAAACTGCAAGGCCTGCCCCGTCTGCAACGGCAAAGCCTGCGGCAACCACATTCCCGGCCCCGGTGCCAAGGGCGTTGGCGACACCGCCATCCGCAACTACGAAAAGTGGCAGGACATCCGCGTCAATATGGACACCATTCATCCCTATGTGACGCCGGATACCTCTCTGAACCTGTTCGGCAAAACCTTCCGCTATCCCTTCTTCGCAGGCCCCGTGGGTGCCGTCACCGTCCACTACAGCGACAAATATGACGACATGGCTTACAACAACATTCTTGTAAAAGCCTGTGCCGACAATGGCATTGCCGCCTTCACCGGCGACGGTCTGAACGGCGAGGTCATGAAGGTCGCTTGCAAGGCCATCGCCGCCTCCGGCGGCACCGCCATCCCCACGGTGAAGCCCTGGAACCTGGAGACCATTCAGAAAAAGCTGGGCTATTGCCGGGAATCCGGCTGCTTCGCCGTGGCTATGGACATTGACGCGGCGGGTCTGCCCTTCCTGAAAAACATGAATCCCCCGGCGGGCAGCAAGACCGTGGAGCAGCTGGCCGAGATCGCCGGAATGGTCGGAAAGCCCTTCATCGTCAAGGGCATCATGACCGTGGCAGGCGCGCTGAAAGCCAAAGAGGCCGGGGCTTCCGCCATCGTGGTCAGCAACCACGGCGGCCGCGTTCTGGATCAATGCGCCGCCACAGCCGAAGTCCTCGCGGACATCGTGGACGCCATGAAGGGCAGCGGCGTAAAGATCTTCGTGGACGGCGGCATCCGCAGCGGCGTTGACGTCTTCAAGGCGCTGGCGTTGGGCGCCGACGCGGTGCTCATCTGTCGCCCCTTCGTCCCCATGGTCTACGGCGGCGCCGAGGAAGGCGTGAAGCTTTACATTGAGAAGATCGGCGCGGAGCTGAGCGACACCATGGCCATGTGCGGCGCGGAGAATCTGGCGTCCATCAATCGGGATATGGTGCTTGTGAAGTAACATCGTCTGCGTTCCCTCTCCCGGATACCGTATTCCGGTATCCGGGAGGTTTTTCGCTGGATTCAAAGAAAAAATACCCTTTCTTTTTTCTGAAATCTATGGTAAAATATACGGACTTTCTATAGGAGGCCGGATTATGACACATTTTTTGCTGCGTCTCTTTGTTAAAAACGCCGACCAGACCAGCGACCCCAAAGTGCGCGCCGCCGTGGGTACTCTGTCCGGGATCGTGGGCATTCTCTGCAATTTCTTCCTTTTCCTCGGGAAAGTCATTATCGGCACCCTGTCCGGCTCCGTTTCCATCACTGCTGACGCCATGAACAACCTGTCCGACGCGGCCAGCTCCATTGTGACGCTGGTTGGCTTCAAGCTGGCGGAGCAGCCCGCCGACGCGGAACACCCCTACGGCCACGCCCGGTTTGAATACCTGTCCGGTCTGGTGGTCTCCGCCATGATCGTCATTATCGGCTTCGAGCTGGCAAAGACCTCCGTGGGGAAAATCCTCTCCCCGGTGCCGGTGATGTTTTCCGCCCCGCTGGCGGCGGTGCTGGTGCTGTCCATCGCCGTCAAGCTGTGGCTGTGCCTGTTCAACCGGACGCTGGGCAGGAAAATCAACTCCACCACTTTGCTCGCAACCTCCGAGGACAGCCGCAACGACATCATCACCACCGCCGCCGTCCTGCTGGCCGCCGTCATCGAGGCCGTTTCCGGGCTGTCCATTGACGGCTTCGTGGGTCTGGCCGTGTCGCTGTTCATTCTCTACAGCGGTGCCAAGCTGGCGAAGGAGACCATCAGCCCCCTGCTTGGCGAAGCTGCCTCCCCCGAACTTCAATCGCGTATCGTGGACTACATCAGCGCCCAGCCCAAGGTTCTGGGATATCACGACCTGATGGTTCACGATTACGGCCCCGGCCAGCGCTTTGCCACCATCCACGTGGAAATGGACTGCAAGGAAGACCCCATGCAGTGCCACGAGCTGATCGACGACATGGAGCGGGAGTGTCTGAAAAGCCACAACATCCATCTGGTCATCCACTACGACCCCGTGGTAACGGACGACCCGGAGCTGACCCGGCTTCACATTCTCGTGGACGAACTGCTGGGAGAAATGGACGCCCGGCTGAAAACCCACGATTTCCGCATGGTGCCCGGCGGCGGACATACCAACCTCATTTTTGACATTGCCGTGCCTCAGGACACGAAATTTACGAAGTCGGAAATTCAGGATAAGCTTGAGGAAGCGCTTCGCGCCCGGGAGGGCAAAACCTACCACACCATCATCACCTTCGATCCCCTCGCCTTCAATCAGGAATCCTGTGAGCACCAATAACCGTCGATTTTCGGCAGATTTCAATTTTTCGTCTTGCACTTTTCCAAAAAGCCGTTATAATATCTCTGCTGATAGAAAGAAGGTGCTCATTTGAACCAGACGAACAGAAACATGCTGGAAGGGCCTCTGTTTCCGAATATCATCCGGTTTACCATTCCCATTATTCTGACCAGCGTTTTACAGCTGCTTTTCAACGCGGCGGACCTCGTGGTGGTGGGGCAGTTCTGCGGCAGCGTGTCCGTCGCCGCGGTGGGCGCTACCGGTTCCATTACCGGTCTGCTGGTCAATTTCTTCATCGGCCTGTCCGTAGGCGCGGGCGTGGCCGTCGCCCACGGCCTTGGCGGCCGGGAAAATCAGGTCGTTCACCGCACTGTGCATACCGCGCTGCCCACCGCCATCTTAAGCGGCGCGATCCTGACGGTCGCCGGCCTTACCTACTCCGAGACGTTTCTTATCATGATGGGGACACCTGATACCGTACTGCCCCTCTCCACCGTTTACATGCGGATCATCTTCTGCGGCGTCACCTTTAACATGGTGTACAATTTCTGTGCCTCCATTCTCCGCGCCGCCGGTGATACCAAAAGCCCGTTGGTCTTCCTGCTGTTCGCGGGCGTCCTGAACGTGATTTTGAATCTGGTTTTCGTCATCCAGTTCCAGATGAATGTGGCCGGTGTGGCGCTGGCGACCATCATTTCTCAGGCGGTTTCCTCCGTGCTGGTGGTCATCGCTCTGATGCGCAGAACCGACGCCTGCAAGCTATACCTTAACAAGCTGCGCTTTTACAAGCCCCAGCTGGCGAAAATTCTCCGCATCGGACTGCCTGCGGGCATCCAGAGCGCCCTGTTCGCCATTTCCAACGTGCTGATCCAGTCGTCGGTAAACTCCTTCGGTGATGTTTTCATGTCCGGCAACGCGGCGGCAAGCAACCTTGAGGGCTTCGTCTATGTCTGTCTCAATGCGTTCCACCAGTCCGCCGTCAATTTTGTCGGGCAGAACGCCGGCGCGAAGCAGTACCGCCGGGTGCGGCAGACCCTGTGGATCTGTCTGGGGTGCGTTACGGTGGTGGGACTGGTGCTTGGGTCGCTGGTCTACGTGTTCGGCCCCTCGCTGCTCTCCATTTACATCACCGACTCCCCGGAAGCCATCTCCTATGGCATGACCCGTCTGGCCTTCATCTGCCTGCCCTATTTCACATTCGGCATGATGGACGTGACCACCGGCGCGCTTCGGGGCATCGGCGCGTCCTTCGTCCCCATGCTGATCTCCATCCTCGGTGTCTGCGGATTGCGCATTGTCTGGATTTATACCATTTTCCAGATTCCCGAATTCCACACGCCCCAATGCCTGTATTTTTCCTATACCGTCTCCTGGATCATTACCTTCATCGCCCAGCTGATTGCCTTCTTCGTCGTGTACCGAAGGCAGGCCAGCGCGGCGGAATAATC
>OMDW01000564.1_pt1 | contig 10853 bp, 10 predicted proteins | sample 1673661 | NCBI WGS metagenome assembly OMDW01 (sample SAMEA103958118, study PRJEB25191) | human gut metagenome
ACCACACCGAGTTCAATTCGCTGTCGCTGGATCTCTCGGGCGCGACGTTCGAGTATTTCAACTCGCTGGACGACGAGGACATGGACAACCCCAACGTCCCCAACGTGACGACGCTCTTCGCCGACGACTTCTGGACATGGCATAACCGCGGTTTCTATACCTATGCGATCGGCCGCCTGGGCGAAGGCGTGACCGCCGAGAGCTTCGCCTCGGACTACGCCTATACGGTCGAGTACGATATGGTCGTCCCCGACTACGGCACCTTCCCCATGAGCGACGACTTCTGGAAAGTCCCCAATTCGTGGATCGTCGACGTGGTGAACCTCTCGATCGAGGAGATGTTCGCCTGGATCGTCACCTCGCCGCTGCTCGATGCGGGCTGGACTTACTGCGGCAAGATCGACGGCGATGAAACCCGCTTCGGCAAGAGCGTCCGCCGCAAAGCGGTGAGCACGACCTCTGCGCCCTACTACATGGATACGAACAATTCGACCACGGACTTCACGCCCGAGGCCACGCCGTCGCTCAAGAACTGACCTTCCCATGACGGATTCCGTAATCGAATGCCGCAACCTGACCCATTATTACGGGGAGCGGCTGATCTATAAAGACCTGAGTTTCGAGGTTCCGCGCGGGCGGATCCTCGGACTTTTGGGTAAGAACGGCACCGGTAAGACCACCACGATCAACATCCTGAGCGGTTACCTCCGGCCCCGTGCCGGCGAGTGCCTGATCTTCGGCGAAGACATCCGCACGATGTCTCCCCGGACGCGGGCGCGCATCGCCCTGCTCATCGAAGGGCATGTGCAGTACGCCTTCATGACCATCGAGCAGATCGAACGTTTCTATTCGAAGTTCTATCCGCGCTGGAACCGCGACGCCTACTACGGCCTGATGGAGAAGCTCCGCGTGGCGCCGCGGCAGCGTATTTCGCGCATGTCCTGCGGCCAGCGTTCCCAGGTGGCGCTCGGGCTCATCCTGGCGCAGGATGCCGAGCTGCTCGTACTCGACGACTTCTCGATGGGGCTCGACCCCGGCTACCGGCGCCTGTTCGTGGAATACCTGCGCGAATACGCCCAGGGCGAGGAGAAAACCGTTTTCCTCACGTCGCATATCATCCAGGACATGGAGAAACTCGTCGACGACTGCATCATCATGGACTACGGGAGCATCCTCGTGCAGATGCCCGTGGCCGAACTGCTCGCCACATTCCGCCGCTATACGTTCGATGTGCAGCAGGGGGCGGTGCTTCCCGCCGGGTCGGGCATTTACCATCCCGCCGTGCTGAACGGCCGCGCCGAGCTCTATTCGTTCGATTCGCCCGCCACGGTGCAGGGCGTGCTCCAGCGCGCCGGGATCGCCTGCGGCGACCTGAAAGCCGAGGCGATGAACCTCGAAGACGCCTTTATCGGGCTGACCGGAAAATATTAAACCGCGATACTATGATCAAAGCCATATTTTACAAAGAGTGGATCAAGATGCGCTGGTTCTGTCTCGTGGCGGCCCTGTTCCTTGCCGGGTTCACGGCCTATGCCCTGCTGCGGGTTCAGCGCGTAATAACCTTCAAGGGGGCTGCCCACATCTGGGAAGTCATGCTCGAAAAGGAGGTCGTCTTCATCGACATCCTCCAATACCTGCCCGTGCTGCTGGGCGTATTGCTGGCGCTGGTGCAGTTCATTCCCGAGATGACCCACAAGCGTCTGAAACTCACCCTGCACCTGCCTTTCCCGCAGCGGAAGATGATCCTGCTGATGATGGGCGTCGGGCTTGCGGCGCTGGCCGTGCTGTCCGCCGTGCAGGCGTTCGTGCTGTGGTGCTACTTCCACACCCTGCTCGCCCCGGAGCTGGTCTCCCGCATCCTGCTGACCTCGCTTCCGTGGTACCTGGCCGGGCTGGCGCTCTATCCGCTTGCGGCCTGGGTATGCCTCGAACCGACGTGGCGGCGGCGAGTCGCCGACATCCTGGTCGCCGTGGGCGTATGCCGCCTCTTCTTCCTGTCGGAAACCCCGCAGGCCTACGACGGCATGTTGCCATGGCTGCTCGCGCTGCTACTGTGCGTATTGTTCTTCTCGCTGCTCTCGGTTTATCGTTTCAAGCAGGGGTGTCAGGATTAAAACGAAAATAACGGATTTATGATAAAGACTATCAAGACCGCCGTCATCCTCCTCGCCACGCTGTTGCTGGCGTGGCTGCTGCCGTGGTTCTACACCTTCCTCTTCGCATCGCCGTCGTGGTCGCCCTTCACCCTTTACAGCTGCGTGACGCATAGTTTCGCGTCGATTTCCTACGACGGGGAGGGAAAGATCGCCGGGCGCGATTTCAAGGGCAATACCTACACCGAACACCAGTTCGACAGCATCCTCCCGATGTTCTACTACCGCCAGCTTGCCTCCGAAGGGCGTTTCCCGTCCCGCATCGAGGGCGTTGCGGTCGATGTCCGCGACGCCGAGCGCTCGGGCTTCATCTTCCGCAGCTCCCCTTCCGAGATCAACCGCCGCAAGCCCGGGCTCTATCAGTTGCTGGAGTCGATGCCCGCGCGGGTCGATTTCAAATCCCCCACGGACGTGTTCCGCATCACGGGGGATGGGATCGAGTTCGTGGACATGGCTACCAATACCCTCGACCGGGCCAAGAGCGATGCCTTCACCCGTGTGATGAAGGACAAGGGCTTCGCATTCCCCGCGCGCGTCATCGCCGGCAATGCCTCGACCCGCAAGGACTATGACAACGGTTATTTCATTGTCGACAACGATTTTAAGGTCTATCACCTCAAGCAGATGCGAGGTCGTCCGTTCGTCCGCCGTACGGATATTCCCGCTGAGTTGGGGATCCGCCATATCTTCGTCACGGAATATGCCGACCACCGGCTGTTCGGCTTTCTGGTCGACAAGGACAACCGCTTCTACGCCCTCGAGGCCGAGGATTATTCGCTGCATGAGCTGCCCGTCGGGACGTTCGACCCCGCGCGGGAAGGGATGATGATTATCGGCGACATGTTCTATTGGACGGTGACGGTGCAGGCGCCCGAGTCCGAACGGCTCGTGGCGGTCAATGCGCGCGATTACTCGCGTGCCGACGAATACGTGCCTCGATCCGCCGCCCAAACGTGGGAACGGCGGGCAGAGTACCTTTTTCCCTTCAGCCTGTCGTTCACCTCGCCGCTCGACGGCTACGTGAAGCCGCGCCTTGCCGATTTCTCCTGTCTCGCCTTCGGGCTGGGGGCGGTGCTGGCCGTGGTTTATGCCGTGCTGCGCCGCTGCGTGCCGCCCGGCAAACGGGTGCTCCGCATTGCCGGCATCGTGCTCTTCGGGCTTTTCCTGTTCATTCCCCTGCTGGTGCTGGAACCCCCGAGGGCGTAGCACCCCCGGTTATCGCATGTAAAAGGCGGCTGTCGTTCGACAGCCGCCTTTTTTAGGGGTTCGCTTTCCGTCGTCAGGCGAAAAACATGAACAATACCGGGATGAGTATCCCCGCCAGCAGTTCTATCCCGCCGCGCCCCCACAGCCCTTTCGGGCCGCGCAGCATCACCAGCCCCGAGACGACGATTACCACCAGGCTCGCGAGGAATACGTCCGAGAACACCGTCCACCAGCGCGACGGGTTGTAATGCAGCCGGTTCATGCTGCTCAGCAGCGGCCGCTTGCGGATCGACTCGTACACGGCTTTGCGCGTCGTGAGGTCGGCCGTGAGCGAACTGCCGCCGCGGATGAATACCTTGAGCTGCCCCTGCTCGGGGAAATAGTGTTTCAGGTAGTTTCCCTGCTCGCCCACCAGGCGGAGCGCCTCTTCGGCATCCCTGCGGGTCCATTGCTGCTGTGTCCGGGGCAGTGTTTCCGGCAGCGTCACCTCCTGCCTGCGGATCGAATAGTCGGAGTTGAAATCGCGCTTGTGGTTGAGCATGAACCCCGAAGCGGCATAGATCAGCAATACGCCCGAAAAGAAAAAGGAGAGGTCGCGGTGAACCGGCCTGCTCCATTTTCTTACGGCGGACATGAATTTGGTCTTTCCCATGCCCTCCTATTCCAGGACTTCGTAATTGCCCCCTTCCACGTGGTAGAACGAGAGGTATTCCTTGCCTTCCTTGGCTTTGCGGTCGGCGATGCGTGTCCGGAAGCCGGCGATGCGTTCCCCGACGCTGCTCGCCACCGATTCGCCGCGGGCCTGCTGTTCCGCGCTGCATCCGGCCTCGCCCTCCCCGTGCTGTTCGGCGAGCTGGTCTTTGACCTCCCGCTCCCATTCGGCCAGGTAGGCTTCGTCGATGCGGTCTTCGACCAGCGTGCCCGTCACACGGACGAGGTTGTTCACGCATTCGGGCTTGAAGGCGCCGATCTTTTCGCCCGCTTCGATTCGGATGACTTGTGTGTCGTCGGTACCCATCAGGAATATTTTGCGGCCCCCGTGGCGGCAGATATGCGTGCATACGCCCTCCACGGTGACTTGTTTCCCGGTCAGCTTTTCCGCGTCGGCGAGCAGGTTGTCCACCTCGAGCGCCGTTGCGGCCTGTGCCGTTTCCGCCGCCTGTTTCCTGTTGTTCGAATTGCCGCCGCAGGATGCGGCCATGAGCGCCGCCGCGGCGATTACCAGATATACGATTAGTTTTTTCATTTTTTTTGTTTTGTCGTTCGGGGGGACTATGCCGTCCGCACCTTGCGTTTGCAATAGCGTTCGCATTGTCCCGTAATGTCGTATCCGAGCATGGCGCCGAGCATGAAATCCTCTTCGGGCGAGAGTTCGTTGAGCGGTTTGTGGACAAATGTCTTCACCGCGTCCAGGCAAAGCCTGTTGCCGAAGTAAAGGTTTACCTTATTATCCGTAACCGGCTGTGTCAGATGGGCTATGCCCAGCCGGTCGAGCCGATCGCACACCAGTGACGCACAGGTGCGGCACATCGTGCACAGCACCAGGCTGCGTACCCCTTTCTGAAACTCATAGATGTGGTGCATGAAGAGTTTCATCGAACCGTAGCGGCTGAAGTCCTCGGCGCTCATGGCTACTCGTTTTTAATCTGTCCGCACCATGCCGCCACCCGTTCGTCGGTTTTGCCCGGGTCGCTTTCGTCGATGGCCAGCCCGACGAACTTGCCGTCGCGCACGATGAGCGAGGCGATCGAACCGTAGCCCGCGGGCGCGTAGGAACCTACGAACGTGCATCCCGTGTCCTGCAACCCGTCGTAGATCAGTCCCACGGCGTCGCAGAACGTATCGGGATAGGAACCGCTGTCGCCGCAGCCGAATATGGCTACCTTTTTGCCTGTCAGGTCTTTGGCCTTCAGTGCGTCGAGGAACGAATACCAGTCGTCCTGCAACTCGCCGCAGCCCCACGTCGAGGAGCCCACGACCAGCAGGTCGTATTTGTCGGCTTCGTCGGCGGATGCGTCCGCCACGTTGTGTACGTCGGCGGATGCCACGCCCAGTTGTTTTGCGATGTCTTCGGCAACAGCCTCGGTCGTCCCGGTCGTGCTGCCATAAAAAATTCCGGTCATAATTTTCGCTGTTTTTTGGTTTTGTGCAAAGTAACGTGATTTTTTGCGGCGGGGCAATACCGATTTTTCGGGGTTTTCGCCCCGCCGCATACCGTCAAGAGGTGATACTCCACCCCGCCGTCCGCTCCTGTATGGCCCACAGCCGGGCATAGAGCCCTCCGTGTGCGACCAGTTGGTCGTGCGTCCCCTGCTCGGCGATCCGCCCCTGATCCAGGACGACGATGTTGTCGGCATTGCGGATCGTTTTCAGCCGGTGGGCGATCACGATCACCGTGCGCCCTGCGATCAGGGTATTGATGGCACGCTGTACCTCGACCTCGTTTTCGGGGTCGAGCGATGCGGTAGCCTCGTCCAGCAGGATGGTCTGTGCGTCCTTGAGGATCGCACGGGCGATAGACAACCGCTGCTTCTCCCCGCCCGAAAGCGTACAGCCGCCTTCTCCCACCATCGTGTCGTACCCTTTGGGCAGCCGCATGATGAAGTCGTGGCTGCATGCCTTCTTTGCCGCGGCGACGATCTGCTCGTCCGTGGCGTCGGCCTTGCCGAAGCGGATGTTGTTGCGGATCGTATCCTGGAACAGGTATACATCCTGGAATACCATCGAAATGTGGCGCATCAGCGATTCGGGTTCGATCTCGTCCATCCGTACGCCGTTGAACAGCACGTGTCCCCGTTGCGGGTCGTAGAACCGTGCGCAGAGTTTCATCAGCGTGCTTTTTCCGCTTCCCGACGGGCCTACGAGCGCCGTCAGCGAACCTTGCGGCAGCGTGAGCGATACGTCGTGCAGCACCTCCTTGTCGCGGTAGGCGAACGATACCCCTTCCAGCGTGATGTCGCCGTTTTCTGGGGCTTTGCGGTTGCCCGTCATTTCCGGTTCCTCCATCAGGCTGAGTATGCGCCCTCCCGCGATGGAAAAATAGCGGAACTCCGCGAAATTCGTCAGTGCCGAAGTCAGCGGGTCGAAGACGCGCGAGCCGACGATCAGAAACATCACGAACATCAGCAGCGATAGCGTGCCGTCCAGCAGCAGGTATGTCCCGCACAGCACCATCAGCGTCAGCCCCGCCCGTACGACGGTGATCGACAGCAGGACGAAAGGCCCCAGCAGTGCCTCCTGCCGGATGCTGGCGCGGCGCAGCTGCGCGAAAGCCTCGCGCAGGCGGACGAACCGGCCCCCTACCATGTTGTAGGCCTTCATCACCCGGATGCCTTGCAGGTACTCCTCCAGCCGGTTCCCGGCTTCGATTTTCGCGGCGATCTGGTGGCTGCTCAGTTTCTGCTGGATTCTGGTGCTCGCCAACAGGATGCCGATTGCCAGCGGCAGCGCCACGAACATCGCCGTAGCCATGCGCCAGTCGATCCACAGCAGCGTGAGGAATGCCAGCACGGGCATCACCATCGCCCCCATCAACTGCGGCAGATGGTGTGAGATGCCCGTCTCGGCCATCGTGAAATCGGTGATGAGCATCGATGACAGGTCGCCCGGGTCGCGGCGCGACAGGAATCCGAGCGAGAGCTTGCGCAGGTGCTCGGCCAGGGAGATGCGCCCTTCGGCGCTCATTTCGTAGGCACCCCGGAAATTGGCGCGGTAAGCCGTGCGTTCGGCCAGTGCCATGGCCGCCATGTAGACGGCCAGTATCCCGAAGATCGTCCACAGCCGTGCGGTGTCGAGCGGCGTGCCGCTGCCGTCGCAGGCCCGGAAAATGACATTCACCGCCTCGATCGAGAGGCAGAACGGCACGATGTTGACCAGGTTGGCGAGCATCGTGAAGCCGACCGGTTTGCGGAGACGCTCCGTATGGCCGACCGTAATATTCTTGATTGCATTCATCGCCTTCCTCCGTTTTGGTCGTTTCGGGCCTGTTTGCGTGCTACGATGCACAACTCCTCCTTTTCCCGCCGGTATACGGCGATATCCGCGAATCCGGCTGCTGCGAGCAGCGTTTCCAGCCGTTCGGCCGGATATACCCTCATCCCGTCGATGCGGCTCGTCCACATTTCGTTCGCCGGGTCGCTCATCTCGCTGCACAGCAGGAACCTGCCGCCGGTCTTGAGCACACGCGCCACCTCGGCGAACGCTTCGGGAAGGTCGTCCCAGAAATAAACCGTCTCGAAAGCCGTGACCGCACCGAACGTCCCGTCGCCGTACGGCAGCTTCCCGACGTCGCCCCTCTCTACGAAGCATCGCGTTCCCAGCAGCCTGCGGTTCTTCCTGCGGGCGAATGCCACGCTTTCCTGCGACAGGTCGATGCCGTACGCCTTGCCGGCGGGGCATCGTTTGAGAATCTGCGCGAGGTTGGCACCGCCGCCGCATCCGATGTCCAGTACGCTCCAATCGGCCTGCCACTCCATGCAGCCCATGCCCCATCGCGCCAGCGATGCGTGCCCCCGGTTCATGCCCCGCAGAACCAGTCGTCCGAAGAACCCTTCGGGCTTGCGGGTATTTTGCAGGATTTTGTTGATGAAACTCTTCTTTGCCATGATTCTATGCTCTTTTTTCTTTGGTGTCTAACTGCCAGCGGAACGCGTCGGTATAGGCGTCCCACATCTTTTTGTATACCCCGTCGGTCTTGCTCAGCACTTCGTGCCGCCCCGATTGTACCAGCTGCCCCTGCCTGAGGACGAGTATCTGCTGTGCCGCGACGATCGACGAAAGCCTGTGGGCGATGATGATGACCGTCTTGTCCCTGATCAGGTGTTGCAGCGCCTGCTGCATCTTCCACTCGTTTTCGGGGTCGGCGAATGCCGTCGCCTCGTCCAGTACCAGAACCGGGGCGTTTTTCAGGATCGCACGCGCCACGCATACCCGCTGGGCCTCGCCGCCCGAAAGGTAGACGCCCCTGTCGCCGATCCGGGTCGCATAGCCGTCCGGCAGGCGTTCGATGAATTCGTGGCACTGCGCCGCCTTCGCCGCCGCAACGACCTCTTCGTGCGTGGCATCCGGGCGCCCCGTACGTATGTTTTCGTAGAGTGTGTCGTAGAAGAGGAACGTCTCCTGGAATACGAACGACACGATGTCCATCAGCCGTTCCGTAGCGATCTCCCGGATGTCGATGCCGCCGATCCGTATCTCGCCCTGCCCGACGTCCCAAAAGCGCGGGATCAGGTTCGCCACGGTCGATTTTCCCGAACCCGAGGGCCCGACCAGCGCCGTGATCTCTCCCTGCCGTGCCGTGAACGAAATGTCGCGCAGGGCCTCCGTGCGGGTCGCTTCGACTTCGTTCGAGTACGAAAAACCCACATGGCGGAACTCTATGTCGTAGGTCGTGGGAACCCGGGGCTCGGCCGGCTCGGGAACGGGGCGGCGGTCGAAAATACGGTCGATGCGCACTACGCCCTCGTTGATTTCGCGCGTGCCTCCGCCCAGGTACATCAGTTTGTAGACGGGCGATGCTACGCCCGGCCCCATGACGATGAAGAACAGCCAGACGGCCGCCAGCGCGATGTCGCCCGGCGATCCGCCCACCAGCAGGATGCCGATCGGGAAGAAGAAGGTTACCAGTGAGTTGAGCAGCACGGTGAATGCTACCATTCCCGGTTGGTAGGTGTCGCAGACCTTCAGCGCATAGGTCTTGTAGGCTTCGATCTCTGCGTTGAATTGCCGGAACGACCGTACGCTCTGCCCGAATATCTTTACCCCGGGCATACCGCGCACGTACTGCACCGCCGATGCCGACATCCGCTCCTGCGCATCGAAGTAGATCCGGGTGAACTCCTGGGCCTTTTTACCCATGAAGTTGGAGAATTGCAGGATGACGCTCACGGCGATCACGGCGAGGCCGACCGCCGCCAGCCATCCGTCGAGCGAGAAGAAGATGGCGAACATCAGCACGACCGTCGCCACGACGTTTACCATGTCGGGGATCGTGTGGGCGATGAAATTTTCGATCTTCTCGATGTTTTGTTCCATCGTCTTCTTGATGGCGCCTGTCGAGGTGCCGTTCAGGTAGCCCAGCGGCAGGCGGCCGATATGCTCCGAGAGCCTGACCCGCAGCCCGTAGAGGATGCGGAATGCCGCCACGTGCGATGCCATCAGTGCGGCGTAGAGCAGTATGAGCCCGCCGACGAGCCCCAGGAACGCGATCCATCCCCACTTTACCAGCAGCCCGGCGTCGATGCCGCCCGTATCCCCGGCATTTTCCAGCAGTTCGGTCAGTATCCGGTATACGGCCCAGTAGGGCACGAGCATACAGGCTGCGCTTGCGGCCGACAACACGCCGGCCAGTATCAGCAGCCCCTTGCGCTGTCCGGCGATCTCGAAGAGCCGGGCCAGCCCCTGTTTTGTCTTTTGTTTTTCCATGGTCACAGTTTTTTTATTCCGTCGCGGAGATCCTGTATGCGAGCAGCGAACTGAATTTGCGGGCCAGGTGCGGGAACGCCCTGAAAAAGATGCCCGTCAAACCCCAGCGGCGCCGTGCGAATTCCATATAGGAGCGTTGCTCGATCAGTTGCAGGCGGGGCTCCCACCGCTCCACCTTATGACCGTCGGCCAGGCCGCTGCGTATCTGGGCCGCATTCCTGCGCAGCGAGTCGGGCTTCAGCCCCGTGTTGACCATCATCGGGCCGCAGACATCGAAGCAGACCTCCCCCGCCGGGAAGCGACTTACGATATTGCGCAGCACCGTGCGCACCTGCTCTTCGTAGAAGTACATCAGCACCCCTTCGAATACGAATATGAAATGCCCGTCGGGGTGCCGTGTGCGCAGGCCTTCGAGCCACTCCGTGTCGAGCAGCGAACCTGCGAGGTAGTTGTCGCCGGCCGGTGCCGGGAGCAGCTTTTCGCGGATGGCCATCACCTCGGGCAGATCCAACTCGTAGAATACGGCATTGCGCCGTTCGGCGATCCGCTGGAACCGGGTGTCGAGCCCGCACCCGACGTTCACGACCACCGGCCGTGCGTTCAGGCGGATGAACGACTCTACGCGTTGGTCGTAATAACGGCTGCGCACCACGCAGCCCAATGCGCTCATCCAAGCCTTGTCGAACTTGCCGTAGTCGTACGCGATCCGGGCCACCAGCCGTTCGGCTTCGGGGTCGTGCAGCACGGCGTCCCTGCGCCGGCTCTCCTTGGCCCGCATGTAGAGCGGAATCAGCAGTGTTTCCGCCACTACGCTCTGGAATTCGATTTTCTCTTTCAGCCCCGTGAGTTCCCGGGCGCCGGGTTTGTCCTGTATTTCGGGTTTCGTGTCGATGATCGAGAAGATGCGCTCTCCGGCGGCGATTCCCTGGTTGATGTTGGCGAACTGGTCGATGAAGGTGCGCACGGGGCGCGTGATCTGCGAGAACATGGCGATGAAGGCGATGAATCCGCCGGGGTCGAGCACGCCTTTGGCCACGAGCGAACCGCCGAAGACGAGGATCACGCCCACGG
>OMDW01000575.1_pt1 | contig 10785 bp, 8 predicted proteins | sample 1673661 | NCBI WGS metagenome assembly OMDW01 (sample SAMEA103958118, study PRJEB25191) | human gut metagenome
AGCTCCAAATGCGGGCGCGCTTTTTGTGGCGCGCCCGCGTTGCTTAGCCCGTAGTCGGTGGCGGGGTGTTTACTTCTTGTCGTCGTCAACGACGGTGTAGTCCGCGTCGTAGTACTGCTGGCCGTTGTCGCCGCCGTTGCCGCAGTCGCCCTGGCAGTTCGGGTCGCAGCCCGGGTTTGCGCCCGGCTGACCCTGCGGGTTGGCCTGCTGGTACATCTTCTCGCTGAGCTTGTAGAACACCTGCGTCAGCGCCTCGGTCGCGGCCTTGATGGCTGCGGTGTCGCTGCCCTTGAGGGTCTCCTTGAGCTCGTTGAGCTTGCTCTCGACCTCAGCCTTCTCAGCCGCGTCGACCTTGTCGCCCAGCTCCTCGAGCGTGCGCTCGGTCTGGTAGACCATCTGGTCGCCCTGGTTGCGGGTGTCGATCTCTTCCTTGCGCTTGGCGTCCTCTGCAGCGTACTGCTCCGCCTCGTGCACGGCCTTCTCCACGTCCTCCTTGGACATGTTGGTGGAGGAGGTGATGGTGATGTGCTGCTCCTTGCCGGTGCCGAGATCCTTGGCCGAGACGTTCACGATGCCGTTGGCGTCAATGTCGAAGGTGACCTCGATCTGCGGCACGCCGCGGCGCGCCGGAGCGATGCCGTCGAGCTGGAAGCGGCCGAGGCTCTTGTTGTAAGCGGCCATCTCGCGCTCGCCCTGCAGGACGTTGACCTCAACGGAGGTCTGGTTGTCGGCTGCGGTGGAGAACACCTGACTCTTCTTGGTCGGGATGGTGGTGTTGCGCTCAATGAGCTTGGTGAACACGCCGCCGAGGGTCTCGATGCCGAGGGACAGCGGAGTCACGTCGAGCAGGACAACACCGGAGACGTCGCCGCCGAGCACGCCGCCCTGAATGGCAGCACCGTCGGCCACGCACTCATCGGGGTTGATGCCCTTGAAGCCTTCCTTGCCGGTGAGCTTCTTGACCATTTCCTGCACGGCCGGGACACGGCTGGAGCCGCCGACCAGCAGCACCTTCGTCAGGTCGGACGCGGTGATGCCGGCGTCGCTCATGGCCTGACGCACCGGGCCTGCGGTCTTTTCGACGAGGTGGGCGGTGAGCTCATTGAACTTGGCGCGCGTGAGCGTCACGTCGAGGTGCTTCGGGCCGGTGGCGTCCGCCGTGATGTACGGCAGGTTGATGTTCGTGCTCGTCACGCCGGACAGCTCGATCTTCGCCTTCTCGGCCGCTTCCTTCAGGCGCTGCATGGCCACGCGGTCGCCCGAGAGGTCGATACCGTCGCTCTTCTTGAACTCCTCGACGAGGTAGTTGGTGATGCACTGGTCGAAGTCATCGCCGCCGAGGCGGTTGTTGCCGGCCGTGGCCAGCACTTCGATGACGCCGTCGCCGATCTCCAGCACGGAGACGTCGAACGTGCCGCCGCCGAGGTCGTAGACCATGATCTTCTGGTCGGTCTCCTTATCGAGGCCGTAGGCCAGCGCGGCCGCCGTCGGCTCGTTGATGATACGCTTGACGTCGAGGCCGGCGATCTTGCCGGCGTCCTTGGTCGCCTGACGCTGTGCGTCGGTGAAGTAGGCCGGCACGGTGATGACGGCCTCGGTCACGGGCTCGCCCAGATAGGCTTCCGCGTCGGCTTTGAGCTTCTGCAGGATCATCGCGCTGATCTCCTGCGGGGTGTACTTCTTGCCGTCGATGGTGACTTTATAATCCGAGCCCATCTCACGCTTGATCGAGCTGATCGTGCGGTCCGGGTTCGTGACGGCCTGGCGCTTTGCCACCTGGCCGACCATACGCTCGCCGGTCTTGGAGAACGCGACGACGGACGGGGTGGTGCGATGACCTTCCGCGTTGGGGATGACAGTCGCTTCGCCGCCCTCCATGACGGAGACGCAGCTGTTGGTGGTGCCAAGGTCGATACCGATAATTTTACTCATAATGATTTCCTCCTGTATTGAAAGCAGATTGTGTATACGATTTATATTGGAATCAGTTTGCGACCTTCACGACGGAATACCGCAGCACGCGGTCTCCGATGCAAAAGCCCTTTTCAAACTCCTCCACGACAACGCCCTCGCCGTAGGCATCGTCCTCGATGTGCATCACGGCGTTGTGGCGGTTGGCGTCAAACGGCTGGCCGACGGCTTCGATCTCCGACACGCCGAGCTGATTGAGCGCGGTGTGATACTGGTTCATGATGCCCTCGATGCCCTTGCGGGCGGGGTCATCGTCCGGAGTCTGTTCCAGTGCGCGCGACAGGCTGTCGTACACCGGCAGGAACTTTTTGAGCGTCTCGCAGCGGACATCGGCATAGATGTTCTCGCGCTCGCGGGCGCTGCGTCGGCGGAAGTTGTCATATTCGGCGAGCAGGCGGAGGTATTTGTCCGAGAGTTCCTTGCCGTACATCTCCTTGATGCGGTCGGTCAGCAGCCGGCGGTTGAGCCGGATGAAGTTCTGTTTGGGCAGTTCGCCGATCAGCGTGGCGATGTTCTTGTTCTCGACGTTGGCGTTGGCATCGTATTTCGAACCCGTCGCGGGGTTCGAGGCATCGCAGTAGTTGATCAGGAATTCGAGTTTTTCGCGGTCTTCGCGATCCTCTGTGTGCTTCTGGCGGTAGAGCATGTAGCTCTTGGCCACGGCGAAATAGCGTTCGGCCATGAGCGCCACTTCGACCTGGTTCTGTATCTCCTCGACATTCATGCCGTCGGAGATATGTACGCGGCTGAGTACCGACGTGAGGTCGTCGTCGGTGGCGTATCCGCCTACCGAAAGGAATGCCTTGCTGATCGCGCGTTTGATCTTCTCGAGCGAAAAGGGGGCGCGCTTGCCGTCGCGCTTGACGATGTAAATTTCCGAAATGCCCATAATGTATCTGTATTTGTTTGTAAGTCTTGCCGTACGGAGGCGGCATCCCCGCCTGCGCAGTACGCAGGACAGCCATGTCCTTACCCCTGAATTGTCCGGTGTAAAATCTGTTCCGGGCACCGCCCTAAATCCCGAAGGCGGATGTCGCAGCTCGCAAGGCAGGTCTTCTGGCTCGCCCCATCCGCACGCCTTCCCGTCCCGGGGGACAGTGGCTCAAGAGAGTGCGGAACGCAATCAAGGCTTACAGCTACGGGAATAGCCCCTGATTCTCACAGGAGTTCCCTTTTGATCCCGTGCCGGCAGCCGCCGGCGGGGAACCTTGCTCCGGAACAAATGTAGACATACTTTCCCGGATCGCAAATATGCGTGCGGGCAATTAATGAACAAATTGTAAACAAAAAATGCAGGGACATTCCGGCCCTGCATTTCCTTTTCCGGGACGCCCGTCCGCAACCCGGTGAGCGTCAAACCTCCTGCCTGTCCGCGCCCGTTCGCTCCCCGCTTTATTTGCGCATCGAGAGCGAAATCCGCCCGCGGGCGGTGTCGATCCCGGTGACCCGCACCTCGACCTGCTGTCCCAGGTGCACGACCTCCGCCGGCGAGGCGACGTAGCGGTCGGCCATCTGCGAAATGTGCACCAGCCCGTCCTGCTTGATCCCGATGTCGACGAAAGCCCCGAAGGCCGTGATGTTGGTGACGATGCCCGGCAGCGTCATCCCTTCGCGCAGGTCGCCGATCGTACGTACGTTCGGGTCGAACGAGAAGGCCTGCAGCTGTTCGCGCGGGTCGAGGCCGCACTTGTCCAGCGCTTCGACGATGTCCGTCACGGTCGGAATCCCGACCTGTCCGTCCACGTATCTCTCGGGTTTGATGCCCCTGCGCAGCTCCTTGTCGGCGAGCAGCCTGTCGACCGTCACGCCCGCGTCGGCGGCCATCCGCTCGGCTATGTGGTACGATTCGGGATGCACGGCGCTGTTGTCCAGCGGATTCTGCCCGCCGACGATGCGCAGGAAACCCGCGGCCAGTTCGTAGGCCTTGGCGCCCAGCCTCGGCACCCTGAGCAATTCTTTGCGGCTCTTGAAATCGCCGTTCGCGGCGCGGTACGCCACGATGTTCTCCGCCAGCGCCGGCCCCAGTCCGGAAATATAGGTGAGGATGTGCTTCGAGGCGGTGTTGATGTTCACCCCGACCCTGTTCACGCAGCTTTCGACCACCGTATTGAGCCTGGCCTTGAGTTTTCCCTGGTCGACGCTGTGCTGGTATTGCCCGACGCCGATCGACTTGGGGTCGATCTTCACCAGCTCCGAGAGCGGGTCGATCAGCCTCCGGCCGATGCTCACCGAGCCGCGCACCGTCACGTCGTAATCGGGGAACTCCTCGCGCGCCGCGGCCGACGCCGAGTAGACCGATGCGCCGTCCTCGCTGACCATGAATATCTCCACGGCTCCGTCCAGTCCCAGGCCGCGCACCAGCTGCTCGGTTTCGCGCCCCGCCGTACCGTCGCCGATTGCGAAGGCTTCGGCCCTGTATTTCCCCGCCAGCGCCCACAGCGTTTCCGCCGCTTCGGCATAGCGGCCCTGCGGCGGGTGCGGGTAGATGGTCGTATTGTGCACGAGGTTGCCCTGTGAGTCCAGGACGACGACTTTGCAGCCCGTGCGGAATCCGGGGTCGATGGCAATCACGCGCTTCTGCCCCAGCGGCGCCGAAAGGAGCAGCTGCCGCAGGTTTTCGGCGAATACCCCGATTGCCTCGTCGTCGGCCTTCTCTTTGGCGGCCGCGAGCAGCTCGGTCTCTATCGACGGTCGGATGAGCCGCTTGAGCGAGTCGGCCACGGCGGCCTCCATATATGTGCGCGTTGCCGATCCGGGACGTATGAACCGGCGGCAGAGCGCTTCGGTGATGCGCTCCGTGTCGGCATCGATCGAGATGCGCAGGATCCCCTCGTCTTCGCCGCGACGCATGGCCAGGAACCGGTGCGACGAGATGCTGCGCAGCGGCGACGCGGCGTCGAAGTAGTCCGAATACTTCGCTCCCTCGGCCTCCTTGCCCTTCACGAGCTTCGAGTGCACCGCCCCTTCGCGTCCCATCGTGCGCCGCACGGTGTTGCGGGCCTGTTCGTCCTCGGATATCCTCTCGGCGATGATGTCGCAGGCTCCTGCAATGGCCTCTTCGGGGGTCGCTACCTCGGCCGTGACGAAGCGTTGCGCCTGACGCAGAAGGTCGTGTGCCCGTTGTGCCATGACGATGTCGGCCAGCGGTTCCAGCCCCCGTTCGCGGGCCGCCGTGGCGCGTGTGCGGCGCTTGGGTTTGTAGGGCAGGTAGATGTCCTCCAGCTCCACTGCGTCCCAGCACTCTTCGATCCGTTTGCGGAGCTCCCCGGTCAGTTTGCCCTGCCCCTCGATGGTTGCCAGGACGGTCTGCCTGCGGGCTTCCAGCTCGGTGAGCCTGTCCAGTTGTTCCTTGATCGCCCCGATCTGCAATTCGTCGAGCGAGCCGGTCGCTTCCTTGCGGTAGCGGCTGATGAAGGGGATCGTGGCGCCTTCGCGCAGCAGGCGTACCGTGCCCTGCACCTGCGGGAGGCTGATCCCGAGTCTTTGTGCTATGATTCGTTCCGTCATTCTAATATCCGAACTTCGCCGCCGCCAGCCGCATGTGGCCGATGATGTCGACGCCGAACGGGCAGTTCCGTTCGCAGCGGCCGCAGGCGATGCACTCCGAGGCGTGGTGCGGCAGGAGCCTGTAATGTTCGCGCACCGTCTCCGGTATCTCGTGCTGTGCCAGGGTCAGGTTGTAGTATTTGTTCACACCGGCGATGTCGATCCCCACCGAACACGGGGCGCAGTGCCCGCAGTACATGCAGTGCCCTTCCCACGAGAATTTGTCCAGCCCGGCCAGCGCCCCCGTGTAGTCGCGTTCCGCGACCGTGGCCGAACACCAGGCCAGTGCCGCTTCGATCTCGGCGCGGCTGCGGCAGCCGGCCATTACGGCCGCTACGCCGGGGCGCGTCAGGGCGTATTCGAGGCATTGTACCGGGGTCATCGGGCGTCCGAAGGGCGAGTTGGCGTCGCTCAGCAGGTCGCCTCCGCCGTAGGCCTTCATCACGTCGATGGCGATCCCTTCGCGTTCGCAGAATTCGTAGAGCCGTTGCCGTTCGGGGTCGATGTTGTGCAGCTCCCGCGCGTAACTCTCGTCCGCCCAGAGCGTATCCACGTCGTCGCTCGGCGGCAGCAGGTCGTAACAGGGGTTCACCGAGAACATCAGCACGTCGATGAGCCCCGTCCGGGCCGCCATGTGCGCGACCACGGGGTTGTGGCTGCTCAGGCCGATGTGGCGGATGCGCCCTTCCGACCTGAGCCGTTGCGCCAGGCGCATGATCGGGCCGTCGAGCACCTCGCGCAGGTCGGCCTCGGCGTCCACGTAGTGGATCATCCCGATCTCCACATAGTCCGTTCCCAGCCGTGCGAGCATGTCTTCGAACGCCGCCAGCGATTTCTCCGGATCGCGCGTGCGCAGGTACTGCCCCTCTTCCCATACCGAGCAGAGGTGCCCCTGTATGACGAACTTCTCGCGCCTGCCCGCCAGCGCTGCGCCGATGTTGCTGCGCAGCGTGGGGTTCGAGGCGTAAAGGTCGAGGAAGTTGATGCCGTTGCGGATGGCGAAATCGAAATCGGCCCGTACCTCTTCGGCCGTCTTGTCCGTGAATCCCTCGCAACCCAGCGCAATGGCGCCGACCTTCAGTCCTGTGCGCCCCAGTATGCGGTACTCCATCCTATTCCAGTTCCACGAGTTCGTATTGCTGCGAGCCCAGCCCGATCGCTTCGCCGTGTTCCAGCGTGTGGATGCCGTGGCGCGACTCCATGCGTTCGATCAGGTGCACCTTGCCCGGGTCGGGCGATGCGTAAACCAGGTCGACGCACGCCTTGTCCAGCGCCACCGGGTCGGTCGAGGCCAGGATGCCGATGTCTCCCATCTTCGGGTCTTCGGGGTGCGCGTCGCAGTCCACCGACAGGTTGTTCATCACGTTGATGTAGAGTATCTTTTCCCCGCAGTGGTCTGCCACCGACTTGGCCGCCTCGGCCATCGACTCCAGAAAATCGTCCTGCGCGGGCAGGTTGCCCCACATCTGGGCGGCATTCTTGGTCTTCCCGGCCGAATGTATCCACGCCTTGCCCGCCGACGAGGCGATGCCGATCGAGATGTTCTTCACCGCACCGCCGAAGCCGCCCATGGCGTGCCCCTTGAAGTGCGAGAGCACCACCGTGAAGTCATAGGCGGGGTAGTGCGACCCCACGAAGTTCTCCCTGAGGTGCCTGCCGCCCTTCACGGGCAGGCTTACCTCGCCCTCGGCATCCATGATGTCCACCGGGGCGATGGCCGTGAAGCCGTGGTCGGCGGCGGCCTTCAGGTGGTTTTCCGTGCTGGCGCGTCCGCCGCCGTAGGCGGTATTGCATTCGACGATCGTGCCGTCCACCTTCTGCACCAGCTCCTTGATAAGCTCCGGCTTGAGGAAGTTGTGCCCGCCGGGTTCCCCCGTCGAGAGTTTCACGGCCACCTTGCCCGTCGCCGGACGCTCCAGCGCCTCGTACAGGCGCACCATATTCTCCGGCGTGATGTCCCGCACGAAATAGACCTTGGGTGCCTCGGGCGCTTCTCCGCCGCCCTGTGCCGATCCGCAGGCCGGGGCCGTGAAAGGCAGGATCGACAGTAACGAAACCATATACATTTTTGTCATGTCTTGGGATTGTTAATTACGTAATAGGTACCTGAGCACCGCGTATCCTGCAAATACCTGTGCCAGCATACCGGGGAGCCCGATGCGGATGTCCTGCAGGGCGGCGGCCGCCGAGCCCGTCCAGGCCCATTCGCCCAGCGAGCCGAACAGCTGGTAGAAGAGGACGACGCCCGCCAGCAGGGGCAGCGTCACACGCCCTGCCCGCCATGCAGCGAGGCTTGCGGCGACGGCCAGCAGCACCGATTTGAGCAGGATCACGGGCAGCATCGCCGCTGCGGGCATGCCGAACAGCGCCGAGTTCACCGCCGGCGAGAGCACGGCGGTCAGCAGGCCCACCCGCCAGCCGTATTTGTAGGCGCCGACCAGCGTGAAGAAATAGATCGGCAGCCACCGCAGGCCGCCCTGCGGCACGAGGTGGCAGATTTGGGGCAGGACGATGTTGCCTGCCACGAAGAGCGCCGCCGCGAGGTAGGTCTTCGCCTCGCGGTAGCCCGTCGAATAGAGTTTTACAGCCGTTGTTTCCATATTGTCGTTATTGATTGTGTCAAAAATAGTGTTTTCCGCCCGTATTTAAAAATCCAGGCGTATGCCGCCGATGAAGGTCGCCCGCGGCATGGGGTATCCGGCGTTTATCTCGTAGCGCTGCGCCAGCAGGTTTTCGCCCCGGGCGAACAGCGTGAGGCAGCGGCTCACGCGCAGCGACGCCCGCAGGTTCCACAGCACGAAATCCTCGGTGTTCTCCGTGCCCCGGCCGTTGGCCTTTACCGAAGTGTAGAGCCCCGCGACGTACTGTACGCCCGTAGTCACCGACCAGCGGCCCCGGGCAAACCCGGCCTCGGTGTAGAGCTTGTGCTCCGGTGCGGCGATCACGGGGTTCTCCATGTGCAGGTAACTGTAATTGGCGGCGACCGACCAGGCCTCCGAAATGCGGTAGGCGGCCTGTGCCTCGACGCCGGCGTTGTCGATCTTCCCGGTGTTCATATTCAGCGGCGTCGTCCCCTCGCGCGGCACGGCGACGATCAGGTTTTCGCCGTCTATGTAGAAGAGGTTGATGCCGTAGGTGAGCCGCCCGCCGAGCAGCCGCTGCGAATAGGCCACCTCGTAGTTCCACATCCGCTCGGGTTTCAGGTCGGGGTTCTGCGGCGGGAACATATACATCTCGCGGATGGTGGGGTAGCGGAAACCCTTCGAGGCCGAAGCTTTCAGCTCGATGGTGTGCGGCAGGTGGAACGAAAGCCCCGCCTGCGGGATCCACTCCGTCCCGATGTGCGAATGGTGGTCGACGCGCAGCCCGGCGTCGAAGGTCAGCCAGCCCCCGATGTCCTGCCGGAAATCGACGTAGCCGGCCACCTCGTCCTGCGACTTGTCGGCGATGTCGGAGCGCTCGCCCTTGCGGTCTCCCCCGACGTATCTGTTCCACGCCTCGCCTCCGAAGCGGTAGTAGTCCGCGCCGACGGTCAGCCGGTTGCCCCTGAAAAGCCGGGCGCTCTGGTACCACGATACGCCCATCATGTCGTCCCGTGAGTTGAAACGGTAATCTTTCGGATTGTTCGTGTCGTTGGGATCGACCGTGTAGCCGTCGTTGATCCGGTGGCGGCCCCAGTTGTAGAAGAGGCTCAGGGCCCCGGAAGTCCGGCCGTAGTTGTTCTCCACGGAGAGCGAAGTCATGCCGCGTGTGATGCGTTGGTCGGCATCGGCCATCGGGTTGGTCACCGTCCCGGGCTGCGAGGCGTTGAAGTGCGTCACATTGACGTCGGCCCGCACGTTCCATGCCTGCGAAATCTCATAGCCCAGCTTGGCATAACCGCCGTACTGCTCGAATCCCATGTCGGCGCGGTGTCCGTCGGTGCGGTTGTACGAGCCGCTGACCACCGACGTGAAACGGCCCTTGCGGATGCGGTTCGTCGCCTCCGTCTGCAATGTGTTATAGGAGCCGTAGCCGATGTCGGCATAAGTCTTCACGCCCTGCTCGCGCATCCCGCGGGGGACGATGTTCACCACGCCGCCCATCGCGTTCGAACCGTAGAGCACCGATGCCGGGCCGCGCAGCACTTCGACCCGTTCGGCCATCAGCGACTGGTAGGCATCGGCGATCGGGTGCCCCATCAGCCCCATGTACTGCGGGTGCCCGTCGATGAGCACCATCAGCCGCCCCGAGCCTCCGCTCAGCCCGCGCAGGGAGATGCCTCCCGCGGCGCCGTCCGACACGCCGTAGCCCATGATCCCGCGTGCGGTGGTGAACAGCCCCGGAACCTGCTCGGTCAGGGTCGGCAGCAGCGAAGGCTGCAAGCTTTGTTCGATCTTCTCCCGGCCGACCACCGACACGGTCATCGGCAGGTGGCGGATGTCCGACGCATAGCGCGCCCCCGTCACGACGACCGAGTCGATCTTCACGTTTTGCTCCGCCGGGGCTTCCGCCTGCGGCGTCACGGCGTGTACCGCGAATGACAGCCCCGTGCAGAGCGCCAGCAAACCCAATTTTTTCATTAGCCTATCCATGTCGTTCCTTCATTTTCTGCATGAACCCTTCGATCAGCGGCAGGCACTCGGCGGCCGACGCCGCCCCGGCGCAAAGCTGCTCCACGGGGCAGGTGCCCGTCCCGGCGCGGTTCACGATGTTGGGCACTACGACCGTGTATTCCACCGCGATGCCGGCCCCGGCGAGCAGCTCCAACGCAGGGCGGCTCACCACGTCGGCGAAAAGCCCTTCCACGCCGCCCAGTACCATCAGCGCCGCGGCGCCTTTGCCGACGACCTTGTCCGCGATGAAAGCGCCCCGCAGCAGTTGCGGCTCTTCGTGTAGCAGCCGGAAGAGGTCGGCCACGCCTCGTTCGCGGAATATCCGCATCGAATCCCCGTTGCGGATTACGCACGAGCATTTTTCTGCGAATAACAATTCGATAGCCTGTGTCTTTTGTTCTTTTGTCATGTTCGTTCATGTCGCAAGTCCCTCCGCTCCCCGCCTTTCGGGGAAACGGCTGTTTCCACGATGCAAAGATAATATGTCCTGACCTACTATCGGTTACCCCGATTACGGTTCATGCTACCATTTTTACCGTGCGCCCGCCGCGTCCGGTTCCGGCCTGCTCTTGTGTCCCGGTTATCCCCGCTTCCTTGTTTTATTCTCCTCTTGTCCGGTGGCCGTCGCCGGATTCCCGGCTGCCGGATCGGCGGATGTATCGTTTTGTTTCGA
>OMDW01000582.1_pt1 | contig 10746 bp, 7 predicted proteins | sample 1673661 | NCBI WGS metagenome assembly OMDW01 (sample SAMEA103958118, study PRJEB25191) | human gut metagenome
AAACCATGCTGCAGGCCTTCCGGGAGATCGAGGCGGATATTTCCGTCGCCGCAGTCGCGGACCCGCGCTGGGAGCAGATCAAAGAGGAAAATGCCGGAGATCCGCTGTTCGCTGAAGCGCGGTATTTTGAAAACGCGGACGCGCTGCTGGGGGGCTGCGAACCGGACGGCGTATTCATCGGCACGCGCTGCCCGCTGCATACGCCGCTGGCGGTCGAGGTCCTGAAGCGGGATATCCCGCTGTTTCTGGAAAAGCCCGTCTGCATCAGCGAAGCGCAGTACCGGACGCTGCGTGAGGCCGCAGAGGGAAAGCTGGACCGGGCCGTCGTGTCCTTCCCTCTGCGCGTGGCGGATATCACCGTCCGCCTGCGGCAGCTGGTCGAAAGCGGCGCGCTCGGGCGCGTCACCATGGTGCAGGCCGTCAACAATGTGCCCTACGGCAGCGTGTACTATCACAGCTGGTACCGCGACCCGAGCCTGACCGGCGGGCTGTTTTTGCAGAAAACGACGCATGATATCGACTATATCTGCCACGCCGCCGGGCTGACGCCGAAGCGTGTCTTCGCGCACACCGAGAAGCTCTATTATAAAGGAGACAGGCCCGCCGGGCTGCACTGCCCCGACTGTCCCGACTACCGCACCTGCGTGGAGAGCAGTTATGTCGTCGGCAAGCTGCGCGGCGAGGACGTGCAGGGCAATTGCTGCTGCTTCGCCGTGGATACCGGCAACGAGGACGTCGCCTCGGCCATGTTCCTGTGCGAAAGCGGCGCGATCATCAGCTATAATCAGAACTTTACCGTCAAGCGCACGGCGGCCAGACGCGGCTGCCGCATCATCGGAACAAAGGGCAGCGCCGAGTTTGATTTCTATACCGGTGTCATCCGCCATGACGACTATGCATTCGACCAGACCGCGACGATCCGGATCCGGCCCACCGGCGGCAACCACTTTGGCGGCGACCGGCGGCTGGCGCAGGATTTTATGAACCTGCTGGCGGGGGGAACGCCGTCGTCGGATCTTCTGGGCGGTCTGCGCAGCGCGGCGTGCTGTCTGGCGGCAAAACGCTCTGCTGAGACGAATTGTCTGACTGATATTCTGCTGTGAGGAATGCATATATGGAACTGATTCTGACGCTGGACGTCGGCACGACGTCCGTAAAAGCCTGCCTGTTTGACCGTCAGCTCCGGCAGACGGCGCTGACGAGCCGGGAATATGCTCTGCAAACGCGCGGTGTGTGCGCCGAGGTGGAGGCGCAGGTGTATCTGGACGCGGCAGCACAATGCATTCTGGCGCTGCCCGCAGAGGCCCGCGCAAAGGTCTGCGCGGTCGCGCTGACGACGCAGGGCGAAACGCTGCTCTGCGTGGACAGGCAGGGAAAGGCCCTGCGGCCCGCGATCGTCTGGCTGGACAGCCGGGCGGAGGCGCAGGCGGCGCGGCTTGCCGCCGCGCTTGACCGACAGCGCTTTTACGAGCGCACCGGCCTGCCGGAGCTGAGCGGCGCGCTGCCGCTGGCGAAGCTGCTCTGGCTTCGGGAGCAGGAGCCGGAGAGCTGGGCGCGGACCGACAAATTCCTCCTGCTGGAGGATTATCTGATGCTTTGGCTCACGGGCCGGGCAGTCACGGAAAAATCGCTGCTGACCTCCACCGGGTATTTTGACCTGCAAAGCGACGATTACTGGGACGAGGCGCTCGCGCTGGCAGAGCTTGACCGGACGTGCCTGCCGCAGGCGCTTGCGTGCGGCAGCATTGTGGGGCCGGTTCTGCCGGAGGTGGCGGAAGCGCTGGGATTGCCTGCCTCTGCCTGCGTCGTGACCGGCGCGATGGATCAGACCGCCGCGGCGCTGGCCGCAGGCTGCACCCGCCCGGGCACGCTCTGCGAGACGACGGGCACGGCCATGGTCGCCGCCGCGTTTACGGCCCATCCGCAATTTTCCGAAGACCATCATGTGACCATCTACCGCCACGCCATGCCGGGCGCGTATTTGTATCTTCCCATCAGCAACACCATCGGCATGAGCCTGCGCTGGTTCCGCGACGAATTCTGCCGCGATCTGGACGGCGGCTATGCTGCGCTTGACTGGCTGGCGGAGCAGGTGCCGCCCGGCGCGCAGGGCGTGACATTCCTGCCGTATCTGGCCGGGTGCGTCGATCCCGACAATCTGCCGGAGGCCTCCGGCGGCTTTTACGGGCTGCGGCTGTCCAGCACAAGAGCTGCCTGCGCCCGTGCGATTCTGGAGGCAGCGGCTTTCCAGCTGCGCGATTTTCTGAATATGCTGTCTGCGCTCGGCTGCACGGCGCAGACCGTGACCTCGCTCGGCGGGGGAGCGGGGAGCGCACTTTGGATGCAGATCAAGGCGGATGCCTGCCGCCGCCCGTTCCACACGCTCTCCACGGTGCAGGCCACGTCGCGCGGCGCGGCCATGCTGGCCGCAGGCGCGCTTGGCTGGGCGCTGCATGACGCGGAGGAGCAAACCGTCTATCAGCCGCAGGCGGAAACCGCCGATGCGTATGAAAAAGCCTACGCAGCCTACCGGCGCGTCTATGAGGCGCTGTATTTGCAGAAAGGATGAGAGACATGACACAGAAAAAACCGAGACTCGGCGTTCTGGCTCTGATGCTGGAGGACTATCTGCCGCTGTTTCCTAGCATCGACCGGGCGCAGACGGCGTATGTAAACGAGGTTCTGGACGGCCTGCGGGACGCGGCGGAGTTCGTTTTCCCGCACGCAGCTATGAACCGGGCGCAGATCGAGTCGCTTGTGGCGCAATATAATCATGAGAAGCTGGATGGAATTCTGATCCTGCTGCTGACCTATTCGCAGGGGGCGTATCTGGTGCGTGCGCTGGAGGAGAACCACCTGCCGCTGGCCCTTGCCCTCATCCAGCCGGAGCAGACCGTCCGGCCGGACTTTATCGAGTGGGACTATACGGTCAATCAGGGCATCCATGGCAGTCAGGATCAGGCGAACGTCATGACGCGCATGGGCGTCAACTGCGTCTATTACGCCGGGAACCGCTGCGACGGCTCGTTTGTGCGGTTCGTCGCGGATTTTGGCCGCGCGGCCATGACCGTGCGCGACATGAAGCGGATGCGCATCGGCGTGATCGGCAAGCTGCCCGGCATGGGAGACGTCATTACCGACGATATGGCGATCTACCGCTTCCTGGGGCCGGAGCTGGTCTATGATTCCATCGGGACCGTCCGCCGCTTCTGCGCCGAAGTCGAAGAGGACGCGGTGCGGGCACAGATGGAAGCGGACCGGGCCGTTTTTGAGCTTGATCCTACGCTGGACGAGCCGACGCACGCAGAGGCGGCGCGGATGTATCTGGGCCTCAGGGCCTATCTGCAGTCCGGCGGCCTGTCCGGCTATACGCTGCACTACGGCGAATGCGGCGAGGATGGCCGTTTTACGCAGCTGCCGCTGCTTGCGGCATCAAACCTGCTGGCCGACGGCTATGGCTACGCCGCCGAGGGCGATTCGACTGCCGCCGTGCTGGTGGCGGCCATGCAGACGCTCTGCGGCGCGGCGGGCTTTACGGAAATGTACATGATGGACTTCAAACGCGAAGCGATCCTGATGTGCCATCAGGGCGAGGGCAACTGGCGGCTCTGCCGCGCCGACCGCCGCCCGTATCTGAAAAACAGAGTCCTGTCCGAGGGCGGGCTTTCCAATCCGCCCACGCCGATCTTCACGCCGGAGCCGGGCCGCGCGTGCATCCTGTCGCTGACGCATCTGACGGCGGACCGCTTCCGGCTGGTCTGCGCGCCGGGCGAGATCCTGCCGGACGCGGATCTGCTGCACGTGGATATGCCGTATCTGTTCTTCCGGCCGGACAGCGGCGTGCGCAGCTGCGTGACGGCATGGCTCGAACAGGGCGGCACACACCACGAGGCGCTCGTCCTGGGCGACCGGCTCGACCGCATCCGCCTGTTCTGCCGCCTTTGGAATGTTGAATTTGTACAGCTGTAAGAGCATAAGGGGGAACCGATATGATCAAAAATTTCAGCCGCAGTTTAGAGTCGCTTCTGGGCGCGGAGTATACCTCTGCCGTTTGCCGCGCACGCGCGGCGCTGACCGGAGAATCGGAGCAGGCGCTTGTGAAGCTCGCGCAGGAGCCGGTCGAATTTTATCCGGATCCGTTTGCCGCGCGTCAGGAGATTCTGATGGAGCAGGTCGGGCGGCAGCTCTGCCCGCCCGCGCAGGCCGTCTCGGCAGAGCCGGGCGCGCCGACCGATAGCTTTGCCGCCGCACAGCACTATGCCCCCGCGCCGCTCAGCGCGCTCGGCTGCTTCCGCCTCGGCGAGGACGGACGGCTGTACTTTGCCGGAAAGAGCGAGCATTATCACATCCCGCTCGGCCACGGCTTCCCGGGCTACGCGCTGCTGGACAAAGCTCGCGCACTCGGCATTCCCAATGCCACGCATAATAATACGCGCGGATATATCACGCGCCTGCTCGAACGCCGCCTGATCGCCGCAGCCAACGGCCGTCCCATGGACGAGCCGCTGCCGCAGACGCTTCTGCAGGCGCGGCAGCCCGGCGTTCTGAACCGCGTGCTCAATCTGGAAACGGGCTCTTTGGCAGTGGAGGCGGCGCTCAAGATGATGCTCAGCCGCTTTGACACGCTGGACGGCTCCGCGCCCGCGTATGCCGATCGCATCCCGGTGTTCCTCGTCATGGCGGACAACGACGGCGGCGTGACCGCCGGATACCACGGCACGACAGTTCTGGCGCAGATGCTGCGCGGCCTGTGGCCGTCGCTCGCGGAAAAATGCAAAGACGCACTGCGCGTCGAGTCTGTCGCGATCAACGACCCTGAAAGCTTCCGCAGCGCCATCGAGCGCTGGAACACGCCGCCCTATAAGACGGCGGGCTTCTGCCACGAGCTGATCATGATGAATTACAGCGGTACGCGTCTGGATCAGGCATATCTGACCGGGGCCTACCGCCTGTGCCGCGAAACGGACACGCCCGTGCTCTGCGACGAAATCCAGTCCAGCGCATGGTACGATACGCTCTTCCTGTTCCGCAAATACGGTCTGCAGCCGGACTTCGTCTCCATCGGCAAGGGCTTCCCCGGCGGCCTGTATCCGGCCAGCCGCCTGCTGGTCAGCGGCGCGTTCGACTGCCTGAGCCAGTTCGGCGCGCTCGTCACCAACGGACAGGAAGAGCTGGCAAGCCTTGCGTATCTCGTCACGATGGAATTTGTCAGCCATAACGGCGCGCATATCGAAGCGGTCGGCAAGACCTATCACGATGCGCTGCGCCAGCTTGCCGCGCGCCATCCCGCGCTTTGCAGCGGCGCGGAGGGCGACGGGCATATGAGCGCCCTGTGCTTCCATCAGGTGCCGGACGCGGCGGCCTTCGCCGCGCGGATGAACCGCGAGTTCTGCGTCGACATCAGCGCCCAGACCTACAAGGCCAACTGCCGCCCCGTCGCGCTGACAAAGCTGCCGCTGCTGGTCACGGAGCCGATGGTGGGGAAGCTGATCGCGTGGATGGAGCAGTGCCTGTCCGAAATGGAGGGCTGAGCGTGGAGAAGACCATCAAATTCGGCGTCATCGGCTGCGGGCTGATGGGCCGGGAGTTTGCAAGCGCCTCCATGCGCTGGCTGCATCTGCAGACCGACCTGCCGCGCCCACAGATCATCGCCGCGTGCAGCCGGACGGACAAAAGCCTCGACTGGTTCCGGCGCGTGCCGGACACGCGGTATTTTTACCATGATTATCACGAGCTTCTGGAAAATCCGGAGGTCGAAGCCGTTTACTGCGCCGTGCCGCACGACCAGCATGCGCAGATCTATACCGATATCATCCGTTCCGGCAAGCATCTGCTGGCCGAAAAGCCGTTCGGGATCGATCTGCCCGCCTGCCAGCAGATCCTGAGCGCCATGCGGGAGCATCCGCAGGTCTTTGTCCGCTGCTCGAGCGAATTTCCGTATTACCCCGCCGCGCAGCAGCTCTTCCGCTGGTATCAGGAGGGCTTCTTCGGCCGCGTGATCGAGGCACGCTTCACCATCAAGCACGCGTCGGATATGGACCTGAGCAAGCCCATCAACTGGAAGCGGCAGCTGAAGACCAACGGCGCGTATGGCTGCATGGGCGACCTCGGCATCCACACCCAGCACCTGCCGTTCCGGCTCGGCTTCCGGGTCGATTCCGTGAGCGCGCAGCTGGCCAACCTCGTCCCGCAGCGGCCCTGCGGCGACGGCTTTGCGCCCTGCGAGACATATGACAACGCGATTTTGCTCTGCGGCGCGCACAATGCGGCGGGCGACCGGTTCCCGATGGTGATGGAAATGAAGCGCATGGCCCCCGGCTGCACCAATACGGTGGAATACGAGATCTACGGGCTGGACGGCTCTGCGAAGTTTTCCACAGAGGACGCAAACGCCGTCTGGTACACGCGCAATCAGGGCCGGGAGCAGGCGTGGAGCCGCCTGATACTGGGGCAGAGGACGCTCTTCCCAGTCATCACCGGCGGCATTTTCGAGTTTGGCTTTTCCGACGCCATGCTGCAGATGTTCGCGGCGTTTATCGCCGAACTCTGCGGCGAACCGTGCGCGTTCGGCTGCTTCCGGCCGGACGAGGCGCTTTTGAGCCACCAGCTGCTCACCGGCGCGCTGCGGGCCTATGAAACGGGAAGCGTCGTCCGGCTTGACTGACGCGGAAGGAGGCGGTATGATGGACATATCTTCGGCCCCGCACGCGGCGGATGCCGAGCACCGCATGATCTACGAGCCTGCGGACGCCTTGGGCTTTACGGCGTGGACGGACTGCTTCGACTATCAGAACGGGCGGCTTGGCCTGTCCTTTAAGGAGATCCGCCGGGCGCATGACGCGGCCTTTGTGCCGCCGAGACTGGAAATGGGCGAGGCCATCGGCGCGCCGGTGTCCTATTGCTCGGCGGAATGCGGCAGTGCGGATACCGTCTCGGAGCGCGTCTATATGGCCTCCGACGACGGCGGGGAACACTGGTACGAGACGGGCAGGTGCCCGCTGGCCGAAGGCTCGTTTCTGAACGCGGGCTTTGCCGACGGGCGGCTGGTCGGGCTGGACGTGGGCCGCGTCAACGCCGCGCGCACCGGCTGGTGCGACTATATTGCCGTCCGGGAAAGCACGGACGGCGGCAGTACCTGGACGGAAACGGCCCGTCTGCTGGAGGGCTGCGCCGTCTATCTCTGGCGGCTGCGCCGCCTGCGCGACGGCTCGCTTCTCGTGCTTGCCAGCTTCTACGGCACGCCGTGGGGCATTGGCTGCGAACGCGCAACGCGCAACACCATGCTTCCCGGCGAAACGTATCTCAATAAGATCCAGACCTTTTTCCTCCATAGTCCCGACGGCCGGAGCTTTTCGGGGCCGCACTATGTCCTTCCGGGCATCGGCGCGCATGAGTACGACGCGGCAGAGCTGTCTGACGGACGGCTTCTGTTCGTGGCGGGCGACGTGCAGGGCACGCCGGTCGGGCGGCAGCTCGTCCGCCGCTCGGCGCAGGGCTTCATCAACGGGCCGCTGCTGCCCATCGGCGCGGGCGCCCCGCCAGAGCCTGCGAAAAATCCGCAGGGCGGCTTCGTCCCGGAAAGCATCGTGTGCCTGCCGGGCGATGTTCTCGTCGGTGCGCGGCGAGGTAAGCCCTTCAGCTGCTCCGGCGATCTCGGCCAGACATGGACGGTGATCGAGGGCGCGGGAAACGGACTCTATCAGCCGTGCATCCGCCTGCTGCCGGACGGACGCGCTGCGGCCTTCGGCCACTGCGGCGCGGACAGCGCGGTCGGGCAGACGCGCATGGCGATCGCCGCCGATCTGTTCCGGCTGGACGGTGCGCCTCCCGCGGGGTGTGAGCTGTCTCTTGAACGCGTGCTTTCTGCGGACGGGAGCCATTACGGCAACGCATATACGGCGCGGCTGACCTGCAAGGGAAGTCCTGTCGCCGGGCGGCAGATGACGTTCCGCGTTGTACCGTTCTGGACGGAGGACGGAGCGGTCAATACCCTTGCGCAGGAGCAGGCGCCGATCCGGCTTTCCGCCGTGACAGACGCGGACGGCCTCGCCAATGCGGCCTTTCCCGCGTTTGACGCCGTCCGGGACATTCACTTTGCCTACACCATCGACGCCTTTGCCGAAGCCGCGCCCGGACAGGCATCCTGCGTCAGCGCAAGCCGCTGTGAGCTTGCCATGACGCCGTACCGCCGCTGCCGTCACCCGTACCCGGCCTATTTTGCCGAAAACACCCTCTATCTGTCACCGGAGTTGGAAAAAGCGTTCCCGGACTGCCGCCGCAGGCTTGCGGAGGAAGCGGGACGGGATGTTCCCGCAGTTCCGGACGCGCCGCTTCGGCAGGCACTTTTGGATGCGGGCGTATTGCGGCAGACGGAGGACGGCCTCTGGTGGATCGCGCGCGTACACGGCGCGCAGGCGCTCGAGGCGGTGCTCCCACAGCCGGATGGCGACTGGTATATCTGAAATTCCGCGTATGCGCGGAACGCAAATTATAAACAGGAGAGAGCTGCTATGAAACTTGTAGTATTGGACGGTTATACGGAAAATCCCGGCGATCTGAGCTGGGCAGAGCTGGCCGCGCTTGGCGAGCTGACGGTCTATGACCGCACGTCGTATACCGAGTCCCCGCTGATCGCGGAGCGCATCGGCGACGCGGAGATCGTGGTCATGAACAAAACGCCGATCTCCCGCGCGACGATCGACGCGTGCCCGAATATCCGGCTGATCGCGGTGCTTGCGACGGGCTATAACGTTGTGGATTACAACTACGCGCGGGAAAAGGGCATCCCGGTCGTGAACGTGCCGGCCTACGGCACAGCGTCGGTCAGCCAGTATTCCATCGCCCTTCTGCTGGAGATCTGCCACCATATCGGCCATCACAGCGCGTCTGTCCATGCGGGCAATTGGGCCTCGAATCCCGACTGGTGCTATTGGGACTATCCGCTCATCGAGCTGGAGGGCAAGACTATCGGCATCATCGGCTTTGGCCGCATCGGCCAGGCGGAGGGCCGCATCGCGCGGGCGATGGGCATGCACGTTCTGGCATATGACGTCTATCCGAACGACGCCGGGCGCGCCATCGGCGCGTATGTCGATCTGGACACGCTGCTTGCGCAGTCGGACGTGGTGTCGCTGCACTGCAATCTGACGCCGGAGAACACCGGACTCATCAATAAAGAGAACATCGCGAAAATGAAGGATGGCGCGATCCTCATCAACAACGCCCGTGGCCAGTTGATCGTGGAGCAGGACGTCGCCGACGCGCTGAACAGCGGCAAGCTGGCTGCCGCCGGGCTGGATGTAGTCTACACAGAGCCGATCCGCCCGGACAATCCGCTCCTGACCGCGAAAAACTGCATCATCACGCCGCATATCTCCTGGGCCCCGAAGGAGAGCCGCCAGCGGATCATGGACGCCACGGCAGAAAACATCCGTGCCTTCCTCGCCGGAACGCCGCAGAACGTCGTCAATCGCTGAAGCGCTGAAAAACCCGCTGCCGCCTGCTCCGCAGGGACAGCGGGTTTTATGCGGCGGGGCTTTTCGCTGCGCCTGCGTGCCGTTTTGCGGCGTTGCAATATTAACAGAAATATGGTATGATGTTCCCACTTACCGGAAGGGGGAACTGCTTTGCTTTATCTGCTGCTTGCGCTGTTTACGGCGGCGATCGTCGCGGTCGATCAGCTGACAAAATATCTGGCTGCGGCCAATCTCGTGGGGAAGACCGTCACACTCATCCCCGGCTGGCTCCAGCTGCACTACATCACGAACGACGGCATGGCGCTGAGCCTTCTGCGCGGCGCGCGGTGGCTGTTCGTGGTCATGACGGCGGTGTATCTCGCGGTCGTGATCTACGTGCTCGTGAAAAAATGGTTCAAAAAGACGCCGGAGCTGTGGTGCATCGCGGCCATCACCGGCGGCGCGATCGGCAATTTCATCGACCGCATTTCCACCGGTCTTGTCATTGACATGATCTGCATCCCGTGGTTCTCCACGTTCAACGTGGCGGACCTGTTCATCACGTTCGGCGCGCTCATCCTCGTCGTCTATATTCTGGTCAAGGACAAGGCGCTGCTGGCCGACGAGCCGAAGAAGAACCCAGAGGCCGGGCATGACGCTGACGCTCGATAAGACCGGCGAGCGGCTGGACGCCGCTCTCGCCCGCCTCGTGCCGTCTCTCAGCCGCAGCCAGGCCCAGCGGCTCATCGAGCAGGGCGCGGTGACGCACGGGGGCCGGCCCGTGAAGAAAAACGAAAAGCTCTCAGCCGGAGATACGCTGGAGCTGACGCTCCCGGAGGTCCGCGAGGTCCCGATCGAGGCGCAGCCGATCCCGCTGGAGGTCTGCTACGAGGACGCGGATGTCATCGTCGTCAACAAGCCCAAGGGACTCGTCGTCCATCCCGCGCCGGGGCACGCGGACGGGACGCTGGTCAACGCGCTGCTCGCGCACTGCGGTGACTCGCTCTCCGGCATCGGCGGGGAAAAGCGCCCCGGCATCGTCCACCGGATCGACAAGGATACCTCCGGCCTCATCATCGCGGCGAAAAACGACGCCGCCCACGCCGCGCTCGCCGCGCAGCTCAAGGACCATTCGCTGGCAAGGACCTACGTCTGCCTCGTCTGCGGCCGGATCCGAGATGACGCGGGCACGATCGACGCGCCCATCGGCCGCCACCCGACCGACCGCAAGAAAATGGCCGTCACGCAGAAAAACAGCCGCAGCGCCGTCACGCACTGGCGCGTGCTGGAG
>OMDW01000586.1_pt1 | contig 10725 bp, 6 predicted proteins | sample 1673661 | NCBI WGS metagenome assembly OMDW01 (sample SAMEA103958118, study PRJEB25191) | human gut metagenome
GCTCCGGCATGTTGCGGTCTTCCGGCAGGATCCAGATGGCGTCACCGCCTTCCGTTAAGGCTTCCAAATCCGGCAGAACGGGCAGCTTTTGCTCCTTGGAGATGAGCACGTAGAGGTCGCTGCCGTGTGCGCCGTCGTGCAGAGTGCGGAGAAGCTGCGGCATGGGGGTGAGGTCGTTGCGGCATTCCAATCTTGCGAGCCGGCGGCGCAGGTAAAGTGCGGTGTTGCGGCCGGTGAGATCGCCCGTGGAGAGCATTTTGCCGTCTACGGTGTCTATGCCGTTTGAGATGACGGAGACCGAGATGCCGTCTGCGAGCATGCGCTCCGCGAGTTCGGCGGCGATGGAGATGGCGATCTCCTCGGGGTCCTCGGCCTCGATGGCAACGCCGATCGGCAGGTGCAGCTCGTCGATCTGGTCCTGCGTAAAGCCCTCCTGCTCCAGGCGGGCGCGCACAAAGGCCGTCTTGCGGCGCGAGCCCAGACAGCCCAGGTAGGCGGGCTTGGCGTGCATCGCCTGAATCACCACGTCGATATCGGACTTGTGGCCTGCTGTGGCCACGACCACCAAGTCGCGCGGACCGATGGGACACAGCTCGCTCAGGTTCTTGTAATCGACCAGGCGACGATCGTAGACACCGGGCACCCATTCGGGCGTCAGCGTGCCGGGGCGGTCATCGCACGCCACAACGGCAAAGCCCGCCGCCGTGAGCACGCGCGCCGTCGCGGCGCCCACGTGTCCGCAGCCAAAGATGTAGGTCAGGCCCTCGGGGCAGAGCGTCTCGACGTGCGCCGCGGGAATCTCGGAGGCCGCGTTGGTGTAGGTGACCCTACTCCCCTCCTCCACCAGCGAAAGCCCGGGGCAGCCCGCAATGGTGCGGCGCGATTCCTCGCCATGGTACTCGGCCACATCGCCCTCGAGCGCGCTCGCGATAAACGGCTCAAAGTCGATGACGAAGTCGCCGATGCGTCGATAGACCAAGATGTCGGCAATTTCCTGGAACAACGGTGCCTGGGTCGCATCCAGATGCAGATAGCACAGGCAGATGGCTCCGCCGCAGATCATGCCGGTATCGGAGTTCTCGCCGCCCATGGTGTAGCGGACTAGACGCGATTGCCCCGCGGCCAGCAGCTCTCGCGCCTCGTCCAGCGCAAAGAGCTCGATCTTGCCGCCGCCGATGGTGCCCGCCTGGCTACCGTCGGCAAAGACGACCATCCAGGCGCCCACGCCGCGCGGCGATGACCCTGCCGTGCCGGCCACTACCACCAGCTCGCACGTCTTACCAGCCTTCAGAGCGCCAAGCGCAGCATTCACCACATCGAGCTTTTCCATCGTCGCTTCCTATCCCTGAAATACACCGGTGAGCATGGCGAGTGCCTCGAGCACGCCGCCGCCGACCGACGTCGCCTTGTCCGAAATATAGTTGATATAGCTGACATCGCCGCGCGGGTCGACGTCGGCGCATTTAAAGCCCTCGGTCACCTGAACGCCGTCGGCCAAAAGGCCGCGCAAGCAGCCGTCAATCTGCGTGACCATGGGAGTATCACCCGCATACCCGATTACATCGCCGGCACTCACGATGTCGCCGATCGCGCGGTCGGACCTAAACACGCCGGCGGCGGAGCTGTGGATAACGCGCTCCTTGCCATAGCCGGCGATCACACCCGGCACGCCCGTATTGGGCTGGGGCGAGCCCTGGGTGATGACGCGGCCGAGGAAATGCCCACGCATGGTCTCGACCACGGCGTCGCAATCGACCGGCGCGGTAAAGCCCGGCCCCACGGCGATGACGACAGGCGCCATATCGCGCGTGGTGCCCAAGTTGCGCTTGGCCAGAATCGCGTCGACCACGGCAGCGGGTTTAAGCTCATCGAGCATCTTGGCCTGGGGGTCCACCACAACGGCAACATCCCCCACCTCGGTAATCTCAAGCGCCTCGGCCGGCGTCTGCGCCAAGCGGGCTCGAATGCCCTCGACCTCGACCTCGCCCAGGCGAATGGCCTCGCAAAAACTGATTGTGCGACGGATGCACGTGGGAACCGCGATATCGGCCATAACGACCGACACGCCGGCGCGTACCAAACGGGCAGCGACGCCCGTGGCGATATCGCCGGCGCCGCGAACATAAACGAGCATTCCCGGGGCACCTCCCTGTGCTACGGTTTGAGCAGAGCAAAAGCGGTTCGACCGCTACTCTGATGATTATTTATTATCACAGTTTTATACGGCGGTGAACAGATGGAAACGGTTAGCGGCAATCTTGCCTCGGCGCTCAGGATCGAGCCGGGCATTACCGCGATTATCGGCAGCGGCGGCAAGTCGACCTTGCTCAAGACGCTGGGTCTTGAGCTTATGCGCGCTGGCGGCCGCGTGCTCCTCTGCACCACCACGCATATGTTTCCCGTCGCCGGCGTGCCATGGGACGGGTCGAGCCGTCGCCTGGACGCCGCGCCTTGGAAGCCGGGCGCCTCGCATGTCCCCGGTTGCACCTGCGAGGCCTGCGCGGGCTTTGCGCGCGGAAGCATCTGCCAGGCAGGCGTCTTGGACCCGGAGGCAGGCAAGCTCTCCGCCCCCGCCGAGCCGCTCAACGAGCTGGCACAGCGCTTTAGCTACGTCTTAGCCGAGGCGGACGGCAGCAAGCGGCTCCCGCTCAAGGCCCACGCCGCCTGGGAGCCGGTGATTCCCTCTGGCACGGCCAACACCGTCTGGGTCGTCGGCGCCTCGGGGCTCGGCAAGCCCATCAACGAAGCCGTCCACCGCCCCGAGCTCTTTTGCGAGCGTTGCGGCTGCGAGCTCACCGACAACGCCACGCCCGAGCGCGTCGCCCAGGTGCTCAATGCCGAGATGCAGGCGCTGGAGCTCAGCACCGCACGCTTCGCGCTCAACCAAGTCGACACGCTCAGCGATCCCACGATGGTAAGCCGCTTCGAGGCGGCCCTCAACCGCCCCGTCATCGCCACCAGCCTTAAGTAGCTGGCGCTGCCCCAGCAGGCCTATAAGTTGCGGTGGAATAGTTCCTGAAACGGCCTGTTTGGCGACTAAACAGGAACTATTCCACCGCAACTGCGGAGGGGAATCCGGTGACCTTCCTGTTAGCGGGGCACGTAGCGACCGGGCTGGGCTCCGGTGGGCTCGCCGTCGCGCGCGGCCAGCACGCCGTTCACAAACACGGCCTTGGCGCGGCCATGTGCCTCAAAACCCTCGAGTGGCGTGTAGTCCACGGCCTGATGCTGCGTCGCCGCGCGAATGGTCCAGCGCACCTTGGGATCCCACACGCACACGTCGGCATCGGAGCCCTCGGCAAGACAGCCCTTGCGCGGATACATGCCAAAGACGCGCGCCGGGTTCTCGCTCATCAGGCGGCAGAGGTCCTCGGGGCCCAGCTGCCCCTCAAAGCTCGTGGCAATCGCGACGGGACGATGCTCCACGCCGGGCCCGCCGTTGGGAATCGCGCGGAAGTCGTCGCGCCCGCGGTCCTTTTGCCCGTGCAAATTAAAGCTGCAGTGGTCGGTGGCGATGGTATCGATCTCGCCGGCCACAAGCGCCTCGCGCAGGGCCGCACGGTCGCCGGCATGGCGCAGCGGCGGACTCATCACATACTTGGCACCCGCAAAGCCGTCTTCCCCCTGCTCCAGATAGCAGGTGTCGTCGAGCATCAGATATTGAGGGCAGGTCTCGACATAGATATTCTTCTGCCCGCGCGCCTTGGCGGCACGGATGGCCTCGAGCCCCAGCCTGGTCGAAAGGTGCACCACGTTGACCGGAGCGTCCCCGGCCAAGTGCGCCAGATACAGCAGGCGGCTCACGGCCTCGGCCTCACACACGTCCGGACGGCTGAGCGCATGCCCCTCGGGCCCATGAATCCCCTGCTCGTACACGCGCTTCTGCAGTTCATTCACCAACGTGCCGTTCTCGCAATGCACGCACAGTATGCCGCCCAGGCGCTTGAGCTCCTCCAGCACCTCGAGTGTCTCGGCATCGTCCAGGCGCAGGTGGTCGTAGGCAAAGTAAGTCTTAAACGACGATACGCCCGCCTCGCGCATAACCGAAAGATCGGCGCGGTTGCGCTCATTCCACTCGGCGAGTGCCATATGAAAGGCGTAGTTGGCCGTGCAGGTGCCGTCGGCGCGGCGATGCCACTCGGCCAAGGCGTCGGGCATGGTCACGCCGCGATCGGCCGTCGCGTAGTCCACGATGGTCGTCGTACCGCCGCAGGCAGCCGCACGCGTGCCGGTCTCAAAGCTATCGGCTGTCCAATCCATGCCGGTCCAGCACTGCATGTGCGTGTGGCCGTCGATAAAGCCGGGGAACACCCAACAGTCGGTGGCGTCCTGGACGGTATCGCCCTCGCCCGGCTCAATCGCCGCGGCGATCCGCACGATCTTATCGCCCTCCATGGCAAGATCGGCGCGGCGAAGTCCCTGGGGCGTCACGAGCGCGCCGTTTTTGATGATGATCATAATTGCTCCTTATTGGTTGATGCAGTTGGCCACGCGATCAAAATACGAGCAGGCGGCGATATGCTCCGCTATGCGTCGCTGTCCCTTGGCGGTATCGACGTCCCACAGCTCGTAGGCACGCGCCTCGACCAGTACCACGTCGGCACGGCCCTTGAGGATCGAACCGCCGCCGTCCTTGCCCTCAAGACGTATGAGCGCATCGAACAGTTCCGCCGGAAAGAGCACCGGACTCGAAGGCTCACCGCTGCACGCCAAGCGCACCGGATGTTTGCGGCCACGCTCGTCAAACGCGTGAACCATGGCATCAAAAGAATCCGCGCTCACAAGCGGCTGGTCGCCCGGCAAAAAGAGGCAACCTTTCCAGTTGCGTTCGACTCCCCACGAAAGGCCCGCACGGACGCTTTCGCTGCGCAGCTCGCCATCGTGCAGCACGCACGGGCAATGCTTGTCCTCGCAAATCTGGGCGACCTCGGGCCAACGCGTCGAGACCACAACGTCAAAGCCCCGGGGAACCGAATCGATGGTCCGGGCAATCAGCGGCTTGCCATAGATATCGGCAAGCATCTTGTTTGAGCCAAACCGCTTACCCTCGCCCGAGGCCATAATCACGCAACCAAGTTTCATGGCGATACCTCCCCTGAAACCATCGTACCCATAACTCGCGTCGCGGGGCATCTACATCGAAAGCGCTTATCCCGCACGCCCACGATGCAAAAAGGGGCACCCCGCCGGTTGGCAGAGCGCCCCCTTTACATGGCTTACCTCAGCCCAGCTTTAGGCCTGGAACCAACGGGCGGTGTTGCGCTCGTCGAGGGCCTTGAGGGTAGCGGCGGGATCGGCAACCTTCTGCAGGAACATCATGGCTGCGATGGCGTACGGCTTGTAGCTGGCCTCCTTGTACATGCCCACACGGTGCATGTCGAAGACGTCGGCGTTGACCTCGCCGTGCTCGCAGGAGACACCGGAGATGTCGGCGGGCAACGGGTGCATAAAGATGGTGTCCTGGCCGTTGGCGGTCTTCTCCATGAGCTCGGTCGTAGAGCACCAATCCTGATGCGTAGCGTTCTGAGCGAGCAGCTCCTTCTCGAGCGCAGCGATGCCGGCGTCGTCGCCCTCGGCGTACAGGTTGGTGCGCTTCTCCATGGCGGCAAACGGAGCCCAGCTCTTGGGGATCACGATGTCGGCGCCCTCGAAGGCCTCGGCCATGGTGTTGACCTGCTTAAAGGTGGTGCCGGACTCGGCGGCATAGCCCTTGGCGCGCTCGACGACCTCGGGCATGAGGTCGTAGCCCTCGGGGTGAGCCAGGGTGACGTCCATGCCAAAGCGGGGCAGCAGGCTGATCAGCGACTGCGGGCAGGACAGCGGCTTGCCGTAAGAGGGCGAATAGGCCCAGGTGACGGCAACCTTCTTGCCCTTGAGGTTCTTCACCTCGTGGCGGGCGCCCTCGCCGAAGTACAGGTCACGCGGATTGGTAAAACGACCCATGTTGTTTCCTCCAATTCATGGTTCCGACCACCCCTGTGGCCGGCATCCGACGGCGTGAGGCCGCCGGCTCTCCCCGTTGTGGCGCGCGACGCATGCCCGCGCCCTGACCGAGACTGGGACCTGAAACCCCTCCATGCGCCAGCCCGGCACCGCAAGCGACAAAGCCCCTGCTCGCGGCCATTCACAGTTTATTGTATCCGGCACTTTTCTCCAGAAGTCATACCTTTCTGCGACCGTTGCAAAACCAACCGCCTGCAGAAAATCACCCTTCGCCGATTTACGTTCCCAGTTGACCTTGTTCCACTGGACATCTCGCTGAATGCGCAATACAGGCGGGCGGCGGCACCACCATGGCACCGCCACCCGCGCTAGCTGCTGTTTTGGCTTGGCAGCAAGACTCTACAGGTTTGCCGCCTCGATGGCCCCGACCGCACGGCGCAGGCCATCTGGGGGCAGGACAAGCGCCATGCGCACGAAGCCCTCGCCCGCGGGGCCAAAGCTCGCGCCCGGCGTCACGATGACGCCGGCCTTCTCCATGAGCTCGGAGCAGAAGGCAACGGAGTCCATGCGGCCATGGGGCAGGCGTGCCCAGACGAACATGGAGCCATGGGCGTTCGGGCGCTCCCAGCCGATTCTCTCGAGGCCGTCACACAGGGCGTCGCGACGCTCCTGGTACTTGAGCTCCTGCTCGCGAACGGAATCGCGCGGACCGGTGAGCGCGGCGATAGCGGCGTGCTGGATGGGCAGGAACATCCCGTAGTCGCTCTGGGAGCGAATCTTGCGTACGGCGGCAACGACGTCTGGACGGCCCACGAGGAAGCTGATGCGCGCACCCGTGACGTCAAAGGACTTTGACAGGCTGAAGAACTCGACGCCCACCTCGGACGCGCCGGGGTTCTCGAAGAAGCTGTGACCCTCCACGCCGTCATAGATGATGTCGCTGTAGGCGTTGTCGTGGACGATGAGGACGTCGTGCGCCTTCGCGAACTCGATGATCTGGGCATAGACCTCGGGCGTACCCACCGAGCCCACGGGGTTGGCGGGAAGCGACACGATCATATACTTGGCGCGGTCCGCGACCTCATCGGGAATCTCGGCGACGTTGGGCAAGAAGTTGTTCTCGGCGTTGAGGGGGTAGAAGGCGAGCTCTGCGCCGGCGATGAGGGCGGAGGCGCGGAACAGCGGGTAGCAGGGGTCGGGCACGAGCACGAGGTCGCCCTCGTCGACGAGTGCCGAGGACAGGCGGCCCATGCCCTCCTGCGTGCCGTTGCAGCTCATGATCATGTCGGGGGTGAGGCCGGTGACGCCAAAGCGGTCGGCATAGTAGTCGATGACGGCCTGGGTGAGCTCCGGCAGGTCATGCAAGGCGTACTTCCAGTTGTTGGAGTCCTTCGCGGCCTCGATGAGGGCATTCTTCACATGCGCGGGCGGCTCGAAGTCCGGCGTGCCCACGGACAGGTCGATGACCTCGCGGCCGGCAGCCTCCAGCTCGGTGCGTCGGGCGTTGAGCGAGGCGAACACCTCGTCGCCAAATCGGTCGAGTCGCTTGGAGAACTGCATGGTGAAACCTCCGTCGTTGCATGGGCCCGCCGCATGGCGCGCGTTCGTACGAGGAGTGATTGTACGCCGCGTGAGTTCGGGGCGCAGCCCACGCGCCTAGCGGAGCGCCTCGAGCAGGGCCTCGCAGCCGGCACGGACGTCACGGTAGGTGTCGTCGAAGTTGCCCGTCCACCAGGGGTCGGCCACGTCACGGACCGAGCCGTCGCGAAGGCGAGCTCGGGGGCGAAGCGGCGAGTCCTCGGGGACGTACGAGAGCAGCTTGGCGCACTTGTGGTCCGGGTCTCCCGAGAAGATGCGGTTGAGCGACCAGCCGTTGTCCTCGTCCATATAGACGACGAGGTCCCAGTTGCCGTACTCGCCGGCGCGCACGCGGCGGGCGCGATGCGCAAGCACGGGGACGCCCACGGAACGCAGCTTGGAGACGGTGCCGTGGTGCGGCGGGTTGCCGCGTTCCTCGTCGCTCGTGCCCGCCGAGTCGATGACGAACTCATCGGCTCGGCCGGCGCGGCTCACGAGGTCGGTCATGACGAACTGGGCCATCGTGGAGCGACAGATGTTGCCGAGGCAGACGAACAGGATGTGGTGCATGGGCCTATCCCTCCTCGATGCGCAGCGTCGAGCCGCTGCGTCCTCGCTCGACGACGATCTTGTGGTCGATGCTCGCGCGCAGCTCGTCAACGTGGCTGATGATGCCCACGAGCTTGTTGCTGTTCTCGGCACCCGTGAGCACGCGCACCGTGAGGGCGAGCGATTCCTGGTCGAGCGAGCCGAATCCCTCGTCCACGAACATCGTGTCGAGCTCGATGCCGCCGGCATGCGCCTGCACAACGTCCGAGAGCCCAAGCGCCAGCGCAAGCGACGCCTTGAACGACTCGCCACCCGAGAGCGACGAGGCGTCACGAGGCTTGCCCGTGAACGAGTCGAGGACGTCGAGGTCAAGGCCCGTCTGGGCCGCACCGCCGCCACGGCGCTCGCCCTTGTGACGCACGAGCTCGTAGCGGTTCTCCGTCATCGTGGAGAGACGCCTGTTGGCTGCCGCGAGCACGCGGTCGAACCAACGCGCCTGCAGGTAGGTCTCGAAGCTCAGGCGTTGCTTGCCGGCAAGGCGTCCCGTGGCCGTACGCGCGAGCGCGTCCATCTCGGCATAGCGGGCCGCAACGTCACGGGCACCCTCGCCAAGCCTCTCGAGCTCGCCCGCGAGTCGGTCGTTCGAGTCTGCCCGCGCCGACACCCGGGCGCGCTCGTCCTCGACGGCCGTCTGCGCCTCGCGAGCGGCAGACAGCTCGGCCGAGACCTGGCTCGCATCGACGTCTCCACCCTCGCTCAGATGTCTAACCTGCGCCACGATCGAGTCCACGCGCTCGGTGAGGCGCGTGACCGCATCCTGGGCAGACGCGAGCCTCTCGTCCGCCACTCGCTTGGCCTCGTCAATCGCCTCGATCTCCCGGACAACCCTCGCGCGTTCGCCCTTGAGCTCCTCGGCACTCGCATGCGAAAGGCCCGCACGGATAGTGCGCACCGTGGCTGCGGCGTCCGCCTGGCGCGAGCTGGCCTGGGCCTCGTCCGCAGCCGCCTCGTCGCAGGCAGCAGCCAAGGCAGGACGCCCGGCCTCGAGCCTCGAGACGAGCTCCCTCGCAGACTCCAGCCTCTTCGCCTCCGCGCTCGCCGTCGCAAGCGCCTTCTCGGCACGCGCCAGGCACGCCCGGGCCTCCTCCACGCTAGCGCGCGCAACGCCCTCGTCCGCCTCGACGAGCGTGGCCGCATACTCGCGACACGATGCCTCGGCGTCCGACAGCTGGCCCCGCGCCTCGTCACAGGCGGTGCGAGCAGACTCGAGCTCCGCAGAGAGCGCCACGGACTTTCTCTCAAGACGGGTGACGAGAGCTTCCGCATCCCTCAGCTCGCCCACGCGTCCCTCTGCCGCCTTGGCCTCTCCCTTGGCAGCCTCGAGGTCGCGAGCAAGCTCCCTTCCCTTTGCGAGCAGCTCGTCCGAGCTCCCATGGCTCTCGCGCTCCCGCGCAAGCTCCGCCTCGCATGCCTCGGCGTTGGCAAGGGCAGACGAGGCCGCGGCGGACGCCTCGGTTGCCTGCGCGGTCGCGCGATCGAGCGCGGCGGCCGCCGCATCCACCTGCTCCTGCGTGGGGACCTCGCTCGTAAGGGCCGCGGGGTGCGGATGCTCAAGCGACCCACACACGGGACAGGGCGCGCCAAAGGCCAGCCCGCGCGCAAGCACGCCCGCCTGGCCGTCAAGGAAGGCGCGCTGCCTGTCGGCATACGCGGCACGGGCCTGCTCCATCTTGGCCGCGCTCGCGGCATAGGCGCTCCTTGCGTCCTCGAGCCTGCGATTTGCCTCGGTCAGCGCCTTCTCGCGATTCGTCGCGCTCCGATACCAAAGGCGAACGTCGTCGACCTGGCGCGAGAGCTCGTCGCGAGCGGAGCGAGCGCGCTCGAGCGCCGCGGGGGCATCCTTGAGCCCCTCGCGCTCATCACGTGCGCGCGCAAGCTCCTCCGCAAGATCATGCGAGGCATCCTCAAGGCCCGTCAGGGCGTCCTGTGCGCCTGCGGCGGCGCCGCGCAGCGCAGGCAGTGCTGCTCGCCTGCGAGCGAGCTCCGTCGCGCCATCAAGCGTCTTTCTCGCCTCATCGAGCAGACGCGCGGCCTCGGACCTCTCGGCCTGGGCGCGAGCGAGGGCGGCCGGCGCGTCCGAGAGATTCGCGGCCGCGTCGCGGGCCGCCACGAGGCTGGCATCGGCCCGGTCCAGCGCACCACGCGCGGCCTCGGACACCCGTCGGGCCTCGCTCAGGACAGACTCCGCGCGACGCTCCTCGTCCTCGGCGCTCGCCAGCTCGGAGAACTTCGAGAGCTCCTGCTCCATCACAGCCGCACGGTCCGCAAGGCGTCGGCGCTTATCCGCTCGCCCGTTCTGCTCGTCAACAGCCTCGAGGGCCGGCTCCACGGCGGCGCGGGCACTCTCAAGCTCCTCCCTCGCCCCACGCAGCTCGACACGCTGGCGCTCGAGCTGGCTCGCGCGCTCGGCAAGCCCGGAGAGGCGCCCCACCTCGGCCGCGCCCCGAGCCCGCTTGGCCTCGAGGCATGCAAGCTCCGCGTCGTCCTCGGCACCTTGCTCGCGCAGCAGCGCAAGGGCGACGTCTGCGTCGGGCGCCTCGGAGTCCACGAGTCCCGCGAGGCGCCCGGTGCGCTCCTCGCCCGTCACCTGAATCG
>OMDW01000595.1_pt1 | contig 10639 bp, 12 predicted proteins | sample 1673661 | NCBI WGS metagenome assembly OMDW01 (sample SAMEA103958118, study PRJEB25191) | human gut metagenome
GCCATTTCCATTGCCTTCAGCACCATAGGCCCCGCTATGGGACAGGGCAAGACCGCCGCCGCCGCCATGGAGAGCATCGCCCGCCAGCCCGACGCCGCCGGCGATATCCGCTCCTCGCTCATCATCTCGATGGCCATGATGGAGGCTCTCACCATTTACGGCCTGCTGATCGCCTTTATGCTCGTCGCCAAGGTCTGAGAGGCGCGCAGCTATGACGATCGAACCATCTCTCATCGTATGGACGGTTCTATGCTTTCTCGCGCTGGTGCTCATTCTGAAAAAACTGCTCTTTCAGCCGATGCTGACCTTTATGGATACGCGCAATGCGAAGATTGAGGCCGCGCGCAAGGCGAAGGAGGACGCACGCACGGAATACGAAGCGGAAGCGCGCCGCCTTGCGGACGAGCGCGCCGCGCAGGAGGCGCAGCTGCGTCAGTCCGGCGCGAAGGCGCTCGAGCAAGCGCAGGAGGAACTGCGCCGCGAAACAACGCAAAAGCGCGCCGAGGCCGCGCAGCGGCTCGCAGAAAACCGCGCCGTACTCGCCGAAGAATCTGAGCGCATCACCCGCGAGCTGGAACCGCAGCTCTCCGGTCTGGCGCTTGATCTCGTGAACCATCTGCAGCACTGGCAGGACGATCGCCACTCCGCCGTGGATGCGGAGACCGAGCGGCACATCTGGGCGTCGCTGCGGGGCGTGCTCTCCTCCGGCGCGTCCGGCATCGTGATCGCGCACCGGGTCAGCGCGCTTATGCACTGCGACGAAATCCTCGTGCTGGACGAAGGCCGCGTGATCGAGCGCGGCACGCACGAGCAGCTGCTGGCGCTGGGCGGCCGCTACGCGCGCACCGCGCACGAGCAGGCGGCAGGGGAGGAGGCGAAGGCTCATGCAGACTAAACCTACACGCAGAACTGCGGGGCTTTCCCGCCTGCTGCCCTTCTTAAAACCGCAGCTCAAAAACCTTGTGCTGTGCCTTTTGATGGTGCTGCTCGTCAACGCGGCGGAGCTGATCAAGCCCTATATCCTTGAAATCGTGATCGACCGGTACTTGACGGCGGGGCGGCCGGAAAGCGGCTGGGACGCGGTGTGGTTCTTTGCGCTTTCCTATCTCTTGTGCGCGGCGCTGTCGTCGCTGCTGAGCGTGACCGAGGCGGTCAAGGTCAACCGCATGGGGCAGAGCATCCTGATGGAGCAATACCGCCACTTCGTCCGGCCGGAATACTCCGTGCGTCAGGTGCTGGTGGAGCACCAGCATTTCAACGACCCGGAGAAGCGCGAGCACATCCGCAAACTGTTTCTGCGCGCGAAGGAGCAGGGCGCAATTCCGATCGTCAACTACAACGACCCGGTTTCCGACGAGGAGAACCGCAAGTGGGAGCTTTCCAACCTGCGGCGCGAGCACCGCGAGGTGCACGAGTGCGTGGATAACGACGAGACGGCGGCGGTCATCGCGGGGCTGGTGACGGCCAGAACGCTGCTCATTATGACCTCGACGGAGGGCATTTACGCCGACCCGAAGGACCCGAAGACGCTGATTCGCGACGTGGAGGCCCGAACGCCGGAGGAGATGGAGCGCAAAATCCGCGAATTGCAGACGTACTGCATGGGCGCGTCCCGCGCGGGCGCGAACGGCGCGCACGCCAAGCTGGAATACGCGCTCGGCCCGGCGATGCGCGGCACGACGGTGATTATCGGCCATGGCCGCCACCGCATCAGCGACCTGCTGGAGGGGCGCGTCGCCTGCACGAGAATCGGGCTGGCGTGACGGCGCGCCCGCATCATAAAACACAGAGGGGTTTGAACGCGCCCTTTTGAGGCGCGGCGAAGAAAAGAGGAAGATCATCCATGAAGGCGAATTACCATACGCACACGGCGCGCTGCGGCCACGCGACGGGCACGGATGAGGATTATGTGCTGGCAGCGATTGAACAGGGGTTTGACGAGCTGGGCTTTTCGGATCATGTGCCGTGGCCGTATCAGGACGGATACACGCACCCCAGCGTCCGCATGCGCGTGGATCAGATGCCGGGGTATCTGAACAGCGTCCGCGCGCTGGCGGCGCAATACAAGGATAAGATTCACATTCTGACCGGCTTTGAGTGCGAATATTTCCCGGATTACATGAATTGGCTGGCGGACATGCGGGCGGAAAACCATTTGGATTACCTGATCCTGGGCAACCACTTCGACCACGACGACGAATACGGCATGTATTTCGGCAATATCCGAACGGCGGCGCAGCTCCGCCGCTATGTGGATTCGGCGGTGAAGGGGCTGGAAACGGGGCTGTTTTCGTATCTGGCGCACCCGGATCTGTTCATGCGCGACTACGGCAAGCCGTTTGACGAAAACGGCCGCGCGGCGGCCAGGGAGCTGTGTCAGGCCTGCAAGGCGCTGGATATCCCGATGGAATACAACCTGCACGACCGCTTTCTCTCGCCCGTCACGCACAGAAGGAGCTACCCCGACGCACATTTCTTTGAAATCGTGCGTCAGGAGGGTGTGCGCGTGCTCATCGGCGTGGACGCGCACGAGCCGGAGGAAATCCGCAACCCGGCGCAGTGGGAGCTGGCCTCGCGCGAACTGGAGCCGTTCGGCGCGCTGTTTGAGGATCACCTCTGCCTGTGAGTGACCCGCGCGCAAAAAGAGTTGACAGGCGCGCCGCGTTGGCGTATGCTTGAGAAAACACACGCGGGAGGTTTGAAAACATGGGTTTTTTGGATAAATTGCGCGCCTCCATGGCCAGATTCATGAGCGGGCGCTACGGCGCGGATCAGCTCAGCATGGCGATGGTGATCGCGGCGCTGGTCGTTTCGATTCTGGGCACGTTCACCGGCGCGCGGGCGGTCGCGATGGTGCTTTCCGACGCGCTGCTGATTGTCGCGTTTTTCCGCATGCTCAGCAAGGACAGGTATCGCCGGGCGCACGAAAACGAGGTCTACCTGAGCAAGACCGAGGGGGCGCGGCGCGGCTTTACGGAGTGGCTCAACCGGGTGAAAAACGGCAAGAAATACCGCTATTTCACCTGCCCGAAGTGCAAGTGCCGTCTGCGCGTGCCGCGCGGCGTGGGCAGTGTGACCGTCACCTGCAAAAACTGCGGCGCAAAATTTGATAAAAAAGCGTAAACAACAAAGGAGCTGTCACGGAGAAAACGAGCGACAGCTCCTTTTGCTTTCCGTGCGTCAGCCAAAGGGAGGAATGACATGAAGGTTTTTTCGAGAAAAAACGCGCTGCTGCTGGCGGCGCTGCTGATCGCGCTGGCGGCGGCCTGCGCGTTTGCCCTCAGCCGCGCGCAAACGGCCGTCATGCTGGAAGAGACGGCGTTCGAGCCCGACGCCGAGCGGGACGCGATGACCGTCAGTCTGGAAGCGACCGAGGATCTGCGCACGATCAAGGGCGAAATGCGCCTGACGGCCACCAACCGAACGGGCGGCGATCTTTCGGAAATCGTGCTGCGCGCATACGCGAACGCGATTCAGCCGGGGAGCGTGACGCTTTCGGATGCAAAGGTGAACGGCGAGCGCGCGTCTATTGGCGCAGACAGCGACGATCCCTCCGTCTGGCGGATTGAAACGCCTTGGCGCGCGGGCGAAACGGCGGAGGTCTGCTGGCGGGTCTCCCTGATTGTGCCGCGCGGGGAGGGCGAGATCGGACGGACGGATGATAGCGCGCTGCTCATCGGCGCGCTGCCCACCCCGGCGATGTGGGAAAACGGCGCGTGGCGCACGGACGGCTATGACGAACTGGCCGGGACGAGCTACGGACAGGCGATGGATGTGCGGCTGACGCTGACCGTGCCAAACGGCGTGCAGGCGGCGTTTGGCGGCGCGTGGGTCGGCGAGCGGGACAACGGAGACGGCACCCGAACGCTGACGATGCAGCTTTCCGGCGCGCGGGAGATTTCCTTTGCGCTGCGCGCGAAGGGCGCGATGCGCCAGACGACGGTGGACGGCGTGCTGGTGACGGCGCTCGCGCAGAACGCGCGCACCGCGTCGCGGCTTTTGGATATCGCGGCGGACGCGCTGGAGGATATCGGGCAGCTGGGGCTCGCCTACCCGTTCCCGTCGCTGACGGTGGCGCAGGCGAAGACGGCGCGCGCGGACGGGGCGGTCGGCTCGGCGCTGATCGCCGTCGATGCGGACGCGAAGACCGACGCGCTTCTCTCGCGGGTGACGCGCCTGTGCGCCCGGCAGATTTTCGGCGTTCAGGTGGAAAACGACCCGTGGAACGCGCCGTGGCTGAGCGAAACGCCGGCCTCCTGCGTCGAGCTGATGGCCTATCGCCGGCGGGAGGGCGAGGCGGCCTATGAAAAACGGTTTTACGGCGAAATCGAAATCGCGACCCGGTTGACGAGGCCGCGGGGCGTGACCGTCGGCGCATCGACGGAGCGCTTCGGCGGCGACGGCGAGATGACGCAGGTGCTGCGCGATGCGGGCGCGGCGGGGCTGATGGGGATCGAGCAGGCCGTCGGTCAGACGGCGTTCCTCAGCACGCTGCAACGCTATGCCGAGCAAAACGCTGGCGGGGTCGGCACACTCGAAGCGTTCGAGGCGGCGCTCGAGGCGGCGACCGGGAGCGATTGGAGCGGCTATCTGGCGGACATGCTCGCGTCCTGACGCGCGGGCAGGGCGAGCAGGAGCAGCAGCGCCGCGCAGAGCGCGCCCAGAATGGGGTAGCCGCTTTGCACGATGCGCCCGAAGCCGACGCGCGCCAGCGCCGCGCAGAGCAGGGCGCTGAGGATCAGCCGCGCGCCTGCTTTCAGCCCGCGCGGCAGGAGGTTGGCCATCGCGCAGAGCATGGCGCAGAGCGTGGAGAGCGCCGCGGCATACAGACAGAGGGCGACGAGCAGATAGCCGCCCGACCCGAGGCGGCGGCTGAGCCAGACGAAGGGGAGCGGCTGCATCGCGACGCTCTGAAGGTGCCTTTGGCAGACGAGCATCCCCAGCGTCAGCAGCAGGCCGAAGAGCAGGACGAGCAGCGCGACGCAGGCGCGGCGTTTTCGCGCGGAAAGCGCCAGCAGCGTCGGCAGCGCGCCCGCCATCATGGCAGCGTTCAGCGCGGCATAGAGCGCCCCGTCCAGCGCGGCGCGGAGCACCCGGTCGGGCGGCCCCGCCGGGAAAAAGCAGGCCTCGCCCTCCGGCAGGCACAGCAGGCGGACGAGCAGAACGGGCGTCAGCGCGCAGAGCGCCCCGCCGACCGCCGCCAGCCCGCGCGCCCCACGCGCGGCGAGCCAGACGGCCAGCGGCAGTGTGATGAAAAAACCGACGGCATAGGCCGGGCGGATCGGCCAGACCAACGCGGACAGCTCCGCGCAGGCCGCCAGCATCGCGCCGCCCGTGACGGCGGAGAGCAGGAAAAACAGCGCCGTGCAGACCCCGCCGACGCGCGCGCCGAAGCGCGACGCACACAGGCCGGGAAGGCCGGTCTGCCCGGCGGCGGACAGGCGCTCGGCCAGACAGAGGAACAGCGCGGCGAGCGCCGCCAGAGAAAAGACGACCGCGACGAAGCCCATCGCGCCGTGCGCGGCGAAAAAGCGCACGATTTCCCGGCCGGAGGCAAAGCCCGCGCCGACGACGCTGCCCAGCAGCGCCAGCGCGCAGCAGAGGATGTCCATAAAAGCCCTCCCTTCGATTGAACGCGGTCATAGGTATGAGGAAGCCGGGGAAAAAAGAAGGCACGTCTTTCCTTTTCGGGGGATTAGCGGTATAATGGTTTAATCACCGGGCAAAAAGGACGATATCGGCGTTCGGGGGCGGCGCTCCCGGCGCGACTTCAAAAAAGAAAGCTGGAAAAATCATGCAGCGGTATCACTTTTGTGAAATTGATCTGGCGGCGATCCGCCACAACGTCGGCGTGATGAAAAGCCACATTGCGGGCGGCGCGCGGTTTTTGGCCGTCGTCAAGGCGGATGCATACGGACACGGGGCGGCGCCCGTCGCGAAGGCGGCGCTGGAGGCGGGGGCGGATATGCTGGCCGTCGCCATCCCCGAAGAGGGCATCGAGCTGCGGGAGGCGGGCATTGCCGCGCCGATTCTCGTGCTCGGCGGCATCGAGGAGAGCGCGGCGGAGGCCGTTGTGCAAAACGATTTGACGCAGGTGGTCTTCGACGAGCGCCGCATCCGCGCGCTGGCGCAGGCGGGGCAGAAGCTCGGCCGATGCGCGAAGGTGCACCTCAAGCTGGATACGGGCATGAACCGCATCGGCGTGCGCACGGCGGAGGAAGCGCAGGCGCTGACGCGGCTGATCGACAGCCTGCCCGGCGTGGCGCTGACCGGCTGCTTTACGCACATGGCGACCGCCGACGAGCCGGATCCCACCGGCACGCTCCGGCAGATCGAGCGGTTTGAGGCGCTGTGCAAGGCCGTCAAGGCGGCGCATCCCGGCGAAATCATCTGCCACGGCGCGAACACCGCGAGCATCTTCCGCTATCCGCAGCTTCATGCGGACATGGTGCGCGGCGGGCTGGCGCTCTACGGCTATCCGCCCGTGCCGGAGGCGACGGGCTTGCAGCCCGCCATGCGCTGGGTGACGCGCGGCATATACGTCAAGACGATTGCGCCGGGCGACCGCGTGAGCTATGGCGGGACGTTCGTGGCGACGCGGCCGACGGTCGTGATGACTCTGCCCGTCGGCTATGCGGACGGCTATCGCCGGGGGATCTCGGGCAAGGGCTGCGTGCTCGTGCGCGGCCGGCGCGCACCGATTCTGGGGCGCGTGTGCATGGATCAGATGATGGTGGACGTCACGGACATCCCCGGCGCGCGGGAGGGCGACGAAGCGGTGCTGCTCGGCCGTCAGGGGGATGAGCAAATCGACGCGGAGGAAATGGCCGCGTGGCTGGATACGATCAGCTACGAGGTGCTCTGCTCGCCGAGCAAGCGTGTTCCGCGCGTGTACATCAACATATGAACAAGGATGAGGTGCGCAGCCGGATGCGCCGGATGCGGCGGGCACTGAGCGCGGAAGCCCAGCGCGAGGCCGAGGAAGCCGTCTTTGCGCGCGTTTCGGCGCTTGGCGCGTATCGGCGCGCGCGGACAGTGATGGCCTATGCCGCCGCGCAGGGCGAGCTGCCGCTGGAGCGCGTTTTCGCCGACGCGCTGGCGGCGGGCAAGACGCTGGTTCTGCCCCGATGCGCGGGCGAGGGCGTGATGCACGGCCATCGGGTGGACGCGCCTGACCGCCTTGTAAAGGGCGCTTACGGCATTTTGGAGCCGGGGGCGGACTGCCCGCGCGTCGAGCCGGAGAAAATCGACCTGATCTTCGTGCCGGGAACGGCGTTTGACGTCCGCGGCCATCGCATCGGGCAGGGCGGCGGCTATTACGACAGATATCTGAACAGAACGCGGGCGGTTCGCGTCGGCGTATGCCACGATTTTGCGCTGCTGAGCGCCGTGCCGAGCGAGGCGCACGACGCGCGCATGGATATCGTGGTGACGCCCGGCCGCACCGTCATCATACGGGAGGAAACGACATGAACAGCAAGAAGACGAAAAAGCCCCTCCGCCGCGCGAAGCGCTGGGGCGCGCGCATCTGGCCGATGGCGGGCAGACTGGCCGCGATTCTCGCCGCGGTGACGGTGATGGGGCTGATGTTCAGCGCCTTGCAGGCCGTCGGCTCGATGGCGCTTCGGGCGGTGATTTCGCTGGCGATACTCTCCGGCGTGCTGCTGATGCTCTACAGCGAGGGGCTGACGCGCGGCGTGGCCGACGCGGACGCGAGCCACGCGGCGGATAAGCTCGAAAAGCTGGGCAGGCCGCTCTCACGCCGGGAGGAGGCCGCCTGCTATCAGCCGATGAAGGCGCTGTGCGCCTGCCTGATCGTGTTCGGCGTTCCGCTTGTTTTGGGCGCGTATCTGGCGGCGACGGCCGAGCCGTATACATACGCCCTGCAGGATCTGCCGTCGTGGCTGACGGGCACATACGGCGCGCGCGAGGACGTGATGGCGCCGCTGGCGGCATATGCGCAGACCGCCTCCGTCTCCGCGCGGGACATCATCCGGCTGATCGTGCGGCTGACGGTGCTGATTTACATCAACCTGTTCCCCGACCCGCAGACGATGGCGCAGCTGGTGGATCAACTGACGCCGCTGATGGTGCTGAGCTATCCCGTCGCCTGCATGATCGGCTACCTGCGCGCGCCCGCCGTGTACGCCAAGCGGCAGAGCATGCAGCGCCGCGCCAAAAAGGCCGCCGTGCGCAAGGCACAGAAGAAGAGCATGGTTTCCGAGCTGCTGGGCAGCGGCAGCGACGTGCACTACGGCCAGCGCCCGCAGCAGGAGGAGCACAAGAAGAAGGAACTCATCTGACTGCGCCGGGTTGAATTTGACGGTTGCATCTGATATAATAAACGGAGCATAAAGGCTTTTTGGGGAGCCTGCCGTAAGGAGTATGAAGCGATGAGGATCATCGGCGGGGATGCGCGCGGGCGCACGCTGGTCGCGCCGGCCGGGGAAAAGACGCGCCCGACGCAGGATTATGTGCGCGAATCGCTGTTCAACATCATCCGCTGGGATGTGGAAGACGCGCGGGTGCTCGATCTGTTCGCGGGCACGGGCGCGCTGTCGCTGGAGGCGGTCAGCCGGGGCGCGCGCAGCGCGGTGCTGGTGGATACGGACAGGGCGGCCTGCGCGGCCATTAAGAAAAACATGGAGACCTCGCGGCTGGGCGAAAAATGCCGCCTGATCGCGCGGGATTACCGCGCGGCGATGGACGCGCTCGCCGCGGAGGGCGCGCAGTTTGATCTGGTTTTTATGGATCCGCCTTATAAAATGGAGAATACGGGCGAAATGTGTGCGGCACTCTATGACAAGGGGCTGCTCAGCGGCGCGTTTCTGCTCGTGGTGGAGCACAGAAAGGGGCGCGCGCCGATGCTGGATGCGCGCTTTGAGGCTTTTGATCTGCGCCACTACGGCGATACGGAGATCACCTTCGTTCGCCGCGCGCAGCGGGCGGAAGAAGGAGGCGCGTGAATGGATACCCTGCTTTACGCGGGCAGCTTTGACCCGGTGACGCGCGGCCACATGGATGTGATCCGCCGCACGGCGGCGCTCTGCTCGCAGCTGGTCGTCGCGGTGATGCACAACCCGGAGAAGCACGGCTTTCTTTCCGTGCCGATGCGGGTGGAGCTGCTGGAGACGGCATGCCGCGAGCTGCCCAACGTGCGGGTCATCGCGCACGGCGGGCTGCTGGTCGATTGCGCGCACGAGGTCGGGGCGCAGGCGGTCATTCGCGGGCTGCGGCCGCTGGGCGATTTTGAAAGCGAATACCAGATGGCGCAGGTGAACCGGAAGCTCGGCGGCGTGGAAACGCTGCTCATCACCACCAGCGACGACTGCGCGAGCATCTCCTCGAGCATCGTGCGTCAGGTGGCGGCCTTCGGCGGGGATATTTCGCCCCTTGTGCCGGAGGGGACGGCCGGAAAAATTCTGAGCGCGCTCTCCGGCCGTCAGGCATAAGAACACCCTACTTTAAGCATATATACAAGGGATTGAATATGGACAATCAACGCAGATATCGCAGACCCAATTCGGATGTGAAGGAGGATAAGATGGATCAGAGGGAGCAGGAGCAGCGCCCCGTGCGCCGCGAATACGGGAGCTCGACCGCGGCGGACAGCATCGGACAGGCGCGCCGGGTGATCGATCAGCTGGAGGCGCGCATCAACGACGCGCGCCGGGTGCCGATGTCCAAAACCCTGAGCATCGTGGACGCGGGGGAATTGATCGACCTGATCGGCCAGCTCCGCATCGTGCTGCCGCACACCGTGGTGCAGGCGCAGGCGATTTTGGAGCAGCAGAAGCAGATCCTCGGCGACGCGAAGGCCGAGGCGGACAGAACCGCCGACAAGGCCGACGAAATCTACACCACGACGGTGGAGAAGGCCAAGCAGTTCGAGCAGGAGGTCAAGGCCGACGCGGATGCTTACGACAAGCAGATCCGCCAGAAGGCGCAGGAGGATTCCAACGCGATCATTGAGGACGCGAACACCCGCGCCAACCAGATCATCTTCAGCGCCCAGCAGCAATCCCAAAAGCTGGTGGATGACAACGAAATCACCCGCCGTGCGCAGGCTTACGCCGTGGAGACGCGCGAGCGCGCCGAAAAGGACGCGGACAGCATCTACAACCAGGCCTGCGCGCAGGTGGACAAGATGCTCTCCGGCGCGGCGGCCGCGCTTTCCCGAAGCGCCAGCGAGCTGGCGGCGCTCAGAGACAGTCTGCTGACGCAGGGCAGCGCCCGGCAGCAGGACAGATAAAGGTTGGAGGCAATACCGATGAACGAGAAAAACACGCTTTATATCGTCGTGCCGTGCTACAAGGAGCAGGAGGTGCTGCCGGAGACGAGCAGACGCCTGCGCGAAAAGATGCGCCAGTTGATGGACGAGGGCAAGATCAGCCGCCGCAGCCGCGTGATGTTTGTCAACGACGGTTCCAGCGACAACACGTGGGCGATCATCAGCGAGCTGCACGAGAAGGAACCGGAGATGTTCTCCGGCGTGAACCTCTCCCGCAACCGCGGCCACCAGAACGCGCTGCTGGCCGGTCTGCTGACCGCCGTGAACAATGCGGACATGATCGTTTCGATGGACGCGGATCTGCAGGACGACATCAACGCCGTTGACGAGATGGTGGACGATTACCAC
>OMDW01000596.1_pt1 | contig 10628 bp, 9 predicted proteins | sample 1673661 | NCBI WGS metagenome assembly OMDW01 (sample SAMEA103958118, study PRJEB25191) | human gut metagenome
AGGCATACACAGGCTACGAAACCATAAACGATATGCCTATCTTCTACCAAGAGGTATGCCGGCACGCGAGACCATTTGGAAATGTTAAATACGATTTTTTGTGCCGTATAGCCCTCACGTTGCTCACTCTCGATGACTTTCATATCGAAGGCAGATTCGGGAGGTGCAGGCTGCATGCATTCCAGCAATTTCCGGCGTGCCTGTTCACGCCAGCGGCTGAAATCTTTTTCTGGTGCATTGCCCCACGCCAGTGGATAGGTGAGTGTTTGCTTCAGTTCTTGGTAGAAGATAGGCATATCGTTTATGGTTTCGTAGCCTGTGTATGCCTGTTCTGCCTCTATTTTTTTTATCCATACCGGATAAGCTTGTAAGATGGCTTCGGGAACGTATGTGTACCATGCATAGCCTACCCGTCGTTCGGGTGCTACATCTTTCAGCTGATAGACTTTTTTCCCATTGCGGTTAGCCATGAAGGGACGGTTGGTATCCAGTTCGTAAAAACGAGCCCAGATGCGTGGAGCTTTAGCGTCTTCCACGACAATTCTGTCGTAGGGATATTCTGCGTTGGTGATTTGCGTTTTGTCTATGGGAACCTTTTCGATGCGGATACCTTGGATTGCTGATTTTTCCAGCCAGGATATGCCGGCTTTTACGGCATCTATGACCGGAGGTGTAGGGTGAGGAATGTGCATCAGCAGGCGCAGGATACTACAGCTTTCGCTCGAAACCAGTGACGGAAGTTCGAAGCTGCGGGCATGTGTAGGGAGCAATGTCTTGTTGTCGTGTTGCTGTCCCCATACAGTTTTGGTGCCGTTCTGTACATATTGAGTACGCAAAATCATGTCGATTCCCTTCCAAAATGCCTGGTGGATTTTTTTCCTCATTGTGTCGTCCAGCCAGGTGTAATGGATATCTCCTTCGTTGATGCGTAAAAAGAGTTCCAGTACACCGGTGGTCACCTCATCATTGTATGTGATGGCATCTACGTCCCAGCCGCGCCAGCCTCCGTTTTTCTTTTGAGCTTTAAGAAGGTAGCTCAACCCTTTGAGAGCGGCATCTTTGTAGCGTGCCTGTCTGGTCAGCGTATATACATGGGCAAGATAATCGATTTGTGAGTACGTATTGCGGTTGTCCAGCGTACTGCGTTTGTATCGGTCGCTTAATGTGCTGTATACCGAGTCGGGCGGCAGAATGGCCAGCCAGTCGATGTTTTTGGGCCATCCGCCGTCTTGATTCTGGTAAGCAATGAAATTGTTGGCTATTTCCTTGTACTGTTCAGGGGCATAGCGGGCATAGTTGCGGACGGGATGTCCCAGATTCCAGTGGTGGATGCCGTCATCCATACTTTTTAGTGAGGGGATATCTTGTGCGTGTGCGAAACTTGCCAGTCCACATATCAGCAGGCATAGTAATTGGTTTTTCATGGCTTAACTCTTACTTCTCAGTTTTTCGGATATAAATGGTTAACTAAACTATTCAGATAAACTTCCAGATTGGTATAGTCGGTACTCAGGCTGTAAACAGCCCCATCCGAGGCGTCGTTGGGGTTTAAGCCGTGTTGTTTTTCCCATTCATCGGGCATCCCGTCGGAGTCAGTATCAATAGGAGCAATGTCAGACTGGTATTCATCCCATCCGCCTACATCGCTGGGTTGGTCTATCATGCCGTTAGTACTTCCGTGGCTTCCTTCATAATGATAGATGCCCTGCCGGGTTTCATCTACGATACGTTGGTCGTATGCATCCCGTTTGAAAGAAGCTCCTGCGTATTGCAATACGGCTTCATAAGCTTCGTGTGCCGGTTGGAGCGAAATATGTTCGGCTATATCGAAGGGGGAATCGGATAAGTAAGTTGTTTTGTCCGCGGTTTTGTCTTTTAAAATCAACCCTACGGTATTGTCCTTGTTCACCTTTTGCATGTCTTTCCGTTGCTTTTCGCTCAGCTTGGTGCATGAATCATCCATGTAGTTCCCGTTCAGATAGAAAACACCGTGAATACCTTTTGTATTGGAGTTCGTTCCCTCATCGGGATATGCTGTAAACAAACGTTTGTATGAGGAGACCGTAGCGGTATAGGGACCGGGCTTATAGTAATTGTTCAGGAAATTATACGAACCTCCTTCGCCCGCGTATGCTCCGGCACTTCCGTAATTGTAGATGACATTGTTGAACAATTCCACCCGCTCTTCTTCGGGCTTGCCTGTATAGCGGCTTCCGCATAGGCGGGGCGTGCGGTTGGAGTGATGTGCCAGCAGATTGTGGTGGAACGAGGCGGGCTGTCCTCCCCAGATGCCTCCATAGCCGTGCTTGCCTTTTTCGTGGATGGAGTTGAGCAGGCTTTCGCTGGCGATGCACCATTGCATCGTGAAGTTCCGGTTATCGTAGAACGTGGCACATTCGTCCGTGCTCCAGCTCATCGAACAATGGTCGATGATGATATCCCGGTGGTTATTGAATCCGTTCATGGCATCGTTCCCTTTTTGCTTGATGTCCGCTCCCATGCGCGAACGGATGAAGCGGATGATGACGTTGTCCGCCTTGATTCCCAGCGTATAGTTTTTCAGGCAGATGCCGTCGCCCGGAGCGGTCTGTCCGGCAATGGTCAGGTCTCCGTTATTGATATAGAGCGGGGATTGCAGTTCGATGATGCCGCTTACGGCAAATACGATGGTGCGCGGCCCTTTCTTGCGGATTGCCCAGCGCAACGTGCCTTCCGATCCGTCGTCTTTCAAGGAATTGACGGTATATACTTTTCCGCCTCTTCCGCCGGTGGTATATTTCCCTGCACCGTCGGCTCCGGGGAATGCCGGTACGCGGTCGGTGGATGCTGATACCGGTAAGGCGCATAACGAGAGCGCAATCAGGCAGGCGGCTGTTCCGAGTTCTCTTTTCAGGTTCATATATAATAAGGTATTAAGGGTTAGGATATAAATCTTCTACTAAGCTATTCAGGTAAACCTCCAAGTTGGTGTAGTAGGGGCTGAGGTTGTATTTGGCTCCGTCCGAAGCATCGTCCGGGTTCAAGTGTTGTTCCTCTTCCCATGCATCGGGCATGCCGTCTCCGTCTGTGTCTGCCGGAGCTGTGCCCGGTGCGTAATCGGGCCATCCGCCTACGTCTTCGGCACGGTCTATCAGTCCGTTCGAACTTCCGTTGCTTCCCTCGGCGGTATAATTCCCTTGGCGCACGTTATCGACAATACGCGCGTCTACATCATCCCGGACGAGCGATGCTCCCGCATGAGCCAATACCCATTCGTAGGCATCTTGTGCCGGTTGGGTGTATTCGTCCGTATCGGAAGTGATGAGGAAGGCTTCTTCCGACCGGATGGCTTCGATGCCTCCTTCGGGCAAGGGGCAATTGTTTTCATTGGGATGTATGCCCGACCAGTTATCTGCATTGACTTCCGCTATCAGTTTTTTGTAGTTCTCGGGCAAGTTGGGGCAGGTATCATCAAAATAGTTTCCGTTTACGTAGAAGGTTCCCCATACGCCTTTCGGGTTTTGCTGGCTTCCGTCATCCCCGTTAGGCTGGAAGATGCGGTTGACAATGCCTTTCTTCGTACAGGTGGAAGGTCCCGGCTTGTAATAGTTGTTGATGAAATTGTACGAGCCTCCTTCGCCCGCATAGCCTCCGTTGGTCGGTCCCCAATTATAGAATACGTTATTCCGCAGGTCGACTTGCTCCTTATCGGGATTGCCCGTGGTGCGGCTTCCCGAAAGGCGGGGCGTACGGCTGCTATGGTGTGCCAGCAGGTTATGGTGGAACGAGGCAGGTTCTCCTCCCCAGATGCCTCCGTACCCATGCCTTCCTTTGCTATGCTCGGAGAGCGTAAGGCTTTCGCTGATGATGCACCATTGTAGGGTGAAGTTCTCGTTATTATAGAAAGAGGCACACTCGTCGGTGCTCCAGCTCATCGAGCAATGGTCTATCACGATGTTTTTCCGTCCTCTGCCCCACACGGCATCGCCTCCGTCGGCTTCGGTTTCCGTCAGGTTGTCCGATCCCATGCGGAAACGGATAAACCGTATGATGACATTATCTGCATTTACTACAACCGGATGCCCTTTCAGGCAGATGCCTCCTCCCGGTGCGGTTTGTCCGGCAATGGTTACATCTCCATGATTGATTTTAAGCTCTTGGCTTAATTCGATAAGCCCGCCCGTGGCAAAGACGATGGTACGCTTGCCCGATTGGTTCAATGCCCAGCGCAAGGTGCCCGTAGAGCCGTCATCGGCAAGGGAAGTGACGGTATATACCTTCCCTTCCGCTCCTCCGGAAGTAAAGCGTCCGGCTCCGAAAGCATAAGGAAAGGCGGGGGTTGCGTTCCGGTCGGGAGCGGGATAGTCGGGCAATTCTTCTTCGTCCGGCTCCGGTTCAGGTTCTTCTTGTCCGGGCTTTTCTTGCTCAGTTTTAGGGGATGTATCCGCACAGGCGGTAAATAAGCTAAAGCTAAATGCCATGGCAAGCCAAACTGGTTTCGTATGTTTCATAAAAGATGTTTTTGTTTTTGTATCAAAAGTACGCCTTTTTCGTGTGGTAGAGGGGGAAATATTGGTTTTTATATACCATATTTTGAACTAGGGCAGGATGGACTTGAATGGGAGTTTTAACGTATACGGCTTCATTTGCCTGCGAAGCTGTATGTGTCGGTTGATGAAACTTGCTTCGTAAGGCGATGAAGCCGTATGCGTTTATGTTTTCGCAATAGTTGCATCGCTTGTAAGATTATTAATCTTACAGCGTGAAGATTAATAATCTTTCGGCATGAAGATTAATAATCTTACAAGCAAAGCAGTTATGTGCTCTTATTTATCCTTGATTCCGAACAGCCAACGGAAGAAGCGGACAAAGATGTTGCGTTTCTTAGGCTTTTGTTCCGTTGCTTGCTGACCGGTAGAAATTTGTTCCAGCGAGTCTTTCGGTGCGATGGAGTCGGTAGGTAGCAGCAGGCTGTCTTTCTTCAGAAGTAACGAGTCGACCCCGATGTTCAGTGAGTCGGCTGGTAAAGATAACGAGTCTTTTTGTAGCCGAATTGAATCTGTACGCAACGAATCCGTCAATACTTTCCGGAGCATGTGCAAGGAGTCTATGGCAAGCGAATCGGTGCGGAGCGAGTCAACAGTCAGCGTGTCGCGGTGCAAGATGCTGTCGGCTTGTGCTGGTATTGGTCGGTGCTGTATAGGTTTCGGACGTTCTATTTTGAACTGTATGGGTACCGAGTATTTGCAGCGTACTGTGATTCCGTGGTCTTTTGCCGGAATCCAACGAGGCATTTGTTGGATAAGGGCTAGTGCCGCCGTGTCCATTGTAGGCTCCAGGCTACGTACAATGGTGGGTGAGGTGATCCGCCCGTTTCTTTCTACGACGAATTGTATTGCCACTACTCCTTCCAGACTGTCCCGTTTGGCACGTTCGGGGTATTTTAAATTCCTTTTTACATATCTTGTAAAGGCTTTCATTCCTCCTGGAAATTCGGGCATCTGTTCGGCAGAGGCATAGATACGTACCGAACTTTTGGCATACATTGTGATGGGGAGTGGTTCGTTCGGGTATTGCAGGAACTGTTGGATGGGAATAGAGAGGTTGTCCATCCCGTCGGCACGCACGGTCACCGGATGGTTGAAGTCGGCATCGATATGGAATAATCCGATTTCGTCGGTCGTAGTTCGCCGTCCTGTTCCCAGGATGCTGATGATAGCTCCCGTTATCGGTTCACCGGTATCAGAACTTACAATGCCTTCGACGGGGAAGGTCTGCTGGCTTTGCTTGAATGCTACAATATCTTGTGGGCTGTCCAGATAGAATGTCCGGGTAGCGTTTTCAGCTTCAAGGGCGAACGAGGCGACCGATTTATTGCGGTCGGTTGGAAAATATAAGTTTGCCGTACGGGTATAACTATCTTCGGTGGCATACCGGAAGGTAATGATTCCCTGTGCATCCCCGGTATACTCCTGGCTTCGTCCGGAAATTTTCAGAATTATGCCCGGCTGGGGTTGTCCGTTCGACTTCAGGACGGTAATACGGAATGTTGTTTCCGTTTCTATTCCCAACAGGTTTTGCGGTAGGATTAATGCAAGGCACATCAATAGTATGTGTCCTAATGTGTATAGTCTTCTGTTCCGGTTCATAATCATAGGAAAATAGCGGTGCAAAGCTACGAGTATTCTCTTTCATTTCAAAGTTTCTTGCCTGATTTCTGTTTCCTGTGTTTGATTTTATTATCTTTGTGCACGTAAACGGATTCAAAAACGGAGCAAGATGAAAAAGACATTCGACGAGTTTAAGAAATTTGCCATGCGGGGAAATGTCATCGACATGGCGGTAGGTGTCATTATTGGCGGTGCTTTCGGCAAGATCGTGTCATCGCTGGTAGGCGATGTAATAATGCCGGCGATAGGTCTGCTGGTGGGAGGTGTGAATTTTTCTGACCTGAAGTGGGTTATCAAGCAAGCGGTAGTGAAAGACGGAGAAGTGGTCACTCCCGAAGTGGCGCTTAATTATGGAAACTTTATCCAGGTGACTTTCGATTTTCTGATTATCGCTTTGGCGGTATTCTTTTTAGTGAAAGGCATCAACGCATTGACTCGGAAGAAAGAAGCCGAGACAAAGACTCCGCCTGCTCCTCCGGTAGATATCCAGTTGTTGACCGAGATACGTGACTTGTTGAAAGAAAAGAAGAATTAAGCGATATAATTAGAAGTTAAAGAAGTGAGAAGGAGTTATCGCTGAAACGGGCTTGGAGTTAAAAGCTAATATCCGGTTATGGCTTGCATAAGTAAAAGTATTGGCTTCTAACTCCTTGAAGCAACTCCCTTTTAACTCCTGATCTTAACCAAATAATGAATTATTTATGAAAACATTATTGATTTCCCTGCTGGCTTTTGCGGGTTTCTCCTTGCAGGCTTCCGAACCTGTTGACTTTGATAAGGCTTTTGCCCAATCGGTAAAAATCGAACAACAAATCAAACTCACTCATTTTCCTGACAGGGTGTACAATATCGTAGATTTCGGTGCAAGGCCCGATACACCCGAAGAACCTTGCCACGAAGCTATCAATCAGGCGATTATAACTTGTAGCCAGGAAGGAGGAGGCACGGTATTAGTTCCTAAAGGAACGTTTTATACCGGTCCGATAACCTTGAAAAGCAATGTAAACCTGCATGTGGAGGAAGGGGCTATACTGAAGTTTTCTACCGTTCAAGAACTTTATTTCCCTGCAGTTATTACCCGTTGGGAAGGATTGGATTGCTATAATGCTCATCCGTTGATTTATGCGTATGGCGAAACGAATATCGCGCTGACCGGTAAGGGAATCATTGACGGGCAAGGCTCGAACGAACATTGGTGGTATATGTGTGGTGCATCCCGTTATGGCTGGAAGGAAGGGATGCGCAGCCAAAAGTTAGGAAGCCGCGAGCGTCTGATGGGATATGCCGAACTGAAACGTCCGATTTACGAACGTGTAATGACTCCTGAAGATGGACTGCGACCTCAACTGGTTAATTTTTATTCGTGCAATACCGTGCTGATAGAAGATGTGACTTTGCTGAACTCGCCCTTTTGGGTCATCCATCCTTTGTTTTGCGAGAGCCTGATTGTACGGGGCGTGAAGATATTCAACCGCGGTCCGAACGGGGACGGATGCGACCCCGAATCGTGCAAGAACGTGCTGATAGAGAATTGCCGTTTCGATACGGGAGACGATTGCATTGCGATTAAATCGGGACGGAACGAAGACGGGCGCAAATGGAACATCCCGAGCGAGAACATCGTTGTGCGGAATTGCGAGATGAAGAACGGGCATGGAGGCGTGGTTATCGGAAGCGAGATATCGGGCGGATACCGCAACCTGTATGTGGAAGATTGCGTGATGGACAGTCCGCAGCTGGACCGTGTCATCCGTATCAAGACCAGCACCTGCCGGGGTGGTGTGATAGAGAATGTATTTGTGCGGAATATCAAAGTAGGGCAATGCAACGAGGCGGTGTTGCGCATCAACCTGAAATACGAGGAGCGCGAGCAATGCAACCGTGGATTTGACCCGACGGTACGCAATGTCCACCTGAAGAACGTGACCTGCGAAAAGAGTCGTTACGGCATCGTGGCTATCGGGCTGGACGATGACAAGCATGTATCCAACGTATCGCTGGAGGATTGTCACTTTAATAATGTAAAGGAGAACGGGAACCGCATCGAGAACGTGAGCGATATCACGATGAAGAACCTCTACATCAACGGGAAACTCTTTGAGAATTAAGAATGAAGAATGAAGAATCGCTTCGCCTGCATAGGATTGGCTAACGCCGAACGTTGTTTCTTCATTCTTCATTCTTCATTCTTCATTCTTCATTCTTAATTATTCTTCGTTCTTTTTGTTCAGCTTCAGTTCTACAAGGAAAGCGACTATCAGTCCGATGCCTCCGCCTATCAGGACGCTGGCTCCATAGATAAGGGAAACGGTTTCGTTTACATGATGGTCGTAGTTTGAGAAATATGCCGGTTGTGTGTTGTAGACGATGCAATAGCCGGCAATTAGACCCAGTCCGATGCCCAAGAACAAGCAGCCCATGCGCAGGGCAGAGAAGAAACCCGAAGGAGAAGAAGAATTCGGATATTTCACTTTTTCTTTGTCCAGCAATTCGGGAGGTAGTTTTTCAATCAGCATGATTCGTTCTTTCCGTTTGGCATAAAGTTCGAACAACTTGTACATCACTCCAAAAATAATAGCCACATTGGCAACAATCATTAATTCATCCATATTATTATCAGTTTTATTTTGTTTCTTTGTTTCTTTAGACGCAAGTGGATGCGGAAGGTTACACCAAATGATAAAGATATTTATGAAAAAGAATGTCCGCAAACTTCCAGTAGAAACAAGCATATACTTGTCTTTGCCTTTAAAGATACTTGTATGGTCATTGCTTTATATATGTAGCCAGTTGCAGATATATAAAGCTATAAAGGAAGAATATCGCGTTGGAGGGAAATGGTGTATATAGAACTATTGGACTATCATATACGAGAATTTTTTTCACCGATAGTTGTAACCTCTTTCTTCTGTTTGCGTCTAAAAGTATGAAATGAATACGAACGAGTCACATATCATCGCACAGGTGTTGGCGGGGAAAACCGAAGCTTTCGCTTATTTCCTAGATACATACGGACAACAGATTTTTACGTTGATTGTCCGGATGGTATCATCTCCGGAAGACGCCGAAGAACTGACGCAAGACACTTTCATGAAAGCCTTCCGCCACCTTGGCTCGTTTACAGGAGGCAGCAGTTTTTCTACGTGGATATACCGCATTGCCTACAATACCGCGCTTTCGGCATTGCGTAAGAGGCGTGAAGAAGTGCTGGCGATAGATGATAAGCAATGGGAGCGGGTTTCCGAAACAGAGGTGGACGAAGCACTGGATGACGATTCGGAAGACCGTGTTGCCCGTCTTCAGGAAGCCTTGCAACAGCTTGCTCCCGAAGAACGTGCCATCATCACTTTTTTTTACGAAGAAGAGAAGAATATCGATGAGATAGCGCATATCTTGAACCAAAGCGTTAGCAATATCAAGGTGAAACTGCACCGTATACGCAAGAAACTCTATCTATTAATGAACAAAGGAGAAATAAGCTATGACAACAGATAAAGGACTGAAAAAAGCACTGGGCAAACAATCGTCATACCGCTTGCCAAGTAATTTTACATATCGTATGATGCAGCAGGTGCGCGAGGAGGCCTTTGCACGTGAACGTCGGGAGGAACACCGTCTTTGGTGGGCATTGGCTGTATTTTGTTTGTGCACATTCTGTGGTGTGACCTATTATGTTGTTAAGTTGTATGGCGCATCCATAGTTCGTTGGTGGCATTCGTTGTCGTTTGCATTGCCTTCAGTCGATGCTGTCCTATTTTTCCTGCCTACGCTGGTGGCACTTCTTTGTTTGGTGAGCAGTTTGATGATCGGAGGCTGAATAACCGGTACCAGAGACATGTAGCAGTATGCAGCTACGGACAACGGTCCAAGCATTTCCTGTGCGTAACGGGATGCCACGAAGATCGTGGTCGGGCCGTCAGCTGCACCGATGATGCCGATGGCTGCCGCCTGGTTGAAGGGGAAGCCCAGCAGCGTTGCAAGGAACGCAGTCATGAAAATACCGAACTGAGCTGCTGCTGCGAAGAGCATGACGAAAGGCTTTCTCATAAGCGGATCGAATTCGCACATCGCGCCGATGGCGATAAAGATCATAACAGGGAAAAGTTCGTTTGCGATACCCGCTTTGTAAAGCACATACAGGAAACCTTCGCTTCCGGGGTCCTGGAGCACTGCATAGTGGCCGGGGATGTTGGCAAGGATACAGCCAATACCCATCGGGAAGAGCAGCATCGGTTCATAATCGTATCTGACGGCCAGGAACATAAGTACGAAGCCTACGACGAACATCGCGAGGATGCCCACATCGGCAAGACCGTAAATGCCCTGGAAGAGTTCGTCAAACAGCTGGCTATTCTGAGCCAAAGCGTCCATGATAAATCCTCCTCTAAAATGAAAAATACGCTTTTGTTAGAAACATTTCTTCTTTGTGGACCTTAATTCCGTATTTTCTTTCAGATCCATAAAGAAACGAATCATAAC
>OMDW01000599.1_pt1 | contig 10609 bp, 7 predicted proteins | sample 1673661 | NCBI WGS metagenome assembly OMDW01 (sample SAMEA103958118, study PRJEB25191) | human gut metagenome
CATACATGATGGCACTGATTGCCACATCTGTCCAGCTGATGATCTGATTGGAAATATCCGCCGTACCGGTCCAGACTAAGACCATGCTGTTGTTGAGGTAGTGCAGCACCACGGGGAGCCAGATATTTTTGCCGCACTTCTCATAAGCAAAGGTGAAAAATACACCGAGCGTCACGCAGACAACAAGCTGTGCGGCAATGCTCTGCAGTGATGTATCGGGACTGTAGAAGAAAAGATTCAGCGGCAGATGCCACAGGCCCCACAGCACACCAACGGCCAGTGCGCCGCGCCGTGCGCCGAAGCGGCTTTGCAAGGCGGGCGTCAGGTAGTAGCGCCAGCCGTATTCCTCACCAAAGAACGGCAGAAAGGATAAGAAAAAGTTTGGCACCAGCACCAGTGCCATGAGCCACGGCGCAGACGATTGCCAGTAAGTCAGGTACTCCGCCCAGGCGTCGCCGCCCTGCAGCGCCACGGAAAGAAAGACCATGCCGGTTTTGACGACGAGGAAGTAGGCACAGATGGCAAATGCCGTCAGGAATTTGCCGTGCAGGCACAGACCGTAGTCTTCGCGCTTTGTCTTTTTCTCGGTCAGCAGGAAGATCCAGCCCAGCACCGACGCGATAATGATGACAAAGTTTGCAATATTCAGCCAGCCCTCCTGCGGCAGGAACGCAGACAGAACGCTCATGGCGAGCATCAGCGCAGTGGCCGCGATGTGCAGGATGTAAAACCGCTTTGGCGTCCCCTGCCGTCTTGCCAGCAAAAACGCCAGCATAACGCCCGCCGCCGGGTAGAACATCTGGGCGTTGGCAAAAATCGAGGTGTCCCGCTCGTTTTGCAGGCAGATGTACAAAAGCGGCATCATCAGAAACGGAATTGCGTAAGCACAGAGCGCAAAGACAGTCAGCGTTTATTCGTTTTCATCGTCGTCCTCCTTTGGGTTTTCCAACTCAGCGTGGCGTTTTTTGTAAGCCTTCATGCTGAGCTGCAGCAATGCAAAGCACAGTACCCAGGTACAGATCCCCATGATGACCGCCTGCAGCACCGCAACGCCCATACCAAACTCTGCAAATTTGATAAGCCCCCACACAAACACGGCAACACCGCCCACAACGGACACAGCGGCATTGGTTTTCGTGTTCGCCTTAAGGTGGCGGTCCCAGATACCGGCACGCAGATCACTTATGACCGAATAGGCACTCCCCAGCATAAAGATAAACCATTCTGCCGCCATCTCCCGCGGGGTAAAGCCCAGCAGACTTTCGATGATCAGCGCCGCCAGCAGCAGCACCCACAGCGCCCAGAAGCCGCAGGACTCAATTTTTAAAAGGGTCTGCTTTTGCATTTCATCAAGATTGTCGCGCTTAAAAAATTCTTTTATGTTCATCGCTCATTCCTCCCAGAACAGCTCGTCCAATGTCTTGCCCAGCACCCTGCAGATGCTACGGCAGAGGTTGATCGTAGGGTTATACTCCCCTTTTTCGATTGCATTGATGGTCTGGCGGGACACGCCCACCACCGCCGCCAGATCCGCCTGGGTCATATCCAGCGCAGCGCGGGCGGCCTTCAGCTTCAGATTCTTTGCCATTGCCTTCGTTTCCTTTCCTCTTGCTGTGACTTTACTATAGCACGCGCCTTACATTATGTCAAGTATATATTACTTTTTGAAAAATAAACTTTCCCTGCAAAACCCGCACTTGCGGCAATTCGCCCACTGTGCTATGATAGTTTTTATAGATTATGATAAAGGAAGTTTGGCTATGAAGTACAGCTTTCCCGCTTTTGAAAACGGCTTTATCCGCGCTGCTGCGGCCAGCCCCGCCCTGCGCGTGGCCGACTGCACCTACAACGCCGACCAGATCATCGGCGTCATGCGCGAGTACGCCGAAAAAAATGTGCAGCTGCTCTGCCTGCCGGAGTTTGCGCTGACCGGCTACACCTGCAGTGACCTGTTCTTGCAGGATACCCTGCTGCGTGGGGCCGAGGACGGCCTTGCCGCGATTTTGAAGGCCAGCGAGGGACTGAACGTCGTTGTCCTCGTCGGCCTGCCTGTGCGCCATAACGGCAAGCTGTACAACTGTGCGGCGGTGCTCTGCAACGGTGAGCTGCTGGGTCTGGTGCCGAAAGTACACCTGCCCAACTACGGCGAGTTTTACGAGAAGCGCCACTTTATCCCCGGTATGCGTGAGCCCGAGTGCATCGAGCTGGCCGGGCAGGAGACGCTGATCGGCACGAACCTTCTGTTTGCCTGCAAACAGCTGCCCGCCTTTGTGCTGGCAGCCGAGGTCTGCGAGGACCTGTGGTCTCCCATTCCGCCGAGCTGTGCCCACGCACTGGCCGGGGCTACCGTTGTGGCAAACCTGTCCGCCAGCGATGAAACCGTCGGCAAGGCAGCCTACCGCCGTGAGCTGGTCTGCGGGCAGAGCGCACGTCTGCTGTGTGCGTACCTCTACGCCGACGCAGGCCATGGCGAAAGCACCACCGACATGACGTTTGCAGGCCACAACCTGATTGCCGAGAACGGCAGTCTGCTGGCCGACGCCGCACCGTTTGCGGGCGAGGATGCCGTGACCGAGCTGGACCTGGGTCGCATGGTGCAGGAGCGCCAGCGCAACACGACGTTTATGCCGGAAACGAACGGCTACACCACTGTGGAATTTGAGCTGCCGCCCGTGGAGCTGGCGCTGATCCGCCCTGTCTCCTGCACGCCGTTTGTGCCGCAGGACGCCGCGACCCGCGCCGAGCGGTGCGAGCTGATTCTGCGCATCCAGGCCGAGGGCCTTGCCAAGCGCATGGAGCACACCCACGCCAAGTGCGGCGTGCTGGGTATCTCCGGCGGGCTGGACAGCTGCCTGGCCCTGCTGGTGGCCGTGCGCGCCTGTAAGGTGCTGGGCCGCGACGCGAAGGATATTGTGGCCCTGACGATGCCCTGCTTCGGCACGACGAAGCGCACCCGCTCCAACGCCGAGATTCTGTGCGAGGCTTTGGGCGTGACGTTCGGCGAGATCAACATCACCGAGACCGTCAAGAGCCACTTTGCGGACATCGGCCAGCCCGCCGACAAGTACGATGTCACGTTTGAAAACTGCCAGGCCCGCGTGCGCACGCTGGAGCTGATGGACTATGCCAACAAGAACGGCGGCTTTGTCATCGGCACCGGCGACTTAAGCGAGCTGGCGCTGGGCTGGGCCACCTACAACGGCGACCACATGAGCATGTACGGCGTCAACACCGGCGTGCCGAAAACGCTGGTGCGCCATATTGTGCAGTACGTGGCCGACACCTGCGGCAATGACACGCTGCGGGACGTGCTGGTGGATATTCTGGACACCCCCGTCAGCCCCGAGTTGCTGCCCACCGCCGCAGACGGCACGATTGCCCAGCAGACCGAAAAACTCGTCGGCCCGTATGAGCTGCACGACTTCTATCTCTACTATGTGCTGCGCTTTGGGTTCAGTCCGACAAAAATCTACCATCTGGCCCGCACAGCCTTTGACGGCCGGTATGAGCCGGAGGTCCTGCTGGCGTGGCTGAAGAATTTCTACCGCCGCTTCTTTGCCCAGCAGTTCAAGCGCAGCTGTCTGCCCGACGGCCCGAAGGTCGGCTCGGTCACGCTGTCCCCCCGCGGCGACTGGCGCATGCCCAGCGACGCCTGCAATACGCTGTGGATGGCAGAATTAGAAAAACTGGAAGTCTGATCGCGTTACCCGCGTATAAAAAATGCCCGGAACCACTTGCACGGTTCCGGGCAATTTTTATAGCTTTTTGATTTCGGCGTTCAGAGCGTCGTAGGTGTAGAGTGTGTTGAGCACCTGCAGCAGCTCCTTTTTGCTCAACCGCGGCGGCAGACCGAGGCGGCGCAAAAACACCCGGCGGTTCTCAGCACTGTTGGCCGTGCCGGAGATGCCCCAGTCGTACAAATCGGTGTACGTGATGGAGCGCGACTGGGTCGTTTTCTGCTGGCAAGCAGTTTTACTTGCCAGGGCGGTTTCAAGGCCCTGTACAATCAAATCGTCGGATACGCCCTCGACGCCGAGCAGTCCCTCCTTGCCGGGCTCGGCCTTGCGTGACTCCTTGCCCGCAATTGCCGGGACGTAGGCCTGCAGGACATGCTCCGCACCGACAAGACCCGTGACAAAGTGGCGAATCTTGAACCCGGCGGCGTCGGAGTCTGTCAAAATGATAAGCCCCTGCGCTGCAGCAATGCGCTTGAGCAGCCTTTGCAGCGCGCCGTCCTTGAACACCCGGAAGCCGTCCGTCGTCAGGATCGTGCCGTCCACGATATTGCTAAGGCGTGCGGCGTCGTATTTGCCCTCCACCAGCAGGGCTTGTTCCAATTTCAGCATTTATGCCCTCCCGGCCAGCGCCAACTCACACAGCGCCTTCTGCATTAAAAGGTCGGCGTCCAGCTTGCTGCTTTTCAGGTCGGTGTCCAGTCTTTGCAGGATGTGCAGGCAGTCCTCCAGCTGGGCACGCTTGAAGCGCAACGCGGTTTTTTCGGTAGAATTGAGGCGGTAATTCCAATTGCCCTTGTAGCCAAAGTCCTTGGCCACATCGCCGAGGCCCCGGCGGCTGCGGCGGCCCAACAGCACGCGGTACAGATCCAGATAGTTGCTGATGAGTGCGCCGGTAATCATGATCGGTTCGTTTTGCAGCGCCAGCAGCGTTTTCAGCTTTTGCTGGGCCTTATCGGCCTGGCCGCTCGTCAGCAGCTTGACCATATCGAACGTGTCCGCGTCAAGCGTGACCGTGCCGAGCCGGCTGACCATTTCTTTTGTAATTGTGCTGTAGTTGGCCAGCGCGGCCAGCTTTTCCACCTCATTTTTAAGCAGGAACTGATCCTCGCCGCAGCGGGCCAGCAGCGCAGCCTCGGCACCGGGGGCAAAGTCCGCACCGGCCTCCTTCGCCCAATCACGGGCCATGGCCTGTAAAGCCGCGCCCGTGGGGCGGTTGAGCTGCACGCAGTAGCCGAGCTTCTCGCAGCTGGCAATGAGCTTTTGCTCCCGCTTGCCGGGGCGCAGTTTGCCGTAGCTCTCCTCGATGATGCTCGTCAACACAAAGATGGCGTTCTCGGTGTCGGCCAGCGTGTCGCAAAGCTCCTGCAAATCCTTGTCGGAATAGGTTGACGGACGGATCAGCGGCATGAGTACCAGGCGTTTGCCGCCGAAGAATGAAATCGTACCGGCAGCTAGCACGATCTCCTCCACCGAGGGGGTCGGCCCGTCCAGCACCGTCGTCTCGGGGTCGTCGCGGTTCAGATATTTCAGCGTCTTCTGCGCCGCCGTGTGGACGAGCGCCTCGTCCGATGCGTAGAAATAGTAGAGTGCGCAGCCTGCCTTCAGGCGTTTTTCCAGCTCCTTTTCACTGTACAGCAATCGTCTGTGCCTCCTCCCAAATCATGCTGCGGCCCGGGCGCAGGGTCAGTCCGGGCGTGTCCTCGCCATAGCGCAGGGTGCAGCCTGCGGCGTCGTCCAGCCAGCGCGGTGCGGCAGCGGTGTACAAAATTGCGTCGGGCCGCACGGAATCGGACAGCGTGCCCGGTGCGCAGAGGACATCCACCCGCACCGGCTCTGCCAGCTCGAGCCTGCCTGCCCCCACGGCAATGTGCCGCTCCCCCACGCCCAGCACAGCGAGGTTTGCGTTTTTATTATGATACAGGTCCAGCGTCAATCCGTCAAGCACCGGACGGGTCGTAAAGTCGGCAAGCTCCTGCACCGTCACGATCTCTGCCGCGGAAAATTCCATCTGCGTCGGCTTGGCGCGCAAGTCAACGACCAGCGCGGGCTCCTGTCTGCTGCGCCCGGCCAGATAGTTCTGCACGGCGCTCCAGTTGCTCTCCCCGCCGCGGAAGAACACCACAGCTTGCCCGTTCTGCACGCAGACGACGCAGGGATTGTTGGATGCGCCGACCAGATTGATCTGCACAACATCTCGCTGCATCCAGACACCCAGCCCCACGGCCAGCACTGTGCAGAGCGCCGCCGCGGGCAGATAGAGCCGCAGCCGCCTGGCATGCCAGAAGCAGACCGCCAGCGCGCCTAGCACAGCCAGCGCAAACAGCGTGTACCGCTGCGGCAGACAAATCGACGCAAACGGCAGTGCGGCGCAGCACCGTACCAGCCAGAGCAGCCCCTTGAGCCAGAGACTCAGCACGAGAGCGGTCAGGTTCGTGATTGCCGCCAAAAACGGCACGGCGCTGCATACCAGCAGCAGGATGCCCAGCTGCAGGGCGGGCTGAACCATCCAAACGACCAGCAGGTTGCAGAGCACCCCGACCAGGCTGGCCGCCATGCCGTGGGCCACCAGCACCGGCAGCGTGGCAAGGCTGGCAAACGCTGCCGTTTGCACAGGCTCTGCCACTTGGCATAGCGCCTTGACGGCGGCGGGCTTGTCCTGCGCTGCGCGCTGCTCGGTGCGGGCCAGTGCTGCCGCAGCCTGCACGCCCAGCACGGCACAGAATGACAGCTGAAAGCCAAGGTCGCACGGCGCATAGGCGTTTTGCAGCCCCAGCAGGATGGCCGCAAAGCTCGTTGAGGTCAGCAGGTCGGGCGGCAGCAGGAAGAAGTCCCCCACCAGCGCCACCAGCAGCACGATCCCGGCGCGCGATACAGAAACCGGCATTCCGGTCAGCAGCAGGTAAAACAGTGCCGCTGCAGCGCGCAGCAAAATCAGAGGCTTATAAAATTTCCATTTGCGGCCAAAGCCCAGCAGCCCGCAGAGCAACGCCAGATGCAACCCCGACACCGCCAGCAGATGCGATACCCCCGCCGTGCGGAAGGCCTGCTGCACGCTGTCATCCAGACGGCTTTTGTCCGCCAGCAGCATAGCAGCCTCGATGCCGTCCAGCTGCCGCGGCAGCCAGCGGCGCAGTGTGGCCGACCAGCGCTGCCGAAGCCGATACAGCGCAAACCGCGGCGCGCGGCTGGCGTCCAGTGGGTGGTAGCTGCCCAGATACTCCGCCTGCAAATAGACACCCTTGCTTTGGCGGCTCAGGCGGTATTTGTTGTCGGGCAGCTCGGTCAGCGCAAATTTTGCAGTGAACCGCTCCCCCGCACTCTCGCCGGGAAAGGACGCGCACTGAACCTTTACGTTGGCCGCCCTGCCGTCAATTTCAGTCAGCCGCAGCGTACCGCGCAGGCGGCTTTCGTTGTAGGAAGCATCGGCGTCCGTCTCCACCACCGCCGTGCAGGTCACGGTCTGCCCGGCCAGTGCCTTGACGGGCCATACCCATACAAGGGTAAACACCAGAAACCACGCAAGACCGCACAGCGCACCCAGTACCGGGATGGCGCTGTCTCTGCGGCGTTTTATCCATAATAGCGCCAGACATACCAAAAATGCCGCCGCGGGCACACAGACCAGCGGCGGCAGAATGGCCGCAGCAAGCTCAGCCCCGGCAAAACCGAGACCAAACCAACCGAGCTTTCGTTTCATTGCTTAGTGCAGGAAGAGCGGCAGCGGCTCCAGGAAGAAGATGTCGGTGCGCTTGGCAGCGTCGCCCTCAGCGAGTGCTGCGCAGCAGCCGACTACCGTGCCGGTGCTCTTGGCGGCCAGCGTTTCCAGTGCATGCAGGGAGCCGCCGGTGGAGATAACGTCATCCACGATCAGGATGCGCTTGCCGTCCATATACTCGATGTCCTTCTTGTCGATGACCAGCGTCTGCTTACCGGAAGTCGTGATGGACTGATCCTCGATGATGACAGGCTCCCGCATATACAGCTTCGGACCTTTGCGGGCGGGGATCCAGTATTTGCCGCTCTGGCGCGCCATTTCGTAGGCCAGAGGGATGCCCTTGGCCTCGGCGGTCAGGATCACGTCAAACTCGGGGGCTTTTTTCAGCAGAGCTGCGGCGCATGCCTCGGTCAGCTCCACATCACTGAACATGATGAAAGCGGCAATATCCATGTGGTCGTTGACCTTGCAGATGGGCAGCTCACGGGTCAGACCCGCAATGTGCAGTGTATAGGTATCTGCCATGTTAGTTTACCTCTCTTTATTGATTCACAAGTGTTTTGTGCAACGCCCGGCATCAGCCCGGAGGCCATGCAAGGCTGCGCTTGGCCAGCACATGAAAGTGCAGGTGCTTAACGCTCTGGCCGCCGTCCGCGCCGACATTGGTCACAACGCGGTAGCCGCTCTCGTCGACGCCCAGCTTTTTGCACAGCTGCGCAATGACCGCGTAGATGTGGCCAAGCAGCGCGGCGTCATCCTCGGTCAGGGCTGCGGCAGACGCAATGTGCTGCTTCGGGATGACGAGAAAATGCACGGGGGCCTGCGGGTCGATGTCGTAGAACGCCAGCAGCTTGTCGTCCTCAAACAGCTTGTTCGAGGGGATCTCGCCTGCGGCGATCTTGCAGAACAGACAATCCTCCATCCGGAATCCCTCCTTTGCAGTGGATTTTATGGCAAAGAATTACTGATTCATTTCCGCCTTGACGATCTCGGGCACAGCGTTCAGTGCGTCGTCGATCTTGGACGTGTCGCGGATACCGGCCATAGCGAAGTCGGGCTTGCCGCCGCCGTTGCCGCCTGCGATAGCGGCAATCTTCTTGACGAGAGCACCTGCCTTCAGGCCGCGGGCCAGGGCGTTCTTGGAAACGCCGACAGCCATCATCGTCTTATTACCGTCGCTGCCGATAAGCACGGTCACGGCGTTGGGGGCCTTGTCGCGCACCTTATCGACCATGTCGCGCAGGGTATCGGCACCGGTGCCGGTCAGGTAGGCGGAGACGATGCGCACGCCGTCGATGTCGGCGGCGTTCTCAAACAGGCCGTCGATCTTGGCGGCAGCCATCTGGGCCTTCAGGATTTCAAGCTGCTTGGCGGTCTCCTTCAGCTCGGCAGCCAGTGCCTCGGCGCGGGCAGGAGCGTCCTTCAGGTTGTTGGCCTTCAGGGCAACAGCGGTCTTGGCCAAAATCTCGGTGCGGTCATCCAGCAGATCCAGCACGCCGAAGGCGGTGGTAGCCTCAATGCGGCGGATACCGGCAGCCACACTGGACTCGCTCAAAATCTTGAAGCAGCCGATCTGTGCGGTGTTCGTGACATGGGTGCCGCCGCAGAACTCGGTGCTCCAGCCGCCGGCGTCGACAACGCGGACGACACTGCCGTACTTCTCACCGAACAGAGCCATAGCGCCCATCTTCTTGGCTTCCTCGATAGGCAGGTTCTTGACGGTGACAGGCAGAGCCTCGTAAATCTTCTCGTTGACGCGGCGCTCGACCTCGGCCAGCTCGGCGGGGCTGACGGCGCTGAAATGCGTAAAGTCGAAGTGGGTGATCTGGTCGTCCTGATAGCTGCCGGCCTGATGGACATGCTCGCCCAGGACCTCGCGCAGGGCCTTCTGCAGCAGGTGGGTGGCGGTGTGGTTGCGGCAGATGGCGGCACGGCGCTTCTCATCGACGGAAGCGGTGACCTCGTCGTCAACGTGGATGGTGCCGTCCAGCAGCTCACAGGTATGGACGAAATAGCCCTTCGGGGTCTTTTTGACCTGGGTGACCTTCAGCTTGGCGTCGCCGCTGACAAGATAACCGTGGTCAGCGACCTGGCCGCCCATCTCTGCATAGAACGGGGTACGGTCCAGCACGACCAGCACGCCGTCCTTGGCCTCGCCCGCCTCGTCGGTGGCGATGGCATCGACGAGTTCCTCCCCGTCGGACAGAGCCAGAACCTTAGCCTTCTCGGACAGGGTCTCGTAACCGTCAAACTGGGTGGGCTCGGCGGTCAGCTCGCCGAACAGGTCAGCGCTCCAACCGGAAATATCCTTGGCCAGGCGCTCGGCGCGGGCGCGCTCACGCTGCTTGGTCATCTCGATGTGGAACGCAGCCTCATCGACGGCAAAGCCTGCCTCGGCGGCAATCTCACGGGTCAGGTCGAGCGGGAAGCCGAAGGTATCGTTCAGCTTGAACGCCTCGACACCGGACAGGACCTTCTCATGGGCCTCCTTCAGGCGGCCCATCATGCCGGTCAGGATGTTCAGACCGGCGTCGATGGTGCGGCCGAAGCGCAGCTCCTCGGTGCCGATGACCTTCTTGATATAAGACTCATGCTCGCGCAGCTCGGGGTAACCGGCCTCACTGGACTCGATGACCGTTTCGACCAGCTCGGTCAGGAACGGGCGGTTGATGCCCAGCATACGGCCATGGCGGGCGGCGCGGCGCAGCAGACGGCGCATGACGTAGCCGCGGCCCTCGTTGGACGGCAGGATGCCGTCGGAGGCCATAAAGACGGTGGCACGGATGTGGTCGGTAATCACGCGGATGGAGATGTCATCCTTCTCGTTCTCGCCGTACTTCTTGCCCGCGATGCGCTCGACGTGGTGCAGAACGGCGGCAACGGTATCGACCTCGAACAGGTTGTTGACATCCTGCATGACGACGGCCAGACGCTCCAGACCCATGCCGGTATCAATGTTCGGCTTGGCCAGCAGCTCATAGTTGCCCTTGCCGTCGGCATCATACTGACTGAACACGAGGTTCCAGATCTCCATGAAGCGGTCACAGTCGCAGCCGACGCCGCAGGTCGGCTTGCCGCAGCCGTACTTCAGGCCGCGGTCATAGTAGATCTCAGAGCAGGGGCCGCAGGGGCCGGAGCCGTGCTCCCAGAAGTTGTC
>OMDW01000600.1_pt1 | contig 10608 bp, 12 predicted proteins | sample 1673661 | NCBI WGS metagenome assembly OMDW01 (sample SAMEA103958118, study PRJEB25191) | human gut metagenome
TGGGTGTTGTCTTTTGGTATTGTCATGGTTTGCCCTCTCCGTCCTCGCTGTGCTCGGCCACCTCTCCCAAAGGGAGAGGCAAGGGATGCTCGCACGGTACACCGAAAGGTGTAGAAGTGCGCCCTTTATCAGTTCGGCAAATTGGAGTTTACTGCATCGTTCCGACTTATTACTTTGTTTGATTCTATCATGTGGCTTTGAAATATGCAATAGCAGTCCCGGCAGACATTACTGCCGGGACTGAAACTGTTTTACGAGCACCCGCCTTATGGCCGGGGGCAATTTTGTGTGTCATTCCAGCATTTCGGTGATCTCCGCCATCCGCTCAATGGGAAAGGGCGGGCTGCCGATGGGCTTCATGGCGATGGACATGAGCTTGACTGGATTATCGTCCGCCGCGACCCGGTTGGAGCTGAACGCGCCGCACCGGCGGCAGCGGTGGATGATCGCCCATTCGCCGTTTTTCCGAACCCACACCGCCACCGGCTCCATCAGTCCGCCGCAGTCCGATTCCCGGTCACCCGGCTCGATGTCCAGATGCACGGAACACAGGCAGTTGGGGCAATGGTTCCGATGGTCGCTCCCCGCGCCTGCCGGGACGACGGGATAGCCGCAGTTCCGACAGATAAAGCTTTCATCACAGGGGTGGGTTTTATAATAGCCTTTTTCGTACTGTTTTCTTTTGTTTTCCCGGTTCATTGTGGGAATTCCTCCTAAAAGTATTTATTGAAAATTCTTTTGGGAGGTTTGCGGAATTGTGACTGCCAACCTCCCGGTCAGATCACAATATCCATTTGGTTCATATTAAACAAACAATTACCTCATTATTTCATATTTTTAGATGCGCATTCAGCGCGGGATATTGGATTACCGGATGTCCTCGTCGTCGAACTTGTCGCCGCACTCAGGGCAGAATTTGGGCGGATGCTTGGGGTCTTCCGGCTCCCAGCCGCACTTGTCGCAGCGATACAGCGGCTCGGAGGCGGGCTTCTTCGCGCCGCATTCGGAGCAGAACTTGCCCTTGTTGACCGCGCCGCAGGAGCAGACCCAGCCGTCGGCGGGCTTGGAAGCGCCGCACTCCACGCAGAATTTGCCCGTATTCACCGCGCCGCAGGAGCATTTCCAGGTGTTTGCACCGGCAGCAGGAGCAGCGGGGGCGGCAGGAGCGGAAGCAGCGGGCTGCTGCTGACCCATCTGGAACAGGGAAGCAGCGTTGAAACCACCGGCGGACTGCGCCATGTTCATGCCCATGAAGCCCATCATCGCACCGTTTTTGTTTCCGGCGGCGGTCTTCATTGCCTCGGCCTGTGCCTGCACCATGTGCGCCGCCGCCATGTTGGTGTTACGGAAAACGGCGGACTTCTGCAGCTCCTTGATGGTGGCCTCGTCTTCGGCGGAGGCGGTCACGGAGTTGACGCCCACGGCGACGATGGCCAGACCCCGGGTTGCACCCCACTTGCCGGACAGAACTTCGTTCATGGCCTGCGCCAGCTCCATGGTGTGGCCAGGCAGGGCGGAATACCGGATGCCCTGGGCGGAAATTCGGGCAAATGCGGGCTGCAAAGCAGTGAGAAACTCGGATTTCAGCTGGCTGTCCAGCTGGTCGCGGGTGTAGTCCTGAGATACGTTGCCGCATACGTTCTTGTAGAACAGCATGGGGTCGGCGATCTTGTAGGAATACTCACCGTTGCAGCGGATGGAAACGTCCATATCCAGACCGATGTTGTTGTCCACAACACGGAAGGGGATGGGAGCGGGGGTGCCGTACTTGTTGCCAACCAGTTCCTTCAGGTTGAAGAAGTACACCCGCTGATCCTTGGCGGTATCTCCGCCGAAGGCGAAGCGGCGCTTGAGGGTTTCCCAGCTGCCTTCCAGACCTTCCAGACCGCCCTGAAAAATGGTGGGTTCGCTGGAGGAATTCCAGGTGTATTCGCCGGCCTCGGCGGCGAACTCCACGATCTTGCCCTGCTCCACGATCATCATGCACTGCCCTTCGTTTACCGCGACGACAGAGCCGTTGGAAATGATGTTGTCAGAGCCTTTGGTGTTGCTGTTGCGGGAGGAGGTGCGCTTTTTGCCCTTGGTGACCAGAACGTTGGCCGCCATGCTGTCACAGTAGAAATACTCTTTCCACTGATCGGCAAGGACGCCGCCTGCCGATCCTAATGCTGCTTTGATCAGACCCATAATGCTTTCTCCTTATGTAAAAAATTTTTTGATATCAAAACTTTCCGCCGCCGCCACCGTGGCTGCTGCCGCTGGAGGACGTGTGGACGGAGCTGCCGCCACCGCCGGAGCTGCTGCTTTCCTGCTGGATGCGGGTTTTGGTGACGTTGCTGTACAGGAACAGATCCCGATTGGTGCGCAGGTGGTAGGAGCTGTCATTCAGGTAGCTGCCCGCGCTGCGCTGGGGGCGCTTGGTGTTCATGCAGGCGCGCATGATGAGGACGGTGATCCCGCCGACAACCGCGCCGATCACAATGGAAATCCAAATGCTTACGTGCCGGGGCTGCTCATAATAGACGACATCTTCCTGATCGCCGTGGTAGTAATCGCCCGAGGTGTCTGCGTACCCGTCAATGGGTGCGCCATCACTGTAGGCGGAAAAATAGGTGGGCAGAGCGTCCAGGAATGCGTCAAAGGCGCCATAATAATCGCCGTTTTTCAGGTACGGAAGGGCGCTTTCGCCGACCTGCTGGATGCCGTAGTCCGTCAGAGCGTAGATGGCGTTTCCCTTTGTGGAAATGTACCAGTCCCGCTCTTCCATGGACAGGAGGAACAGCAAGCCATCATCTGCATAGCCGTTGTAATCGTAATAATCGTCGGCATAGTCCTGAGGGCGTTTTCCGTCCAGGCTGTCCACCGTCAGGATGACCACGTCCATTCCGTATTCCTGCCGAAGCGCCTGCGCCTTTTCTTCCAGCGCCGCTTCCTCCGAGGAGGACATGAGATCGGCGTTGTCAATGACGTACTGCTGCTCTGCGCCGACGCTCAGGAACAGGGAGGGGAGAAGCAGCAGGCACAGGATCAGGCAAATCAGTTTGTGTTTCATACTGTTTCCCTCCTTAAAGCATCAGAAGCTGCACCAGCGACGCAAGCAGCGCGACACCGGCGGTGACTCCGGCAAACCATGCGGCGGTCTTCTTTGGGCAGATGGGGAATGCGCCGGTCATTTTGCCGGTCTGGCCGTTCATGGCGAAGGTGTAGATTTTGTCTTTGTACTTCGTGTTCAGAATCCACACGGGGAAGAATACGTAGCGTGCCCTGTTGTGCTTGATGTTCAGCTGCCGGGAGGTGGGAACCACCGAGGAATAGCCGACAAAGGTGCTTTGCAGCCGGTCGTCCATGGCGGCGTCTACCCGCTGACGAACCCGCGGTTCGCCGTTTTCCGAGGGAACGTCGTACTTGTCGGCGAGATAACCGGTCAGATACGCCATGTCGAAGGACGTAAGCTGTTTGTAATCAAACGGCTCAATGGACTCCATGAAAGCGTCCTCCATTTTGGTGGAGCCGTCCATGGGAATGCCCACGAAATCCGCCGCCGCGTCCCGCTTCAGCAGGAAATGGTCGGTTTTGGTGTATTCGTATTTGGAATCCGACCAGGTATGTATCCGTGTGGCCTTGTAGCTGCCGCTGAAATCTGCGGCGCAGTCATACAGCCAGAAGGGGACGTACATTCCGGTGATCTTCTCCAGCCGCTGTTCCGAGGTGAAGCCTCTGGGAAGAAGGGGCTTGCCCTTGCAAAGGCGGAGAAACGCGGCCTTGGCGTCCTCCTTGCCGGTTTTGAAGGGGATGACGCCGTCGGGTTTCAGACCGCCGCTGAGACGGGTGGGCATGATGGTGGGGTTTTCGCAGTAGGGGCAGAAGGAAGCGGCAGTATTCTCGTCGCAGAGAATTTCTCCGCCGCAGGAGGGACATTGAAAAGTGCGAAGGGTGCTTTCCTCATCCTCGCTGAATTGCTCCGTCTGTTCCTGCTCCCACTGAAATTCCTCGGCGCCCTGGGGGTTCTGGCTTTCGTTGAACGCCCGGACGGTGTCGAGGTCAAAGGTGTTGCCGCAGTATTCGCAGGTCAGCTTCTGGGCGTCCGACCCAAAGTGCAGACCGGCGTTGCAGCATGGGCATTTGTATTCCAGGACGCGGGTTTGTTCCTCCATGGTTTTCTCCTCCAATCATTCTCTCAGATAGTTTATGGCGCAGTCCACAAACACGGCCGCGCCTGTGGAAAGGACGCTCTCGTCGAATTTCACCTTTGGATGGTGCTGGGGGTAAGGGTAGCCCTTGGACGGCTCGCCCGCCGCCAGCGCCAGCATCAGGGACGGGACTTCATGACTGACATAGGCAAAATCCTCCGAGCCGCCGCCCCGGGCAGGCTTCCCGCCGTTGAGTTCTGCCGTGGTGAACGCGCGGTTTGCGCCCAGCAGGCCTTTGAGATACCCCGTGACTTTTTCCGAAAGGTCTTTGTCGTTGACGAGGGTGGGGCATCCGCTGCCGAAGCTGACCTCGGCACTGGCGCGGAAGGCTTCCGCAATGCTTTGCGCGATGGCGGTCATGCGCTCTTTCAGATAAGCGCGGGTTTTCTCATCATAGGTGCGGATAGTGCCGCCCATGGTCGCCGTGTCGGGGATAACGTTCCCGGCTTCTCCCGCGTGGAAGGTGCCGATGGTCAGAACCGCCTCGTCGGAAGCGGACAGCTCCCGGGCGTGTATCTCCTGGAGAGCGATGAGGATGTGCGCCGCCGCCGTCAGGGGGTCAATGCCGTTCTGGGGTGCGGAGCCGTGACAACCCTTGCCATGCACCCGGATGGTAAAATAGTCCGCCGCAGGGGCGCTGACGCCGGGGGCGGAGACCACCACCGTCCCGGCCGGAAGCGGCATTCCCGCCGCAACGTGAATCATCAGGGCTGCGTCGGGTCTGGGATTTTCCAGCACGCCGGAGGCAATCATGTCCTTGCTGCCCTCGAAAATTTCCTCTGCGGGCTGGAACATGAGCTTGACCATCCCGTCCAGTTCCGATTCGTGGGCTTTCAGGATTTTCGCCGCGCCCAGCAGCATGGCGGTGTGCATATCATGGCCGCAGGCGTGCATCCGTCCGTTTTTGCAGGCGAAATCCACGTCGGCTTCCTCGGCAATGGGCAGGGCGTCCATATCCGCCCGAAGCAGCAGAACTTTCCCGCCGGGCTTGCCGACGGTGGTGACAAGACCCGCTTTTCCGCATTCCTGAACGGTATACCCCATCTCCGTAAGTGTGGATTTTACATAAGGCTTCGTTTCCGTCAGGTCAAATCCGGTTTCCGCGTGGGTGTGAAGCCACAGTCGATGGGCTTTGATCTCCTCCTGAAGCGCCGCCGCTTCCTGCATGATCTGTTCCTTCGTCATACATATCAACCCCTTTCATCTTTAGTATGCCTCGCTACAGAGAAAAGTCCTCATTGTCATACTTGGAAAAATCCACAGCCTTGGGCTTGGGCGGGATGCGCTTGCAGGGGTCATATTTGAATTTGCGGCACTGGTCGTCCACCGTTTTCAGTCCCTTTTTGGCGCACAAGATCTGCCCGCCGCCCAGACGGGCGCCGTTTGCGCAGTAGGCGCAGGAACGTTCTATTTTCTTGCGAAACAGCATGGCGGTATCCTCCCAACAATCGTTCTTGTATTATACACCAAATACTCCGGAAAAGCTACCCCTTTTTTGAAGCTTTATCACCAGCGCCCCGACGGACAGCACCCCGAAGGGAAGCCAGATGCCGTATGCTATCAGCGCGGCAAGGGCGAGAGAAAAAAGCGTTTGCAGCAGCTTCCCCCAAAAGTACGGTTTTAAGGAAAGTCCCGCCGTGACGGACACGGTCTGCATGGTGACGCACAGGCCGCCGAAGGCCAGTATCCCCGAACAGATGCAGAACCGGGCGGAAACGTCCGTGACGGCCAGCAGCTCACAGCAGCCGTTGGAAAGCTCCAGAATCCCCGTGACCGCGACCTGTACTGCCGCTGGGAGAATCCAGAAAATCCACCGTTTCAGAAATGCCAGCAGAACCCGGAAAAGCACTACCCAGCCGCATACCGTTGCCATGACCGTAATCGCGGTGTTCAGGGCGGAAGCGGGGGAGTGGGGACTTGCCTTCGTCAGCCTGACGGGGGCGGCGGGTTTCCCCGGAATCAGCAGCGCCGCAAACAACGCACCCACGATGTGGATGCCCCACAGCGCCCACGCCATCCACCGGCGGGGGAACATGGCCGCCGCCATGCCGAACAGGAACGCAGGCCCCGCGTTGCTGCAAAAAGAAAGCAGCCTTTCCGCCTCCGGTTTTGTCAGCTGCCCGCTGCGGAATGCGGCGGCGACGTTCTGCGCCCCCACGGGATACCCGCCCAGAAACGCCGGAATCAGCAGGGATTCCGCCCCATCCGGCATTCCGAACAGCCGCCCCAAAGGCCGCAGAACCGTCAAAGAGCTGCCTAGCAGGGAGCTTGTCAGCAGAATGGACAGCACAAAAAAGGGAAACAGCGAGGGGATAACCGTCCGCAGGCACAGCTCGATGCCCTGCCGCGCCCCATCGATCGCCGTTCTTCCATCCAAAATCAGCGCCAGCATCCCAAAACTCACACATATTCCTGTCCAGAAATTTCTCCGTTTCACCAGACCTCACCTCGGAAGAATCTATGCAAATCGGCCGCTGTCCATTCATATGCTTTTCCCAAGGGGGCTGGTTTCATGGGGAAGGGACGAATGATTTTGCAGCGGCTGGCGGACGGGGCTGACCTTTCCGCAGAGCCGCTGCCGGGGCAGCCCATTGTGGAGATCGCCGGCGACCGCCGGGTGCTGATCGAAAACCACTTCGGCGTCAAGGAATACAGCCGGGAGAAAATCGGAGTCAGGGTGAAATACGGTCTGGTCTGTGTCTGCGGCTGTAATCTGGAACTGATCCGCATGACGAAGGAGCAGCTGATCATTTCCGGCAGAATTGACGCGGTCACGCTGATCCGGAGGGGGTAACATGGATATCTGGAAGTCTCTGGACGGGATGGTGGAGGCGGAGCTGACCAGCGCGGAACCGGGCGCGGCGCTGGAAGCAGCCAATGCCCGGGGCATCCCGCTTTATGACGTGATACAGGTCGGCGACCTGACCGCCCGGTTCCGGGTACGCAGGCGGGATTACCGGACGCTGGAAGCCCTCAGCGAAAAGCGGGGAGAGACGCTGCGTCTGCGCCGCCGGATGGGCGCGTACTGGACGCTGAAACGGCTCCTGGCACGGCCTATGCTTCTGTGCGGGCTGGCGGTGTTTCTGGCAGCGGCAATTTTTCTGCCCACCCGCATTTTTTTCGTGCGGGTGGAGGGCAACGTGAACACGCCCACCCGGCTTATTCTGGACGCCGCGGGGGAAAGCGGCATCCGCTTCGGCGCTTCCCGGCGGGCGGTGCGGAGTGAGAAAATGAAAAACGCTCTGCTGTCGGCGCTTCCCCAGCTGCAATGGGCGGGGGTGAACACCTCCGGATGTGTGGCCACCGTTTCCGTGCGGGAGCGGACAGACCCGGAGGTGACGGAGCAGGATTCGGCGGTGAGCAGCATTGTGGCCTCCCGGGACGGCTTCATCGTCTCCGCCACGGTCACACGGGGTAATTTTTTGTGTCGCGTGGGGCAGTCAGTGAAGGCAGGGCAGGTTCTGATCTCCGGGTACACCGACTGCGGCATCTGCATTCAGGCGACGAGGGCGGAGGGGGAGATTTACGCCCAGACAAGCCGCGATTTTGCCGCCGTGACCCCCGCCGAGTGGACGGTTCGGGGGGAGCAGACCGCTGTCAGGCGAAAATACAGCCTCATCATCGGAAAAAAACGTATAAATTTATGGAAAGACAGTGGAATTTTGCAGGGCAGTTGTGATAGAATGGATAGGCGATATGAACTGACCCTGCCGGGCGGCTTTCGCCTGCCGGTCACGCTGTGCGTGGAGGAATATACTTTCTACGATGGGGAAATGATGACTCTGGAGCCGGACGCGGCGGAAGCGGCGCTTTCCAGATTCGCTCAGAGCGCCCTGACCCAGCAGATGGTGGCCGGGCGGATTTTAAGCCGGGAGGAATCGATCACGCAGTCGGAGGATAAGTACCTGCTGGAAGGGACATACGCCTGCGTGGAAATGATTGGCCGGGTCCGCAGAGAACAGATTGGAGATACAAATGGGAAAAGTGGTTGAACGAATCGTCAACGCCGAGCGGGTGGAAGACCTGATCACGGTGTTTGGCTCTTTTGACGAAAATATCAAGCGAATCGAGGAAGCCCTGAACGTCCGGGTGGTGAACCGGGGGACAGACCTCCGGGTCTCCGGGGACGAGGAAATGGCGGATAAGGCCGTGCGCACGCTGGAGGGGCTGCTGTCTCTGGCCGCCAAGGGCGAGACCATCGACGAGCAGCGGGTGCGTTACCTTATTACGCTGGTCAACGAGGGCAACGACGCCCAAGTGGCGCAGATGGCGAAGGATGTTGTCTGCATCACCGCCAAGGGAAAACCCATCAAGGCCAAGACCGTAGGTCAGCAGAACTACATGAAGGCCATCATGAAGAATACCATCACCATCGGCGTCGGCCCCGCGGGTACCGGCAAGACCTATCTGGCAGTCGCCGCCGCCGTGGCTGCCTTCCGGGAGCGCACGGTGAACCGCATTATCCTCACCCGCCCGGCGGTGGAGGCGGGGGAGCGGCTGGGCTTCCTGCCCGGCGACTTGCAGAACAAGGTAGACCCCTATCTGCGGCCGCTGTATGACGCGCTGTACGATATGCTGGGGGCGGAGACCTTCCAGAAGTATCAGGAGCGCGGCTCCATCGAGGTCGCGCCGCTGGCCTATATGCGCGGCCGCACCCTGGACGACAGCTTCATCATTCTGGACGAAGCCCAGAATACTACCCGGGAGCAGATGAAAATGTTCCTGACCCGCCTTGGCTTCGGCTCGAAAATCGTCATCACCGGCGACGTGACCCAGATTGACCTGCCAGACGACAAGGTTTCCGGCCTGAAGGATGCCGTGCGGGTGCTGGACGGGGTGAAGGACATCGCCATCTGCCGCCTGACCGCCGCGGACGTGGTGCGCCACGCCCTGGTGCAGGAGATCATCAGCGCCTACGAGCGCTCCGCTCAGAAAAAGGAAGTCAAAAAACCGACCCGTCAGATTCAGGGCCGTTACCATCAGAGGAAGAATTGACATGAGACATAAAATCAACATCGTATTTGAGCAGCTGAGCCTGCAAAAATTTGCCATCAAAAGCATCATCCGCACGTGCATCAACGCGGTTCTGGACGCAGAGGGCATCAATGTCCCCTGCGAAATCAACGTCCTTGTGACGGATGACGCTGGCATTCAGGTGGTCAACCGGGAGAGCCGCCACATGGACAAACCCACGGACGTGCTGAGCTTCCCCATGTTCCAGCTCATCGCCGGGGAACCGCCCACGGACTGGACGGACTTTCAGGACCCGGAGACCGGACTGGTGCCGCTGGGGGATATGTGCATTTCTCTGGAACGGGCGATCGCACAGGCCAAAGAGTTCGGCCATCCCACCCGCCGGGAGGTGGGGTATCTCACCATCCACTCCATGCTCCATCTGCTGGGCTATGACCATCTGGACGAGGGCGAGGAAAAGAAGAAAATGCGCGGCAGGGAAGAGGCCATTGCCGCGTCCATCCCCAACATGAGCCGGGACTGAGGAGAATAGAAAATGAAAACGAAATCCGCTATGATCACCATTGCCGGACGCCCCAACGTGGGCAAGTCCACCCTGACCAATTATCTGGTGGGCGAGAAGATCGCCATCGTATCCAACAAGCCCCAGACCACCCGCAACCGCATCTGCGGCATCGTGACGAGAGGGGACACCCAGTTCGTGTTTGTGGACACTCCCGGCTACCACCGGGCAAGGACGAAGCTGGGGGACTACATGGTGAATGTTGCCCGGGAATCCATTTCTGACGTGGATTTGACCATCCTTGTGGTGGAACCGATCGCGTCCATTGGCCCCCAGGAGGAAGGACTAATCGACAAAATCAAAAGCAGCCATTGCCCCGCCATTCTCGCCATCAACAAAATCGACACCGTGGAAAAGGACGCCCTTCTGGAGGTCATTGCCGTCTATTCTCAGGCGGCGGCCTTTGACGCCATCATCCCCATCTCCGCCCGGACGGGCGACGGGCTGGAGGATCTGATGCACCAGCTGGAAAAATACGCGCAGGAGGGGCCGCAGCTGTTCCCCGATGGCATGACCACCGATCAGGCGGACAGCCAGGTTTGCGCCGAGATCGTGCGGGAGAAGATGCTGCGGTGTCTGGACAAGGAGATCCCCCACGGCACGGCGGTGGAGGTGACGCGGTTCTCTGAGCGGGTGGACAGCGGCATCATCGATCTGGATGTGACCATCTACTGCGAAAAGGCCAGCCACAAGGGCATCATCATCGGCAAGGGCGGCGAGATGCTCAAGCGCATCAGCTCGCAGGCGCGGCGGGACATCGAAAAGTTCATGGGTACCAAGGTGTACATGGAAACGTGGGTAAAGGTCAAGGAAAACTGGCGGGACAACCCGAATTTTATCAGAAGTCAGGGTTACACGGAGGAGTAAGAGTCTTAAGCGGCA
>OMDW01000606.1_pt1 | contig 10522 bp, 10 predicted proteins | sample 1673661 | NCBI WGS metagenome assembly OMDW01 (sample SAMEA103958118, study PRJEB25191) | human gut metagenome
CGGGGAAAAGCTTTATCTTTATCTCGCCGTAGTCCTTTACGGTCATTACAGCGATCTTCTCGCCCTTCTCGGGAGGGATAAAGTTCAGTATCTCAGCAGTCTCGGCAGCGTTTTCAGCCGCAGAGGTGCTTTCGGCAGCTGTGTCGGTATTATCAGCGGCATTATCTGCACCGCAGGCTGCCATTGAAAGAGCCATTGCCATTACAGCCGCAAGAGCTGTTATCTTCTTGAAATTCTTCTTAAAATTCATTTATATTGCCTTCCTTTTATTTTATATGAGTTTCCGACTTGTTGCCCACAGTAGTTACCTTGAGCATATTTGTGTTGCCCGATACACCCAGAGGGATACCTGCCGTAATAACGGTAACGTCGCCCTCCTTTAAAAGGCCGTGCTCAACAGCCGCATCTATAGCGCCGTCAAGAAGCTCGTCCGTGCTGGACTTTTCGTCCATCATAAGAGGGGTAACGCCCCATGAAAGGTTCATCTGGCGGCAAACCGTAGGATTGGGAGTGCAGCCGATTATAGGGCATGAGGGGCGGAATTTTGAGAGCATCTTTGCAGTTCCGCCTGTCTTTGTAACGGTAACTATAGCCTTTGCGCCAAGGTCATGAGCCGTGGTGCAGGCAGCGTGGGAAATAGCGTTTGTGATGTTCTTGTCCTTATCATCGGGACGGCTCTTCAGGCGGTTTGCGTAGTTAATATCATTTTCGGTGGTCTCTGCAATAAGCGCCATGGTGCGTACAGCCTCAACAGGGTGCTTGCCTGCGGCAGTCTCGCCCGAGAGCATTATTGCGGAGGTGCCGTCATAAATAGCGTTTGCAACGTCGGTTATCTCCGCACGGGTGGGGCGCACATGGGTTATCATGGATTCCAGCATCTGTGTGGCAGTGATGACCTGCTTGCCTGCGTTGTAGCCCTTTCTGATAAGGCTCTTCTGGATAGAGGGGATAAGCTCAAAGGGTATCTCAACGCCCATATCGCCTCTTGCCACCATTATGCCGTCAGCCACTTCAAGGATCTCGTCGATATTATTAACACCGTCGGAATTTTCTATCTTTGCGATTATGCGGGGGGATGCCCAGCCAAGGCTCTTGGTGAATTTTTTCAGATATGCCACATCGGCAGCGCAGCGGACAAAGGAAGCGGCAATGAAATCAAAGCCTATCTTTGCGCCGAACTCCAGATCGTTCATATCACGCTCGGAAAGGTAGGGCATGGAAAGCTCCACGCCGGGAACGTTTATTCCCTTGTTGTCGGATATCTCGCCGCCGTGAACTACGGTGGTGTATATCTCGCCGCCCTTTACGCTTTCAACACGCAGCTCAACGGCTCCGTCGTTTATAAGAATGACTGTGCCCTTTCTCACGTCCCCGGGGAGACCCTTGAAAGAAATGCAGGCTATCTCCTTGTCGCATATCCTGTCCTCGGTGGTAAGCACAAAGCTGTCGCCGTCGTTCAGGGTAACGGGAGTGCTGTCTGCAAATTTGCCCAGTCTTATCTCAGGGCCTTTGGTATCAAGAAGTGCGGCTATGGGAAGCTTCAGCTCGTCCCTTATGCGGCACAGCTGATTATATCTTTTTTCGTGGACTGCATAGTCCCCGTGGGAAAAGTTGAATCGTGCAACGTTCATGCCCGAAAGCATCATTTCTCTGAGTATATCGTCATTGTCTGTAGCGGGACCGACGGTACACACTATCTTGGTTTTTCTCATAAATCCTACCCTCTTTTGTTAAAATAAAATCTTTCCGAATGCTTGGGATATATTGTATCATAACCGAAAAAGCCCGGTATCATACCGCAACATTAAGTATTTTCATGGCAATGGTAAAGTAAAGCAGAGTGGAGCAGCTGTCAACCAGAGTTGAAAGCAGGGGCGCAGACATTATTGCAGGGTCTATGTGTATCTTCTTTGCAAGCATGGGGAGCATACAGCCCAGCAGCTTTGAAAGAATTACCGTTCCGATAAGGGTTATGGAAACAATGGCAGCTATCTTCACGTTCTGATACATGATGATTATTCGCACAAAGTTTACCGCCGCAAGAATAACGCTGCATATGAGCGCAATGCGGAATTCCTTGAACGCTACCCTGAAAAAGTCTTTCAGCCTTATCTCCTCCATCGCCATACCCTGAATTACCATGGTAGATGACTGGGAGCCGCAGTTACCGCCCGTACCCGTAAGCATGGACATAAATGAGACCAGCAGCGGAACGGTGGATATAAGCGGTTCAAAGTGATTTGTTATAGCGCCTGTAATGGTGGCGGAAAGCATCAGCACCAGAAGCCACACGATACGGCTCCTTGCGTGCTTCCACACGCTGGTCTTGAAGTAGCCGTCCTCATTGGGCATAACGGCGCTCATCATTGCCATATCCTCGTTGCTCTCTTCACGGATAACGTCCATTGCGTCATCGAATGTGATGATTCCGACGATACGATTCTCAGCGTCAACAACTGGCAAAGCCGCCAGGTCGTGCTTGGAGAAAAGGTTCGCAACGACCTCCTGGTCATCGTGAGTGCCTACGCTTACCACAGTGCAGTCCATGATATCCTCGATAATGGCGTTTTCGTCCGCAACAACTAAGTCAAGAAGCGAAACACGTCCCACAAGGCGGCGGCAGTCGGTGACATAACAGGTATAAACCGTCTCCTTTACCACGCCGACGCTCCTTATGCGCTCAAAGGCTTCCTTTACCGTATCATCACGGCGGAAATACACAAACTCCGTTGTCATAATGGAGCCTGCGCTGTCCTCGGGGTAATTGAGCAGCTCGTTTATCTGCTTGCGCTTGGCAGGGTCGGTAGTCTTAAGGATACGTGAAACAACGTTGGCAGGCATTTCCTCGATGATATCAACTGTATCGTCAAGGAAAAGCTCGTCAAGCACTGCCTTAAGCTCACGGTCAGAGAATGCGTTGATAAGCAGCATCTGCAGATCGCTGCTCATATAAGTAAAAGTTTCGGCTGCAAGCTCCTTGGGAAGAACTCTGAAAATGAGGGTGAGCTCCTTTTCGCCGAATCCGTCCTGCTCCTCTATCATTTCGCTGAGGAGCTGAGCAATGTCCGCAGGCATCATCTTCTGGAGGGCGGTCTTGAGCTGCACGAACGCTCTGTGCTTTACAAGTACCACCGCTTCGTATTTTTCCATTTTATTCGACCTCCTAAACTTAATATACAGGAGGCATAATACCGCTGCGCCGAGCTCACGCATTACCGACAGGAGAGCTTTAAAAAGTTCAATTCCTTATATAAACCAAACGTGAGCATACAGAATATCCACGGCGCAGGCAAAACGCCCTCGTGGTATCACACCGCTACTTCGGGATTCCATATACTCACATCCTTTTGAACCAAACTATAACATCCATGTCAGCATAGATGTTCATTATTATTATACATTATTTGCCCACCCCTGTCAATCGGATATGAAAATTTAACTGTAAAATTGACGTAAAAAAATCACAGCCTGTATTTCCTGTCCATAACAGTGATAACAAGCTCGTCCCCCTCCTTTTCCACGTCAAACAGCACCATCTTGGAGCTGCTGACCCTGTTGTGGCAGTTGACGCTGACCACAGCGCTGCCCACGGCAAGTATCACCGCCGACAGCGCATATATGCTCATTATTTTCAGGATATAGGCCGACTTGCTGTTCTTTTTGGCTTTCATTTTACCGGTCATTTTTATTTATTCTCCTCAGTCCTTTTAATTTACTCTCCTATTGATATAAGCGCTTCCGATATGCCCTGTGCCGTAAGCTCGCCTGCATACAGCGCCTGATCCAGACTGTTCGCATGACCGCCCACCTCGATAAGCAGCGAGCCTGTGGTCATGTCCTGGTTGTACTTGCGGTAATCGTACAGCACGGGACGGGTAAGTCCGCTGAAACTGCTTTCCATATACTGCTGGAAAAGGGCAGCCGTGCGGAGATTTTTCATGCAGTCTGGCATTCCCATAGTGCCGTCATCGCAGCCGCAGATTATCATTACCTGTGCGCTGCTTTTTCCGTTGACGGTAACGGAGGGAGCAATGCGCTCGCCGTCCTCCCGCTCGATAGCGTCACGATGAACGTCCAGCACTACTTTGATAGAGGGATATTTTTCAAGTATCCCCTCCACTGTCACACGGCTGCGGTCATATGAACCGTTGTATGAGGGATAGTCGTGGATAGTGGTGTCGTGATATGTCCTGATGCCGTTTTTCTCAAACACCTCTGTCATAACGTCCCCCACCGCAGCCATGTTCTTGCTCATATCTGTGGTGCGTGAAGTAAAGGAATCATCATAATAATCCCGCTGATAAGGCTCATAGCTTTCTGTGGTATGGGTGTGCATTATCAGCACCTGCGGCTCATCTGCGGGAGCGTTCAGCTTAATTTTAAAGTCAGGGAGCAGAGCCGCATTTTCCGCGATCTCATCAGCCGAAAGCTTGGTCACATTTCTTATCTGACCGCCCATAGGCAAGTCGATGTAATTCTCCCCCTTGCCTGCCGTGTAGGTAGTCTGGGTTATCCTGCCGCTTTTGCTGCCGTCGGAGGAAGCCGCATACGGCAGAGGAGTTCCGCTGTCCGCAGGCTCGGGGAGAAAATCCTCCACCAGACTTTCCTCATCGGCGGAAGAGGGCATACGTCTGCTGCCCTTGGAAAGCATAAGTATATCGTCCTCATCTGAGGGCAATATCGTCTCAGATATATTATTGACATTTTTTTCGGCTTCATTCGCAATATTGGCATTGTCGGCAGGACTTGCGCCAGTGGAATTGCCACTGAAAATTCCGTCAAAGCACATAAGCTCCACCCCTGCGCTTGCCTGAGCGGCAGTTCTCATCATATCGGTAAAGTGACCGTTATCCGGAGCCTCCCACAGTGCCAGCACCACTGCAGCCGCAGCGCAGAACACGATACTCCGTGAGCGTTTTTTTCTGACAGGTGCAGGCCGTCCGACGTGATATATCCTTGCATTTTCGTTTAAAAACAGCTTTTCGTTCTCCGTCATAATATCAGTCCTTTGCAGTATTCTTTACTGACATTATATTAAAATGCTGTATGGTTTATGATAGATGAAAAAAAGGGAACTGTGGGAACCTTTATTTTTATGCAGATGGACTTTAATATTTGTCCGTACCTGCGGAGGACGACATGGTGGCTCCGCCCACTTGACCTCTGCCACCTTTGAAAAAGTGGACTAATACTAATCACCAATAAAACTATAGACAAAAAATCATCGCATAATCCATATACGCAAGATTATGCTCAATTTTTTGTATAGTTTTTAATTGGTGCTTAGTATAAACTTTTTACCTTTGTGCTTATTTGTGCGGATTTTTTTGCTGTGTTGTTTAACAAAAAAGAGCTGCTGCAACTTGTGCAACAGCTCTATCTTGGTCCTCTGTATTCTCCAGGAGTAAGCTTTTCCTGCTTTTTAAAAACAACCGCAAAATACGAACTGTCGGGAAAGCCCGTATCGACAGCTATCTCGCCGATCGTCTTCGGCGAATAAATAAGCTGCTCCTTTGCGTGCTGGATACGCACCTTTGTAAGGTACTCCATTGGGCTCAGGCCGAAATTCTTTTTGAATAGCCTGCACAAATGCTGCTCTGTGACCCCTGCCGTTTCCGCCAGGTCGCCGAGCTTTATCTGGGAAGCATATTTTTCCTCAATGTACTGCAGCACATACGCCAAAGCCGCAGTATTGCCCGAGCTGAATGATGATGGTCTGTTGTCGGCTATCATTCTGTACTCAATAAGCAGGTCGTACAGCTGGGCGGAGGCATAGTGGTTTCCGTAAAGCTTGTCACTTTTGATTGTGTAATATATTTTTGACATTATTCGGTGCATACGCTCCGTATCGCAGCCTGCGCAGCACCTGTATCGGTTAAGGCTCCACTGTTCCAGCATATTCACAGCATAAGTTCCGCTGAAGCACACCCAATCCAGTATCCACGATTCGGAGGTGGAGTGATATTCGTGGGGGCAGCCTGCGGGGATAAAAAATGCAGTGCCGGGGGTTATCTTTGAGGTATCGCCGCCCACAGTGACCTCGCCCTCGCCCTCTCTTGCCACAAAAAGCTGAGGATATTCATATCCGCCTGTTCTGTTAACAGGGTACTGCCAGCACTCTATGCCGATTCCGACCACATAAAAAGGAAGCTCTTTTTCATTGCCGATAATAGGAAATATCTCTTTCTGCATACTGCGCCTCCATTGATTTATTGCTATTATCATAGCACTTTTGAGCGGGTATGTCAAGGCAGAGGCTCTTTCACGCCCCGCTCTCAGTCAAAAGATAAAAAGATTGCAGAATTATGTTGAAACAGCACGGAATATATGATATAATTTACAATATATTAAACAGACTATAAAAAGGATATGGGTGCAAAATGGGATTTGTTGGATTTACTTATTTGATCATCTTCCTGGTAATACTGTATTATGTGATTTTATTAGCTATTCTCGCCGGTGGATTCGCCCTGTTTTACTGGGGGCTCAGAAGTCATCGCAAGCCTGAAAACGAGAAAAAGGCATGGCCCATAATACTGAAAATATCGGGTATCGCTATAATGGCATTTATGCTTGTAGCCATAGTTACAAACGCTGTTCAGATCGCCCGCAAAGTTAATGAACTTGTCTCTCCCGATCATTATGAGCTACCTGAATCGACAAACAGCATTGACACCGTTCAGCAGATGCTAAAGTTGGCAGATGAAAATGACCGTGACCAGTTCAGGTCAATGTTTTCGGAAAGCTACAGAAATTCCGATTTGTTTGATGATTCCGTTGAAGAATTTTTCACATATTATCCTCAGGGGCTTTCAGAGTGCCAGCTTCAGCAAACGTCCTCCGACGCCTACACCTGTGAGCTTGACGGAGAAACGTACTATATCAATATACGCATAAATCAGAATGACCATAACTCCGAAAACAACGGTGTCACGCTGTTCGGTATTGAAAATGATGAAGCAAAGCAAGCATCAACATTCAGCCACGGCTATATGAGCATATACTGCAACATCATTCCCGAGCCAGACACCCACAGGCTGATAGACGGCGAGACCATGGGATATATGTTCACCCCCGAAAGGGAGCTTACACAAGATGATTTCACCGAATTTCTCAGCGAAGGAATGACTGTTTCCGATATTACCGAACATTTCGGCAAGCCTAATTCCACAAAAATAATGAACGACAGCAGAAAAGCATTTTACTATTCCATTGACAATGATGAGCTTGGATACCCAAGATACGCCTGCCTTGAATGTGCCCGCGGAGGAAAGGTGTTTAATTGCCGTGTAGTCGGCGACCACACACGAAAAGATGAATATGTCATCTGGAGATATGACTTTAACAATATGCAGTAAAATTTACGCTGCTGCTTTTTCAAGCTGTGACCGTATTGCCTTTTTAAGAACCTGTCTTCACAAGATAAATGTGGTATAATAAAAGAACAATGAGATATACAAGTGATATGACGGAAAGTCAATGGGAAATAATAAAACCAATATTACAGGAAGCAAAATACAGGAGCTTGGAAGAAAAGCGAGAACAGATAAATGCGGTATTTTACTTGTTCGTATGATTACAATTTATAGTGCTCCGAAAAAGCAGATTATGATTAAAGGAGGTTTATTGCCGGAACAATAAACCTCCTTTTCAGTATGTCAACAGAACATTGATCAGTACCTAAAACACATATTCAATCAAAAACAAATAAAATCAGAACTTTGGCAACTTGAACTTAACAGAATTGCTAAAGATAATTACAGGCATCATAAATACTGTATAAGTTCATTTCTTACTTTATCCATACGGCTGTCGGAAATACCAAAATCCATCTTTTTGTAGCTCCATACCGCACGGGATATTCCCAGCCTGTCAAAAGCTGTGTTTATCGCCTTGAACCATTTGAGAGCGTCCTCAGGCTTGGCAAGGTCGATAACGCCGTATTCGCCGCAGTATAAAACCGTTCCGTTCTCCTTTGCGGCATCGTATGCCCTGCTGAACCTTTCGATGAAAAATTCAGGAGTGATCGGAGGCTCAACATCGTCAAATGACAGCCTGAAATTTTTGTCCATATTTTCCACCCAGTATGCTCCCTGGTGAGTAAACATAAGCGGGTCATAGCAGTGGAAATTATAAATTACCTTGTCGTCATAGGGAACTTCAAGGTCGGGCACCGCATCGGGGCTGTTCTGCCAGTAGCCGCCTACAAGGATATATGTGTCAGGGGCAATTCTGCGGATACGTTCAATGCAGTTTTTTATAATACTGTTCCAGATGTCCTTATAGCTCTGTTCGGTAACTTCATTCAAAAGCTCGAATGCAATGCTTCCGTCGCTTACCGCATAACGCTTCGCAATATGCTCCCAAAGCTTATAAAAACGCTCCTGCAATGCAGGACTTTCAAAAAATCCCGTCTCATTTTCACCCTTGTCAAAAGAAAATCCTGCGGTCTTGTGGAGGTCGATTATGATGTTCAGTCCATAGTTTTTAGCCCACTTTACAGCATTGTCTATGTAGCCGAAGCCCTCTTCATTGAAATTTCCGTTTTCATCTTCAAGAAGATTGTAGTCAATAGGGAGACGGACGTGATCTGTCATCCATCCCGATATCACTTTGATGTCCTCCTCGGTGATAAAGCTGTCGTAATGCTCCTTTGTGTGGCAGCACTGTGAAAGCCAGCCGCCTAAGTTTACGCCTTTTCTGTAGCCTGTAAATTCAGTCATACGGTATTTCCTTTCATCAATAGGTTTGCACGCATTCCTCTTATGAAGAATGCGTGCGTTTATTTGAAAATCAGAAGTTTTCTTCAATTTCCTTATTAAGTGCATCAATTTCATTCTGAACGGCACTGCTTATCTCATCACGTGTTGTTGACCACTCCTTGCCGTTGTAGGAAGCGTCCTTGATGGGATTGTGCACAAGGTCATATATGTCTGAAGATGTGCCTGCATAGAAGTCGATAACAGGATTTTCGTTGGTAAGCTCCTTTGTTGTGTGCCACATATCTATCATTTCGTCAGTCCAGCCGTAATCCTCTCTGTACTGCTTTTCAGCGATTTCCTGGGTTTTTTCATCGCCAACAGCCATAAGCTTGCACTTCATAAATGCCGCAGCTCCCTCGGGATTGGGTGCGCTCTTGCAGAGTGCATAAGCATCAACGCCTGAGGGGAGGTAGTATTCGTCAGCCTTGGGGTCTTTGGGCATGGGAACGAACATTATATCACCCTGCTCGCCGAATTTTGAAAGGTCAGCCTCATAAAGCGCCCATACACCACAAGGATAGAAAAGTGTTGTACCCTCTGCGATTCTTTGGGGCTGCTCTACCCAGTTGTACTCTGCCTTAGGAAGAGGAAGCTGCATCTTATTCATGTCAAGCATAAAGTTTTCAGCACGTTCCATTTCAGCGCTCATAAGATTGCTGGTTATAACGCCGTCCTTCATGTCAATAACCGGCTTTCCTGTTGTAAGCAGGAGGTTTATCTCAAACCACCAGCCGTCAAAGCCGTACTTTTTGTTTTCGGGATCGGTGAATTCCACGCACATATCCTTGAAAGTATCCCAGTTCCAGTTGCCCTCGGCAAGGAGCTCGGCAGGATCGGGCAGACCGTTTTCACTGATAGTTTTCTTGTTGTAGATACATACGCAGCCTGCATCTGTTGAAACCACGGCAACATAATGCTTGCCGCCCAGAGTATGCTCATCTGAAAGCTTTTTTGCACCGCTGCTCCAGAGGTCGCTGTCAAAATCGAGATAATCGTCAAAGGGTTCAAACATTCCCGCAATAGCCTTTCCCGGGAAGGTGTCAAGATCAGCGGCAGGGAAAAGGTCGGGGGATGTGCCGCCCAGTACCTGTGTGGAAAGGTCGCTGTAGCGGGTCTCATATGTAGTAGGTATATACTCTATCTTTCCGCCGTACTTTGTCTCAAAAAGCTCCAGCTCAACGGATTTGGGCTTGCCGTTTGCAGGGTTAAGATCCCAGAAGGACAGCCACTTTACAGTACCGTTTTCAAGCTTTTCATCATCTCCCGTGTCCATTTCCGCAACCGCTGCCTTGTCCTCTTCATCAAGCTCCTTGGCAGGAGTAGTCTCGGTGGTGGCAGAGGTCTCGGCTGATGTTGATGATGTACCGCTGTCGGTGCTTCCACAGGCTGTCACTGTTCCCATCAGTGCCAGTGCAGAGATAAATGCTATCGCTTTATTGACATTTTTCATAATGAACAACTCCTTTTATGTTTGTGCCGTGATTTATTGTAATTTAATTTAAACATATTTCTTGCATAATAAATATCACATTTTTGCTTTTTTTATCAAAAGATTGTTGTAATTTTTATCGGTATGCTGTATAATAAAATGTGAGGTGGTAAGATGTCACAAACAGAAAAGGAACTTTCATATAAAGCTTTTCTTAACAGAGAATATGGGTTCAGACATTCGCCCTTTGAAAAGGAATTTGAATTTTACGAATGCGTAAAAAAAGGCGATGTCGATGGTGTTGAGCGGGTAATGACACCTCTCGGTGGAA
>OMDW01000625.1_pt1 | contig 10411 bp, 7 predicted proteins | sample 1673661 | NCBI WGS metagenome assembly OMDW01 (sample SAMEA103958118, study PRJEB25191) | human gut metagenome
CAGCTGCTCCTGGCCGCAGTACAGGAACACGGCCACCTGGCCGCCCCGGCCCAGGGCCGCCATCTGCCAGAGGCCCTCCGGCTCCCGGGCCAGAAGCACAAAGTCCAGCCCCGGATGCTCCAGGGTCTCATAGCTCCAGGACAGGTTCACCAGCCGGTACTGCTCCATCTGGGCCTGGGCCACGGACCGGGCCATGGAGGGCAGCAGCAGGCGGAAATACATGGCCTCCAGCTGGGACGCGTAGCAGCTTGCACCGTTTTCCGGACTGCGGGCCTGCTGGGTGACGGAATACCAGGCCGGGGCCAGCAGGGAATGCTCCCTGTAAGCCCGGGAATCGTGTCCGGAGGATGGGTCAAACAGGACCACAGGGGTGCTCTCCAGCTCCTGCAGCTCCACATAGGGCTGCCGGAAGTCCTCCAGGGGGTCGCCCCGGCGCTCCATCCACTGTCCCGCCAGCAGCAGTGCCAGCAGGAAAACCGCCGCCAGGGAGATCACATTTTCCCACACGATCCTTCTGCTGGGTCCGGCGGAGGGCGGCATATCCATCCCCTGTCGCAGGGCCTGACAGGCCCGGCGCAGCAGTCCCGCGTTCCGGCAGCTTCTGCCGAATGCCACCCCCTGGCACAGCAGCAGCACCAGAAACGTCGGGTCAAATACCCGCAGCCACACCAGCGGCAGACCGCCCCGGGCCGCCATGCCGCCGCTCCAGAACAGCAGCAGCCACACGGATACGGCAGCCAGGACCACCCCCAGCAGCAGGCTGCGCTGCCAGGCCCGGCGCGCGGCCCGCTCCAGCCGCTCCAGGGAAAGGCCCCGGCTTTCGTGGTCGGAGTACAGCTCCACGGCGGCGGGATCCGCCGTGTAAAACAGCCAGCACCCGGCGGGGGCCACGTTCAGGGCATATGACCAGCCCGCCCTTCGATACAGCTCCTGCTGCTCCTCCGTGGGAGCCGTCCTGCCCCGGTCATAGGGCTCCAGGCGGAACCGGGTGCCGGGCACGCCGTCGGTGGTAAAGACCGCCCAGCTGCCGATGGACACCGGAAACAGCCCGGCGTTGGCCTGCTCCTCCAGCCAGGCCTCCAGCCCCCGGATGTCACAGGGGGATACCGGAAGTATTTTCCTCACTTTTCTTGCTCGGCCCATGCGCTCTCCTCCTCTCCGTCCTCCACGCAGGTCCTCAGCCGCGCCAGCTCCTCCTGGAAGGCGGCCCGGCCCGCGTCCGTAATCTGATAGCTGCGCTTGCGGCCCTGAATCTCCGTCTCCCGGATCAGGCCCTCCTCCTGAAACTTCCCCAGCAGGGTGTACAGGGTCCCGGGACCCAGCCGCACCCGGCCGTCCTGGATGGTGAATGCATCGGTGGTGACGTCCCCCAGCGCGAGGGAGATCACCACATCCCGGATGGTGACCGTACCTCCCTCCCGTTCAAAGGCGCCGGAAATTTTCTGAAAGGGCAGGAACCGGTACTGGCCCGGGCCGGACAGGAAGGAGCCCCAGGCCTCGGGCGGGCGTCCCCGCTCGCCCCGCAGATGCAGGTCCAGCTCTACCTCGCACCGGAGCCCCGAATCCTTCGCCACCGTACCGCCGCGGAGGCGGTGCCCCTGAATGTCCGCCCCGTAGGACCGCTTGTCCAGATCGAAGCGTCCTGTTCCTTCCACGGTGCCGCCGAAGACCTTTCCCTTCACGGCCTCCACGGAAAGGAGCCCCGCTTCATAGTGGAAATCGCCGGTGAGCTCCGTGAACCGCAGCGCCGTCACATTCAGCTCCGGAATATCCAGCGTCCCCGTGATCACCGGCCGCGCCGCCGGGCCTTTCACCCGGGCGCTGACCGAAACCGGATCGTCGATATCGATGCCCGCGCCGAGCGCCGACGGCCGGCAGCCCGTCACAGACAGCGCCAGATCGCACGCCGGCCCGTCCCCGGTGAAATCCACCGTCCCGTGCATCACCATCCGGTCCGCCGCGATGGTGCCCGTAAAGCGGCCGCTCAGAAGATCGACCCGCATCTGCCGGTCCGTGTCCGCATCGACCTTCAGATTCACATGCTCCATGCGGAACTGCCGTCCCGGCGCCTCCGCCTCGATCACGCCGTCCCGCAGCACCGCCCGGCAGTCAAAGAGGCGGTTCCCGTCCGGACCGGTGAGACGGATCGGCTCCAGCCCCTGCGCCTGCCGCGTCCTGCCGTCGGGCTTGATGTACCGCAGCCGCATGGCATCGTCAAAGAAGAGATGCACGTAGGCCTTCTCCAGCGTCACCTCCGTGATGCTCGACGTTCCGATCCGGCCCGTCACCACGTCCCAGGGCTTCACATGGAACCGCACCGACGGCGCATCCGCCAGCAGCGTCCCGTCATCGGCGGTCCACCGCACGCCGTCCGCCTCCACGTTGCCGAAAAGATCCGCCCGGATGCGCGCTGTCGTCACCGTCCCCGGGAACAGATCCCGCTCCTCCGCCACGCGGTTGAAGATCTCCGCCGCATAAAAGGTGAGGGCGTAGCAGAGGCCGTAAAAAAGAACGACCGCCGAGACGATCCCCGCCAGAAGCCTCCGCCACGTCCGGCCGTTTCTGTACCATACGCGCTCTTTCATGCTGCCGCCCTCCTTTTTCTGTATTGTAGCACAGGCCCCCCGCTGCCCAGCGGAGCACAAAAAAACTGCGCCCTCCGCAGAGGACACAGCTTTTCTTTTATGATTTATCTTTCCTGATGGACGCCGTCGCCGAGGATGCGTACATCGAGCGGGATGTGCACATTGAACTGATCCATCACCCGGCGCTGTACTTCGTGGAGCACGGCGAGCACGTCCTGGCAGGTGGCGTGGCCGTTATTAACGACGAAGTCCGGATGCTTCGTGGAGACCTGGGCATCGCCCACGGAGTAGCCCACGAGGCCGCAGGCCTTGATCATCGGGCCCACGTGATATCCCGGCGGACGGAGGTACATCGTGCCGGCGCTTCTCTTGTCGAGAGGCTGCTTGGTCCGGCGGGACAGCTGGTGCTCGTCCATGGCCCGCTTGATCTCGTCCACATTGCCGTGGGACAGATGAAGGCGCACGCCGAGGATGATGTCGCCATTGTGCATGAAAATGCTGTCGCTTTCGCCGTAATGGAGGTCATCCCAGCCGTAGGTCTTTTCCCGCTGCCCGTCGCGGGTGAGAACGCGGACGCTCTCCACTACATTTTTCATCTGGCTGCCGTAGCCGTTGGCGTTCATGAACGCCGCGCCGCAGATCGTGCCCGGCAGGCCTACGGCCCATTCCATGCCCTTCAGCTGGTTTTTCCAGGCCAGACGGGACACCGCGCCGGTGGCCGTGCCGCCGGAAGCGACGATCCAGTCTCCTTCGCATTCCAGATAGGGCTTCAGGCGCTGGGTGCATACGGTGATGCCGCGGATGCCCTTGTCGCTCACGAGGCAGTTCGAGCCGCCGCCGATGATGGTCACCGGGACGCCCCCTTCGTAGGCGCGGTTCAGCACCTTCTGCAGCGTTTCTTCCGTGTCCGGCGCCACGAATACATCCGCCGGACCCCCGATGCCGTACGTGGTGTGGCGGCTCATGGGTTCGTCCACGCGAAACTGTTTTTCCGTGAGAATTCCGTCAAAAAACGAGGTCCATTCTGTCATTTTTTATCCAGCTCCAATACATCCATACCCTGCATCATGGCATCGCTGATGATCTTCTGCAGATCGGCTGCGACCTGCTGCCAGCGGATAAATGCCTGCAGATATTCCTGCGCATCGCCGTTGTTGCTGACCAGCACAGCCAGCTCCTGGAGATGCTCGTAGGTCTTGTCATCCTGCTTCTGCCCGGCCAGCTTCGCATAGTCTGCCTGCATCTGGGCCATCAGGTATTCCTTGACCAGTTTCCGGGCGTCTTCATTGCCCTTGATCTTTTCTCCCGCCGCCGTGAGACGCTTCATCTCATCGCTTTCTTTGATGCCGGCAGCGAGCTCGTAGGCCTTATCATAAATATTCATGGCTTTCTGCTCCCTCCCTGAATAACCGTCCGCTCTTCTGCAGCAGATGGGGAAATCCCTGCTGCCGCAGCGCTTCCATGGCCACGATGGCCACCGCGTTGGACAGATTCAGCGACCGCGCCTCCTCGATCATGGGAATGCGGATGCAGTCCTCCTCATGAGCGAGAAGCAGATCCTCCGGCAGGCCCTTTGTTTCCTTGCCGAAGACCAGCACATCCCCCGCCGTGAAGGACACATCGCTGTAAGCGCGCACCGCTTTCGTCGTATTGTAATAGAAATGATGGCCGGCCAGCATCCGCTGCACCTCTTCAAAATTCTCATGGACGTGCACATCTAGCAGATCCCAGTAATCGAGGCCTGCCCGTTTCATATGCTTGTCGTCCAGAGAAAAGCCGAGGGGCTTCACCAGATGAAGCGTCAGATGCTCCGCCGCGCAGAGCCGGGAAATATTTCCCGTATTTCCCGGAATTTCCGGTTCTACCAGCACAATATGCATGGATACGCCTTTCTGTACTCACAAATACCACATGGTATTATAGCATACAACCCGGAGAAACTGTACCTGTTTCCCTGCCGGATGCGCCGGGCGCGCCTCAGAAATAACTCCCGTAGCGGTCCTTGTAGCGCGTCTGCATTTCCTCCTCTTCATAGGCCTTGAACGTGAGGGCCTTCTGCCCGTGATAGGAGATCTTGTAGATGATGTCCGTATCGAGGCCGTTCACAGGGATGCGGTACGTATTCGGATAGCCCCGCACCTCCTGCGCCCTCGGCGCGCCGGTCATTTCCACGCCCTCGCTGAACGTGAAGGCCGGACGGGCCGGGTCCCACCGGAAAGGATCGGTCTCCTCCGCCGTGAGCGGGTCCTCCATGACGACCTCCACCGTGAGATAATCCACGGCGATCACCGATTCGATCTGATTGGCCGATGCGGCGCCGCCGCACAGCACAGCCGCTGCGAGCACCGCCGGAAACAGATGGTTCATACCGCACCTCCTTTTTTCTGATTATCCTTAACTATACGGGCCGGCGCCCCCTCTGTCAAGGCAAACAAAAAAGGCCCCGTAAGGGAGCCTCTTTCGTCTTATTTTCTTTCTTTGATTCTTGCCGCTTTGCCGGACAGTCCGCGCAGATAGAAAAGTTTTGCACGGCGTACAATGCCGCGGCGCTTCACTTCGATCTTTGCGAGACGCGGAGAATGGACGAAGAATGTTCTTTCGACGCCGACGCCGTAGGAAATGCGGCGAACGGTGAAGGTTTCGCGAAGGCCAGCATGTTTTCTCGCGATAACAACACCTTCAAATACCTGGATTCTTTCGTTCTTGCCTTCGACAACCTTGGTATGTACACGTACGGTGTCGCCGGGACGGAATTCAGGAATGTCGTTTCCCAGCACCAAAAGCAAAGGTGATAAATAAAAAATGACTATCCGCCGACATCCCATGTAGGGTGAAATGCGGATATTCACTAATACAAAAGGTTCTTTTGAACCGCTTTTTTATTGCCCCTTTCAGAATAATTTCGTTTCTTTGCGTAAATCCAAAACTTGATGCACGATGAAGTACCCGATAGGAATCCAAAGCTTTGACCAGATTATAGGAGACGGCTATGTATATGTCGACAAGACCGGTTTGATTTACCAGTTAGTAAAAGGCGGGAAAATCTATTTCCTGAGCCGTCCGCGCCGGTTCGGCAAGAGCCTGCTGGTCTCTACCTTGAAATGCTATTTCCAAGGGCGAAAAGAACTGTTCAAGGGGCTTGCTATTGACAAGTTGGAAACCGAGTGGGCGGAATACCCCGTGTTCCATATCGACTTTAACGGGACTGACTTTACAAGATCGGGCAAACTGGATGATATCATAGGAGGTACGGTCGGCACATGGGAAAAGGAATACGGGCGAACTACAGAATTTGAGGATATAGGCAAGCGGTTTGCCTACGTGCTGCAGCAGGCGCACAAGCGGTATGGCAGGCGGTGCGTGGTGCTGGTAGACGAATACGACAAGCCGATACTCGATGTGCTGGATACGGGATACACGAACACGATAGACGGGAAGGAGCGTCTGCTGGAAGACATCCATAGGGAAATATTAAAAAGTTTCTATTCCACCTTTAAATTGGCGGATGAAGACCTTCAGTTCGTACTGCTGACGGGCGTGACCAAGTTCTCGCAGGTGAGTGTGTTCAGCGGGTTCAACCAGCCGAGCGACATCAGCATGGACGAGCAGTATGAAACGCTTTGCGGCATCACACAGGAGGAGCTGGAGCGTTATTTTGCCGAGCCTATCAAGGCATTGGCGGTAAAATATAAAGTTACTGAAGAAGGGATGCTGGACATGCTGAAGCACCGGTATGACGGCTATCACTTCAGCGGCAACCTGACGGACATATACAACCCGTTCAGTCTGTTGAACGCGTTTGCCAAAAAGGCACTCCGTGACTATTGGTTCTCCAGCGGCACACCCACCTATCTGGTCCGCCTGCTGAACCATACGCAGGAGGATCTGAACGGAATGACCGGCAAATATTACGAGGACAAGGAGTTTGTCGATTATAAGGCGGATGTGGAAAAGCCCCTGCCGATGATTTACCAAAGCGGATACCTGACCATCAAGGGCTACGACAGTGATTTCGGTACATTCCTGCTCGACTTCCCGAACAATGAGGTGAAGAGCGGCTTTGTATCGTTGGTTGCTTCCAGTTATTTGCAGCCTCAGGAAAACCTGGGCGGCTGGATACGGAGTGTGGTTGTTTCCATGCGTCAAGGCGATTTGGAACAACTCCGCAAGCTGTTTACTTCTTTTCTTGCCAGTATCCCATACTCAATGCGTGCCAAGAAGGACGAGGCGGAGAAGGAACGCTTCTTCCACTATACGCTTTACCTCATCTTCCGCCTGATAAGCGTCTACACGGTCTATACGGAGAAAGAGCAGAGCCAGGGGCGTGCCGACTGCATCGTGGAGACGGATGACTACATTTATATTTTCGAATTCAAGCGCGACGGTACGGCGGACGAGGCTTTGGTGCAGATAGAGGCGAAAGGCTATGCCCGACCCTACGAAGCAGACCCGCGCACCTTATATAAAATAGGAGTGAACTTCTCTTCCGAAACGGGTACGGTGGAGGACTGGAAAACCGTCTGATTTACTATTTGTCTATTTACGATTTACTATTAATGAATTTCGCAAACAGCCATGTAGGGGCATATTGCATACGCCTGAATGCGCCAACTTATCCACGCGGATGATTTCAGGGCATATTCGATACGTCCCTACAGTTCATTGAGTGAAATGTGGATATTCACTAATAAAAAAGTGGTTATTAATCGTTTTTCGGGAAAGAGAATATGAGCGGCTTGCAAATAAAGACACTTCCGGAAGGTTGATAAGCCGGATGCAAGCGTTGGCGAGTTTATAGTTGGGGAGCGATGTATTTGAGGATGATTTTGTCTTCCGTATAGGTCCGATAGTAGAACCGAGAGTTTTCCATCAGCATGTTGATGCGCCCGTTTACAGAGGAATGCTCCGTTTTGAATTTGTTTGTTCTTTATATCAGCCTTCATCTATTGTCCTGTGGCTTGCCATTTGGGAGCTCTTCTGCATTAGCTGCAAAGGTAATACATCACAACGGCTGCGCTCAGGCAGATAATCAAGACGACAAAGGCTTTCTGGATGTTGGCTTTCATAAGGATAATCAGTTAAAAAAGAAGAGAGGCAGCCCCAATACGAGATTGAGAACGCCTCTCTTATCTTAGGTAAGCATTTGGTTATCTTATTTCAAGAATTCTCCTGTTTTTTTTAGTTGTGGGGATAAGCCTTAACGGTTACAGTGAATTGACCATCAACAGTTTCACCGTCAGTCATTGTTACTCTCACTTTCACTGTTACATTAGAATCTTGAGAAGCTCTTTCGTCGGTTGCTGTTACTGTAATAGTAGTACCATTAACTGTATAAGTTAACAAATCTGCTCCAGTCTGACCTGTCGGTGAAACGAAGTCAACGATTTCTACAGAAGCAATCTGATTAGCAGCTACAAACTGGCTAAATACATCTTTTACATTGTAGAATACAGGTTCATCCTTAGTTGCTTTCTCTGCGTAAACGATGTTGTCTGTAGAAGCAGGATTACCAGACTGTACCGTTACGTTTGCACTCGCCATGTTGAGTGAGTACGGCTGAGAGTTGACGAACCGAACGTTGAATGTCGGGATATCGAACGTACCATTCAAGTATTGGAAGGTTGCTCCAGTGAAGCTGTAAACCGTACCCTTAGCAACTTCTTCACCATCATTGTCGTAACTATTCCAATTAATTATTCCACCCGAAATCGAAACCTCACCGTTGTAGTTGTTTGCTCCAACAGCTTTCAGTTCAGCCGTATTCAATCTATCACATGTAATCAGTTCGCTGACAGCAAAATAGTTACGGTCTACAATTGTGAATCTGTCGTTAGTTGCGTTATAGTAGAAACTGTTGTAAGTATATTGTTCGCTCAATTCAGCTGCAGTCGGTTCTGCGAGAGTGAACGGCACACCCAGATAAGCGACAACATCATAATTACTATAATAACCTTGTGCATCCTTAACAATATTTCTTACAGCAATCTTCACATTGTACTGTCCCTTCGCATAATGATCAGCATCCATTGCGAAGTCACCATAATTGGTTGCGAAAGGAATCTTCAATTTAGCGACTTCACTGCCTTGAGTTGCTTCTGTTCCGTCAGCTTTCAATGCTACAACATTGATATCTCCATCATAGCTTCCGAAGAGTTCCGTGTTACCGAAGATAGTTTCAGTACGTCCGGTTTCTTCATTTTCGTATTCCCACTTGATACCATATTGAGGATTACCGTTCTGATCTTCGTATGCTTCATGATATTCAACTACGAAACGTTTCCAACCACCATCTCTAAAGGTGTCGTATTCGTCGTTCCATATCAGACGTTCATCAGCGGTCATTGTTTCGAAGTACGGAGCCAAGTCTACGATAATGTATTGGTTATCAGTTTCACCTGTAGCAGTGTGGGCTACATTCTCAAGAGCAATGGTTTCAGCCGGAGTTGCTTCTTTTTGATAATATACTGTAAATGGTTCGTGATGAACTCTACCAGTTACGTCCATGTAATGAATACTGAAATCAACTCTACCTGCAGCGTTGTCATTGCAAGTAATTGTCAATCCGTCAGCTTCAATGCCATATCTTACCTGATCTGCTTTAGCTTGGGTGATTTTCGCTCTAACAGCATCGTCCCAGTCGCTTTCATCCATTTCACTACCGTCATACATTGTAACGTATGCGTCATACAAATATTCACGGTGCCATACAACATCAACGGTAAATGACGCGCCCGGTTCCACATATGCGAAACCATTATACCATGAATTTTCGTCAGTATATTGACCAAATTCGATATTATTTGAATAGTTTTCAGCATCGTTCAAAGAGAAGCGGAATGAACCGTCAAATGCAGAACGGACTTTCTCATTAGCAACGATAGAAACGAACTGTAAGTCTTTATATTCTTCCGTATTTTCATCCGTAATGGTTTCGTGAACAACCGGAATCAAATACATACCTGTGGTAGACGCAGCACGGCTGTAGTCTGTCAATTTTCCTTTATAGGGGACAGGAGCGCCCAATGTTACAGGTACTTCTTCGTTGTTGGCATTGACCACTTTCAAATCAAGGGCAGCCAAGTCATAGTTTGCCGGAGTCACCTGTACCAAGATAGAATCGGTAGACTGGGTAATGATGTACTCGCCTTTTGCCGGTTTTTCTTTCGGACCGTTCCACTCTTCGAAGGCAGCACCTTCTCTTGAAATGGCATAATTGATAGACAAATCATTGTCCCATGACTGTTCCCCGCAGCGCAGTACTTGGATTTGTGCCAGACCTTCTGTCAGCGGCAAGCGGATTTCTTTTTGGTTCAAGCCGTTTTCATCCGTAACAACCAAGATTGCATAATTGTTGTCATTCGGATCAACATAGTAGTAAGGTACGTTGGCAGCAGAAGCAGTGATATTCAATTCTTCGAATTCTGTTCCGTTCCACAGATACCACTTGCCGTTTTCCTTCATTACTTCCGGCTGTGCATCCTGTCCGTCTTGTCCGGCCGCACCGTCCTGACCTACTGCTTTAACATCCGTTTTTTCACCATCGCATACCCAATAGCCATCTTCCGAGATTGTCCATTGTGTACCCGGAGTACCATCGGCACCATCCGCACCATTAGCACCATCCGCACCATTGGTGATGGTATAGGTACTATTATCAGAGAATGTGATAGTGAAACCGCCTGCAGCATCTGCGATGTTGGTAATCCACAAACCATCGTTAATTTTCGTTTGCAAAGCTTCTACTTCACTTTTAACATCATCCACTTGTGTCTGCAGATTACTGATGTCATCATCATAGTCTTTACAAGAGGTAAAAGTTCCTGCCG
>OMDW01000628.1_pt1 | contig 10387 bp, 8 predicted proteins | sample 1673661 | NCBI WGS metagenome assembly OMDW01 (sample SAMEA103958118, study PRJEB25191) | human gut metagenome
GGTGTGTTCTTTTATTACATTTTTCATTTCGACAAATTCAGAAAACAAGGCTGGATATTGGCTCTCCCATTGTTTCTCGGTGCTCTCATAATGCTTGTGGCACCTGCTAACTGGGCTCGTTTAGATGCGTCAGAAGTCAGCTTGTCTCTGTTGATGAAAATAGCAAAATGTCTGCAAACACTAACCTGGATACCGATGACCGATGTGTTTGCCATAACATTATTGATGTCAGGTTTCATTTTCAAGTTAAAATTACGGACATATGCACATAGACATTCCATGTTGCTTATATCTATAATTTTTGGAATCGGTTTCCTGTGCTATATTGAGGCTTATTCTTATGCCTATACCCCAATTACGTTTATGTTCCTGTTGGTTACGCTCGAGTTGACAGGAATAATGCTCCGCAAAGTCTCGCATCCGGTGAGGTCGAGGACAATTTGCTGTGTCCTCTTGGCCGTGTTTGTTGTCAGCCAGACATCCATAGCCAATGCAAATCGGATACAGGCTGATTACCAGCGTGATATGGTGGGGCGCTTTATGGCCTCAGAAGACGGGTTAGTGGTCAATAATCCTCCCATACCGAATTGGTATGACAGCCCGTATGTCACAATATGGCCGCTTTCTGAGAAGAAATCCCCGGGGGATATAGTTTTATCAGCTGTTTACGGTAAATATAAAAAGAAATTCACCTACTTGGACCCGGCTGCTTTTTCATACGTACATGATACGGAAATGAATCATATTCATGTCGATGGTGGTACTCCGTTTGTCCCTACCAGGGAATGGTTTGTGGCTGCCGAGGATTCGGTAGCGGCGGGGACGGAGTTTGAGATGGAGTATCATCCCGTCGATTTCAGTCATGACACGGCTCCATTCCTGCTTAGGATTAAATTCGCGATTGTGCCGCCCGACTATTATCCGAACAGGGAGCGCGTGACACCCGACACGGCTGTCATCGGCAACCGCAGGTTCCTGTATTTCCCTGTGCCGGGGATACGTCGCGTCAAGGCTATCCGGGCGATAAAGGAACCGGCTTAACACCTCCTCGGCAAATACGGCAATGGGCGGCTCCGTGCAATTGTGGAGCCGCCCATTGTCATATCGGATAGGGTAGGGGTCAGTCTTTGTCGTGCATGTCTGAGGGGAGGGTAGGCTTGGTTATGCCGTCGCGCTTGAGGAGGGCGTCGATTGTGGCGTCGTGGCCACGGAAGCGGCGGTAGAGCCCGGCGGGATCCTCGGTGCCTCCGCGCTCGAGGATATTGTGGCGGAACGACTCGGCGGTCTCCCGGTCAAAGATGCCATGCTCCTTGAAGTGTGCGAATGCGTCGGCATCAAGCACCTCGGCCCACTTGTAGCTGTAGTAGCCCGCGGCATATCCTCCGGCAAAGATGTGGCTGAATGTGGGTGATGACATCGAGCCAGCTACGGGATCGAAGATGGCCACGCTCTCGGCTGCCTTGGCCTCGAAAGCGGCGGGGTCTGTGACAGGCTCGGTGATGCTGTGCCATGCCATGTCGATGAGTCCGAAATTAAGCTGACGCATGCACGAGTAGGCGGCTCCGAACTGCGATGTGGCTATGATGCGGTCGACAAGCTCTGAGGGGATAGCCTCGCCGGTCTGATAGTGGCGGGCGAATCCGTCAAGGAAAGCTTTCTCGGTGAGATAGTTCTCGTTGAACTGCGAGGGGAGCTCGACGAAGTCACGCAGCACGTTTGTGCCCGACAGGGTCGAGTAGCGGGTGTTGGCGAAGAGGCCGTGGAGTGCGTGACCGAATTCGTGGAGGAATGTCTCGACCTCGTAGGGTGTGAGCAGCGAGGGCTTGGAGTCGGTGGGCTTGGTAAAGTTCATGACGATGGTGACCTGCGGACGGGAGTTGATACCCTCGGCGGTGGTCTCCTGGCTCTTGAACTCGGTCATCCATGCCCCCGGGCGCTTTGACGGGCGCGGGAAGAAATCGGTATATATCACGCCGAGATACGAGCCGTCCTTGTCCTTGACGTCAAATGCGGTGACGTCGGGGTGATAGACGGGGATGTCGGGATTCTTCTCGAACGAGATGCCATAGAGCTTCCCGGCCAGTCCGAACACGCCGTCTATGACATTGTTAAGCTCGAAATAGGGGCGCATCTCCTCCTCGTCGTATGCATATTTGGCGTTCTTGAGCTTGTTTGCCCAGTAGCTGTAGTCCCAGGGCTTGATGTCGACGGGTTTCCCCTCGGTCTTGGCGGCAAACTCGCGCAGCTCCCTCAGCTCGGCGTCGAGCGCGGGGCGGTATGCGTCGCGCAGCGAGTGCAGCAGGTTGTAGACGTTGGCGGGATTCTTGGCCATTGTCTCGGCAAGCGAGTAGTCGGCGTATGTCTTGTAGCCGAGCAGGTTGGCCAGTTTGAGGCGTGTCTCGGCAATCTCCTGCATCACGGGCAGGTTGTTGTACTCGCCCTTGGTGTTACGGCCGGTATAGAGGCGGTACATCTTCTCGCGCAGGTCGGGGCGGTCGCTGTATTTGAGGAATGCCATGTAGACAGGCTGGTCGAGGGTGAACAGGTATTCACCCTCGCGCCCTTTCTCCTTGGCGGCGAGTGCGGCTGCCTCGATCGAGCTCTCGGGGAGACCCGACAGGTCGTCTTTGCCGAGCCATATCTCGTAGGTGTTCACCTCCTTGAGCACGTTTTGGCCGAAGAGGGTCGTGAGCTCGCTCAGGCGGCTCGATAGGCGGCTGTAGGTCTCGCGGTCCTCGCCCTCGAGCAGGGCGCCGTTACGTGCGAAGCTCTGATAGGTACGCTGCAGCAGCATGCGGTCCTCAGTGTCGAGCCGCAGGGTGTCGCCGCTGTCGTGCACCACCTTGATGCGCTGCCACAGGCGCGGGTTGAGCGAGATGGATGTCGAGTAGTCGGAGAGGCGGGGTGTAATCTTCATCGACAGCTCCATCATGGCGTCGTCGCTCAGCGACGAGAGCAGGGGATAGAACACGTTGAGCACGCGGTCGAGGTCGCGCCCCGAGCGTGCCAGTGCGGCCACGGTGTTCTCGAATGTCGGTGCCTCGGGGTTCGAGGCTATCTCGTCGACCTCCTTGAGGCCCAGCTCTATGCCGCGGTCGATGGCCGGCTCGTAGTCGGCCACCGTGATGCGGTCGAATGGCGCGGTGCCGTGGGGTGTGCCGGTGAAATCACTGAAAAAAGGATTCTGTGCTTGTGTCATAAGCGTCGTTGCGGCTGCTGCCGCGATGAGAAAATTTCGCAAGGTGTGGTGATTATGGTTGGGTTATCTGTATAATTGTCATATCCTGTGGCCCATGTCGCGAGCCAGGAGTGTGGCGCGGTCGGCCACGATACCAATCAGGAGAGGATTCAGCTCGCCGAGGGCCCTGACCGCGGCTGTGTCGCGGTGCAGGTCGTCCATGAAGGCCGTGGTGTCGAAATCTCTGGCGGCTATCGACGAGGCATAGAGCCCGGCGGCACGCGACGGGTCGCCGGTCACCAGCGCCAGATGCCCGGCGTTGAGCCAGTCGGTCGGGGTGGGGTCGCCCAGGTCGAGGACACGCTGCGTGTAGGTGGCACAGCGTCCGTAGTCACCTCCGAGCAGCGTACACCATGCTATGGCGCGGAGTGCTTTCGGAGAATCGGTGCCGAGATATTCGGCCTTGAAGAGCTCACGGAGCGCCTCGTCATAGCGTCTCAGCTTGACAAGGCACAGCCCTATGCTGAGGGTGAGGTTCACGTCGTCGGGCTTCCCCTCGGCCAGCCAGCGGTAGTGCCGCAGCGCGGCCTCATAATTGCCGAGGGCACGCTGGCACGAGGCCAGGCGGCGGTGAGTCCAGCGGCTGCGGGGATTGAGCATCTCGCTCTGCTCGTAATAGCGCAGGGCCTCCTCCATGTCGCCGAGCGCCTGACGGCAGTATCCCATCTTCTGATAGAGCTCGGCCTCGGGGGCGGTGAGCAGGTCAAGACGGATGAACACGTCGAAGGCATCCTCGAAATAGCGGCGGCGGAAATAGAACTCGCCGATGAGGCGCAGCGTGTCGGCGTCGTCGAATATCTCCCTGAGCTCGGGCAGGGCGGGTATGTTGAGGCCGAGTGCGAACGGGTCCTTGAACTCGACCTTGCGGCGGAAGAGCTTGAAGAACCTGTAGAGGTTGCGCACATAGTCGGTGGTGAGGCGGTCGCGTGTGGCGGGGACGGTGTTCATCCCCGCGGTCTGTATCTGCTCGAACTGCTCGGCCTGCATGCGGAGCTGGCTCTCCATCATCTCGCGCTGCGACACGGGAATCTGGCTCATGGAGAGCGCCACCGAGAACTTGTCGCTGTCGCAGAACGCTCCCGTGTTGCCCATCAGCTCGATGAGGGGTGCGAACGAGGCTGTCCCCGGAGCCTGGAGCACCGAGTGGGATGTGTGGAACGGCATGAACCAGTTGGCCACGTCATGGAAGAAGGGGAATGTCTTGAGGCGCGAGAATGTCGCCATCATCACGTCGCCACCCTCCTCCTGTATCTCCTGCATCTCCTTGAGCCGGTCGGCCAGGCCGCTCTTCTCGAGCAGCTCGCCCCACTCGGGATTCTCCTCGATGAGGGCCGAATCGGGGTCGAGAGGCTTGCGCTGCAGCTTCTCGAGTTCGGGACGCAGCTTGAGCATCTCGGGCAGCAGCTCGTCGTTGAACTTGCGCGTGAGCCTCTCGGTGTCGCGGGCGCGGATAAACTGCATCGTGGCCATCCTGACGTCCGACGCCCACGAGGGCATCTCGCGCAGTGCGTCGAAACGCTGGCGCAGCGCCCGGTCGAACGTGCGTCCCCTGTAGAGCCACATGGCCATGAGCAGTCCGCACAGGGCGCGCACCGAGGCGGCATCGTCAGCCGAGGTGTAGGCATCCATCAGCAGACGCATCCTCGTGGCGTCATACCATTCCATCAGGCCAAGGGTCAGGGCGCTCACGGCAAGGGCGCGGAGATGAGGCGGCAGCGCAGGGTCGGACATCAGTCCGGCAAATGTCTCGGCATCACCTCCCGACATGGGGTAGAGAATCCAGAGGAGATTGAACAGCTCCTTCTCGAGTGCTTCGGCCCTGAGCGTGAGGGTGCGCGACGCCTCGGCGGGATTCTCGGTGAGGGCCGCGAGCGACAGCTTCTGGTTCACCTGACGGTATTCGGCCACGATGTCTGCCAGCGGACGCATCGGGGTGGCATCAGACGTGCGTACCATCGAGAAATAGAGCGTCGGGGCATCTGTGGCCGTGATGGTGCGGCGCATGGCATCGGCCACACGGCGTATCCCCTCCTTCAGCTCGGCCATCGTGTCGGGGAGCCCCGGGTCGGGGAGGCCCCGCAGGGCAAAGTCGGACATATATCCGTACTGCTCGCGCAGGCGCGCGAGCTCACGTTTGAGATGGGCGAGGCTACGGAATCCCTCGGCAGTATTGTCGAGCGAGTCGAGCACCGCATTGACCCTCCCCTCAGCCAGCATGGCATCCAGACGGGTCATATCTATTGGATTTTCAGTCATAGAGTGCAAATTTACAACAAATCAAGCAAAAACCGTGCCAAAATTGGTTAAAGGTGAGGTTAAAGGTTAATGGCTAGAGATTAAAGGGATATTTTGTAAACTTGTGTTTGAATGGTTTAAAGTTCAGAAAAATGTCGTATATTTGCAAGCGTAACTAGCCGAGGCTGACTGCGTATGTTGTCAGATCTCTTTTAATTCTCTCTTCCAATGGATAATAAAGTGAAATATTGGGTCGAGATGTCCGACTATGATTTCGATACGGCAAATGCCATGTTCGATACAGGCCGGTATCTGTATGTGGGGTTCATGTGCCATCAGGTAATAGAGAAGATATTGAAGGCATACTGGAGCACTGTGCTTGATGAGCCTCCTCTCAAAATTCACCACCTTTCCCGGCTGGCGGCAAAATCGGGGCTGATGGATATGATGTCAGAGGAACAGGCCGATTTTATTGACTTGCTTGAACCGCTCAATATTGAAGCACGTTATCCATCATATAAAGAGCGGCTTATGAAAACGCTCAACCGGACTTATTCCAAAGAACTTATCGGAAGGACAGATTCACTCAGGATATGGATAAAAAGCAAGCTGTAGATATTGCACGGAGGTATAAGGCGCTGGTGTCGGAGCATCTGCCCCTCAAGGCCTTGTATCTTTTCGGGTCATATAGCAAGGGTAACTATACCGACGATAGCGATATTGATATTGCTGTGATTGTCTCGGAATGTAGTGAGGACTATTTCGAGGATACTCCGATGCTCTGGAAACTTGGCCGTAAGGTCAATTATCTCATCGAGCCGGTGCTTCTGACCGAGGACATGAGCAATCCTCTGTACTCAGACGTGATTCGCACCGGAATATTGATTTGAGGTGTCGGATGGCTTATAGTTGACATAATGTGTGGGGATTTGGGGGATTTTTTGTAACTTTGTGGCTTGATAGACCATAAAATATCCTTTCATGCCTCATAATATCGCGGTGCTTGGGTCTACGGGCTCGATAGGCACCCAGACTTTAGATATAATCTCCCAGTTTCCCGACCGTTTCAATGCCACGGTGCTGGCGGCGGGGAGCAATGTGGATATGCTCATACGCCAGTCGGTGGAGCATCGGCCCGCACTGGCCATCATCGCAGACGAGTCTAAATATGCCACCCTGCGCGACGCCCTGTCGCCGCTCGGCATCGAGACGGCTGCCGGGGCCGCGGCTATGGCCGATGCCATGGAGCGTCCCGATTTCGACACTGTCGTCACCGCTACGGTCGGTTACAGCGGCCTGCTGCCCACGGTGCGCGCAATCCGCGCGGGCAAGGAGATTGCCCTGGCCAACAAGGAGACCCTTGTGGTGGCCGGAGAGCTTGTGACACGTCTGCTGGCCGAGTCAGACTCGAGGGTCATCCCTGTCGACTCAGAGCACTCGGCCATATACCAGTGTCTCGCGGGCGAGGATCCCTCGACAGTGGCCAAGCTGATAATCACCGCCTCGGGAGGGCCGTTCCGCACATGGACACCCGAGCAGACCGCCCTCGCCACCGCCGCCCAGGCCCTGCGCCATCCGCGATGGACCATGGGTGCCAAGATCACCATCGACTCTGCCACGATGCTCAACAAGGCTTTCGAGATAATCGAGGCCCGATGGCTGTTCGGGATAGCCCCCGAGCGCATCGAGGCGGTGGTGCATCCCCAGTCGATAGTCCACTCGATGGTCGAGTTCATCGACGGTGCCGTCAAGGCGCAGCTCGGCATCCCCGACATGCACCTGCCGATACGCTATGCCCTCGGCGACGCCACCCGTCTGCCCTCGGCCGAGAAACCTCTCGGGCTCACCGACTACGCCTCACTGACATTCGAGAAGCCCGACCCCGTACGGTTCCCCTGCCTGACCCTGGCACACCGTGCGCTGACCGACGGTGGCAACACCGCGTGCATCATCAATGCCGCCAACGAGGTGGCTGTGGCGGCGTTCCTCGAGGGGCGCATCTCGTTCCCGGGCATATACGACACCATCACCGACGCTCTCGCGCACATACCCTATATCGCGGCGCCAACGCTCGACGACTATGTCGAGACGCATCACGCCACCATCGGGTATTGCCTCTCATCAATCAAATAAAGCAACCGAATGGAAACATTTCTTATAAAGACACTTCAGTTCATCATCGCCTTGGGGCTGCTCATCATCATCCATGAGTTCGGCCACTACTTTTTCGCGCGCCTGTTCGGCATCAGGGTCAACAGGTTCTATCTCTTCTTCAACCCCTATTTCTCGCTGGTCAAGTATTATCCGCGCGAGGGTGTGGTGAAGCTGATAGCCCGTTCGAAGGAGGTCAATGGCAAGGAGGTCGAGACCGCGGCCAAGACCATCAGGGTCAGCCGTCCGCACCCCGCACCCGAGGACGGAAAGTCGTCGTGGCGCGATACGGTCTACGGCATCGGCTGGGTGCCCTTAGGCGGGTATTGCGACATCGCCGGAATGGTCGACGAGACCAAGAGTGCCGAAGACCTCGCCGCAAAGCCCGAGCCTTGGGAGTTCCGCACCAAGCCAGCATGGCAGCGTCTGCTGGTGATGGCCGGAGGCGTGATGTTCAACTTTATCCTCGCCGTGCTCATCTATGCCGGAATCGCCATGCATTGGGGTGAGCGGTACATACCCTTTGACGCCGCCACCGAGGGATTTGACTTTGTTCCCGCCGCCGAGGCAGCAGGTTTCCGCAGCGGCGACATACCTCTCACCGCCGACGGCAAGAAGCTCGATGCCGCCGACACCGACTATCTGCTGCGCATGATAGAGGCCGACAAGGTGCAGGTGCTCCGCAACCACAAGGACACTGTGGAGATTGCCATTCCCGACGACTTCATATTCCGCCTCAACGAGCAGAAGGGATTCATGGCCTACCGTCTCCCGGTCTATATCGACCGTCTTGTGCCGGGCGAACCTGCCGCAAAGGCCGGACTTGCCGAAGGTGACAGGATTGTGGCGGTCGACAGCACGGCCACTCCGACATATACCGAGCTGACACGCGCACTCGTTGCCGCAGCCGGCAGGGAGGTGCCTGTGACCGTCGAGCGCGACGGCAAGCGGTTGACATTCATGGTCAGACCCACCGAGCACGGCAAGCTGGGATTCAACCTGCGTCAGCTCACCGACATATATCCCACCGTGACAAAGGAATATGGCTTCTTTGCCGCCTTCCCCAAGGGCTGGGAGCTTGGCACCACCACACTGGCCAACTATGTCGGGTCGATGAAGCATGTCTTCTCTTCGGAGGGCGTGCAGCAGGTGGGAGGTTTCGGCTCGATAGGCAACCTCTTCCCCGAGCGGTGGAACTGGCTCACATTCTGGGAGATAACCGCCTTCATATCGTTGGCGCTCGCATTCATGAACATCATACCCATCCCGGCCCTCGACGGCGGACACATCATGTTCCTGCTCTGGGAGGTAGTGACCGGGCGCAAGGTGCCCCTCAATGTCCTCGTGGCCGCACAGTATGTGGGTATGGCGTTCCTGTTCATGCTCCTCCTATACGCCAACGGCAATGACATATTCAGGGCGTTCTTCAAGTGACGCTGATATATAAGACCTATATGTCTTATAAGTCTTATAAGCCTTATATAAAAAGATAAGATGGAAAAAGCAATCATACTCAAGCGCGGCAAGGAGGATTCGCTGCTGCGGTTTCATCCCTGGGTGTTCTCGGGGGCGATACATACCCTTCCCGAAGGTCTCGAGGAGGGTGATACCGTGACGGTTCAGGCTGCCGACGGCACATTCCTGGGCCGCGGACACTATGAGATAGGCTCCATAGCCGTGCGTATACTCACGTCAGACCCCGCCGAGATGACCGACGAGGCCTTCTATGCCGGGCGTCTGCGCGCCGCCTGGGCCCTGCGCGAGCGTCTGGGCCTGATACGTCCCGACAACAATACCTTCCGCCTGGTGCATGGCGAGGGTGATTTCCTGCCAGGCTGCGTGGTCGATGTCTATGGCGACACCGCCGTGCTCCAGGCCCACAGCCCCGGCATGCACTATGCGCGCCACATCCTGGCCCGCGAGCTTGTGGCCCTCCCCGGCGCCGGGATAAAGAACGTGTACTACAAGAGCGAGACCACGCTCCCATACAAGGCACGCCTCGACCCGGCGAACGACTATATAATAGGTGGCTTCCATACCAACATCGCCACCGAGAACGGCCTCCAGTTCAATATCGACTGGCTCAAGGGTCAGAAGACGGGATTCTTTGTCGACCAGCGCGACAACCGCGCCCTTGTCGAGCGTTACAGCCGCGGAGCCCGTGTGCTGAATATGTTCTGCTATACCGGCGGATTCTCGGTCTATGCCATGAGGGCAGGGGCCTCGCTGGTTCACTCGGTCGACTCGTCGGCCAAGGCCGTGGCGCTGACCGATGCCAATATCGAGCTGAACTTTCCAGGCGACACCCGTCACAAGTCGTTTGCCGTGGATGCCTTCAAGTATCTCGCCGACATGGAGGACGGGGCATACGACCTCATCATCCTCGACCCTCCGGCGTTCGCCAAGCACCGTTCGGCACTCAAGAATGCCCTTGTCGGCTACCGCCGCATCAACGAGGCCGCCTTCCGCAAGATAGCTCCCGGGGGCATCCTCTTCACATTCTCGTGCTCGCAGGCCGTGAGCCGCGAGCAGTTCCGCCTGGCCGTGTTCACAGCCGCCGCCCGCACCGGGCGCAGGGTCAGGATACTCCACCAGCTCACCCAGCCCTCAGACCACCCCGTCAACATCTATCATCCCGAAGGCGAATACCTCAAGGGACTTGTCCTGGCGGTGGAATAAAGAGGAAAGAGGAAAGAGTAAAGTTTAAAGATTATAGTTTAAAGAGTAAAGATTAAAGAGGAAAGTTTAAAGGTTATAGTTTAA
>OMDW01000632.1_pt1 | contig 10331 bp, 10 predicted proteins | sample 1673661 | NCBI WGS metagenome assembly OMDW01 (sample SAMEA103958118, study PRJEB25191) | human gut metagenome
GTTCAGTCTGTCAAATAACCCTCACTTTCAATAAGCGAAAGTGGGGGCATTCTTGTAGATGGGGCAACAACAGACGAATAGTAGCGAGAACATGGAGTCCTTCCAACTCCATTGGGCCAGTTTTTTCAGATTCATGGCAGCAAACTTGAGCCTGACCCATCTGGTAACTGCGGCCAAGCCTCGGTGGTGTGTATAACGCATGGCGTGTTTTTCTTTCGCATCCGCAAAGACCCGCTCAATGGTTTCTTTTCGCCGGGCGTAAATTTGCTTGCCTAAGTCAGTCTTTCGGATGCTCTCCACAATGTCCAGGTATTCCTGCCAGATGTGGTTGTGAATACCTTTTGCCCTTTCTCGTTTGCCTTGCAGTAGGATTTGGAGAGACAATTGACACAGTATTTCGGAGTACTGCGGTAGATTCTTTTCCCGTCTCGGTCTGTTGTGGTATGGCGAAGCTCCTGACCGTGGGGACAGGTGAACACATCTTTTACTGGATCGTATTTGTAGTCCCAGGGGCGGTATCCTTCTTTGCTGCCTTTATATCTTGTATAGGGGAGAACCGGGATTTTTCCATCATCCAAAGTCTTCTTTGCAATCCAAGGGGTCTTATATCCCGCGTCCATGGCCACGAACTGAACATCAAATTTGCTGGTTACATCGTCATATACCTTATCCCATGCCACACTGTCATGGATATTTCCGGCAGTTACCTCTACTCCCAGAATGAAACCTCTTTTGTCACAAGCCGTATGCGCTTCGTAGGCAAATTGCCGCTCATGCTCTCCTTTTATGAACATTCCACAATCCGGGTCTGTGGTGGAAACGGTCTTTTCTACGGTTTCCCGCGAGCCTCCATCACCCTGGGGATGATTTTCATCATCGTCATCTTCAATGGGCTTCTTGCCCAGCTTTTCTCTTTCCGTGTTAACCTCTCTGCGAAGCTGCCCTGAATAGACTTTTGCCGCTTTCGCGACCTGCTCCTTCTGGAACTTTTTCTTATTTGCGCTAGCTTTGATATGTGTCCCGTCAATGAAAATTGCGCTGGGGTCCAGCATCCTGTTGTTCAGTGCCTTGTTGAGAATGTGCTCAAATATCTCACTGGTCAATTCATCCGGGAAACGCTTGCAGAAAGCATAGCTCACCGTTGCAAAGTGAGGGATATTATCCAGCAATCCGTACCCAAGAAACCACCGATATGCCACATTCACTTGGATTTCTCGGTAGGTCTGCCGCAAAGACGGTATCCCAAACAAATGCTGAATGAGTACCATCTTTATAAGCACAACTGGATCTGTACCGGGGCGGCCATTGTCATGGCAGTAGTACGGGTCCAGCCGTTCATACAGCCACTCATAATCCATGACCTTTTCAATCTTCCGCAGAAGATGGTCTTTCGGCACCAATGCCTCCAAATCCACAATGATTGGCTCATGCCGTGCGTCTTTTCTCCAGTCTTCCATAAAACATCCCCCATTTCTTCTATTATAGCAGAAACGGGGGCGTTTGGGTAGTTCTTTGACAGACTGAACAGGCACAGCAGATTATCCTGCTGTGCCTGTTAACTGTCCAATGCGGCCCGCCTGTTCGGCGGGGCAGCTTTGTTTCCTATCATTCCGCCGGGACGCAGAACTTTTCCACCACGAAGTCGTGGAGCCAGCTTTCGTCCGGGTAGAACTCCGCGTAGCGCTCGCCCATTACCGTCTCGCCGGGGAGACGCACAATGGTGTCCGAGGTGAAGTACATCTTCCCCATGTTCCGCGCCAGATACGTAATCTCCGTCAGGTCCAGATCGGTGGTGATGTAGTCCTTCAGGCCGTTGTAGTATTCCAGCGCCACGGCGGGGTCGGCGACGATTTTCCCCTTGCACTGGTTGAACAGCGCCTTCATCACCGCCATGCTCCGCATACCGCGCTTGTATGCGCCCTCCAGATCGGTCTCGCTGCGGTAGGTGATGAACTTGTCCATGTACCACCGGTTCAGCGTGACCGTGCTGCCCTTGGTAAACGTGGAATGGATCTCCGTGTAGTCGTCGTCAAAGGTGATGGTCAGGCCGCCGATCAGGTCGTTCAGCGTGTACAGCGCGTCATAGTCCAGCGCTACGTAGCGGCTCACCGGCGCGCCGTACAGGAGCCTCGACACTGCGTCGGTGGTCAGGCGGCAGCTCAAGTCTTTTCCGTCGCCGTAGCTGTGGGCGGTGGAAATGTTGGTGTAAACAGTATCCAGATACTGACCGTTTGCGTCCATGGCGATCACGTCGGCCATGGTGTCCCGGGGAATGTACAGCATGGAAAAGTCAAAGGTTCTGGTGTCCAGTATGACCAGCCCAATCACGTCGGCGTTGCCGCCGTTGGACTCCGTGGCGTAGAACCAGTTCTTTTCATCGCCCATGTAGTCAATGCCCATGAACAGAATGGAAATTACGTCGTCCCGGTAATTGTAGGCGTTGCCCTGTTCGTCGATCCAATCCGCGTCAACACGCGCCTGCGTTTCCGAAACATCGGCAGGGGTAGTCGCAGATTGTGGAATGGTGTCCGAAACGCTTCCCCGGGCGGCGAACATCGCCCCCCGCACACTGCCGGAGTACCACACGAAAATCCCCACGCCAACGGCTGCAAGCACCAGAACCGCCGCCAGCGAGCTGAGCACAATGGCGGTCACTTTCATGGGATTCCCATTCTTTTTCGGCTTTTCGCTCTTTGGGGGTTCTTCTTTCAGAAATTTTCCTTTTTTCTTCATGTTCCGTTATTCTCCGTCCGCGTCCGGAGTGCCGGCAAACACGGCCTGCGCTTCATCCACCAGCACACCCTGTACCACGAACCGGTACGCCGGGTTTCCGATGCAGGTGGAAAGGGTGATGATCCTGTCTGAGGACGTAACCTCCAGCGCCGGATTGAACTGCGCCAGATCGGTCTGGGCGTAGACGCTCTCGATGTACTCGTCGATCAGCTCTCTGGTGGAAAAATCCGTGTTCGCGATGATGTCCAGATTGTCCCGGCGGTACGCTGCGAAGACCTGATAGGTCAGCTGCCGCTCCGGGGTGTAGACGATGATCTGCCCGTGGGAATCGAAGAAATTCTTATCCCGGAACCGGTGCAGCTGGGCAAACATCCGCCCGTCCAGCATGTTATGGCCGTAGACCACGGTGTTGAAGTCCGTAAAGTCCCCGGCGTTCTCCCCCAGAACGAAGATGGAGCCGTAGCCGGTGGAGGTTCCCTCGTAGTTGTGGTTCAGATAGTAGTAATTGTAGGTCGTATCGTACAGGATGGGATAGTCGATCAGCGTGCCGTCCACCACGATCCAGCCGATGATGTCCTCGTTTTCCCCTTTGAGGTAGTCAAAGTTGATGGGAATTTCCACGGTGGGCAGGGGCGGCTCCGTCTCGACGGGCTGGGTCTCCTCCACAGCCTCTGTCGCCGGGGTGGTGGGTGCGGCAGGCGCAGCGGTTCTGGCCGCTGCCGCCAGCTGCTCATAGTTGTCGCTCTGCCGCTTATAGGCAAGCAGCAGCCCGCCGATCGCGGCCAGCGCCGCCAGCACGATGGAGAAGCTGACGATGCTGATAATGAGGTATACCTTCTTCTTATTCTGCATGTCCGTTATAATACGAATGGAGCGATCAAGACCGCTCCATTCCGTTCCTTTTCAATTACTTTGATTACTCTTTGCTCTTCTTGTAGGCAATGGCGCCGACACCGCCCGCAGTGCAGGCCGCGGCGGACAGGACTGCCACCGCAACGGAACCGGTACGGGGCGCGGTGGGCTTGCCGCCGGGGTTGCCGCCCTGATTGCTCTTGACGGTCGTGGCGGAAGCCGTGACTGCCATGCTCAGACACAGGATGAGCGCGAAAACAAAGGATACAAACTTTCTCATTGTGATTTCTCCTTCAGCGTTAAAATGTAACGCACTGCATGATGCACAGTCCGCCTTTTACTTACTTTGCATTATATATCTTCTCATCCGTTTTGTCAACACGGAAATCGTGCCTGATTTCCGCGGAAATTTCAGTAAAAAACTGCCGAAAACCAGCAAAACCGCTTTTTCCTCAAAAACGGAATCCGTCCGCGGTTCCGCCCTTGTTTTTTGGGGAAGACTGTGATATGATATCAGAATATTAAGAAGGTGTGACTATGCTCGATTTTCAGCGCCCCCAGCTGTCCCAGAAGGACGACTATGAGCGCGTTTTGTTTTCCTGTCCGCCCAGAGGATGCGAATATTCCTTCGCCAACCTCTATCTCTGGGGGCGGCAGCAGCTGGTGTTTACCCACGGCTGCGTGGCGTTTTTTTCCCATTTCAATGGCCGGAGCGTCTACCCCTACCCCATCGGCGACGGGGATCGGCGCGCCGTGATCGAGGAAATTCTTCTCGACGCTAAACAGCGGGGCATTCCCTGCCGCATCGTCAGCATGACCGCGGCCGATCAGGCGGAGCTGCAGGGGTGGTTTCCCGACAAATTTCTCTACCGCGCCGACCGGGACAGCTATGACTACGTTTATTCCGTGGACGATCTGGCCGACCTGAAAGGTCGGAAATTCCAGAAAAAACGGAACCACGTCAACCGCTTCCGGACAGAGCATTCCCAGTTTGAACTGCAAAATCTGACCGACGGCAACTTCTCCGCTGCCCAGCGCATGGTCGGCGAATGGTACCGCGCCCGGATGCAGGCCGACCCCACGGGGGACTATATGATGGAAAGCATCGCCATGTCCCGGGCGTTCCGGCATTATGAGGGTCTGCAAATGGAGAGCGCCGTGCTTGTGGAAAACGGGGAAATTCTCGCCGTGACCATGGGCAGCCGCCTGTGGTCGGACACCTTCGACATCCATTTTGAAAAAGCCCGGGAGGACGTGGACGGCGCTTACGCCGCCGTAAACTGCGAATTCGCCCGGTATCTGCGGCTGAAATATCCCAATCTACGCTATCTGAACCGGGAGGACGATGTGGGTCTGGCGGGGCTTCGCAAGGCCAAGCTGTCCTACAATCCCCACCACATGGTGGAGAAATCATGGGCGTATCTGGCGGAGGATTTCCATGGAGATTGACTACCCCACCGGCACGCAGGAGCCTCAGCTGCGGGCGCTCTGGCAGCTGTCCTTCGGGGATTCTGAGGAATTTATCGCGGGCTTTTTTGCCAGCGGCTACTGCCCCCGGCGCTGCCGGTGCGCGGCGGAAAACGGGAACGTCGCCGCCGCCCTTTACTGGTTTGACGCAGAGTTCCGGGGGCAGAAATTCGCCTATCTCTACGCCGTGGCGACCCACCCGGATTTCCGGAACCGGGGGCTTTGCCGCGCCCTGATGGCGGATGCCGCTGCCTGTCTGACCGGACGGGACTATGACGGGGCGCTGCTGATGCCCCATGACTCAGGTCTGCGGAAAATGTACGGCCGTATGGGCTATCGGGACTGCTGCACCGTGTCGGAATTTTCCTGCGACGCCGGGGAAGCGGTTGCCGTGCGCCCGATTTCCGATGCGGAATTCGCCCGCCTTCGCCGGGAGTACCTGCCCCCGGACGGCGTGATTCAGGAGGGGGCAAACCTTTCCTATCTCAAATGCTACGCCGCATTTTATGCCGGGGGGGATTTTCTGCTGGCCGCCGAGCACGACGGTGACAGCCTGACCGGCATGGAGCTGCTGGGCAATGCCGCAGCCGCCCCGGGCATTCTGGGGGCGCTGGGTTTTTCCCGCGGCCACTTCCGCACCCCGGGAACGGCGCTTCCCGGCGCCATGTTCCGTCCCCTGCGGGCGGATGCGGACGTACCCGGATATTTTGGGCTGATTTTTGACTGATACTGAACTCCAATTAAAATCTTAAAATAAGATTTTAATTGCCTGAAGGGCATGGAGTTCATATGAGACTTGTTTTGTGATTTCTTTCCTTATAAATCACAAAACAGGCAGCGCCGTCAGGCGATGCCTTCCTGATTAAAATTAAGATTTTAATCAGGAAGTAGTATGAGTTTCCGTAACCCCGTGGCACCCACAGGCCGTGCGCGGTCTGTGCCTTTCATAAGACAAGAACACTGGAGGAATCATCGTGCACAGAGAACACCTTGGGAGCCGTTTGGGCTTCATTCTCCTCAGCGCCGGTTGCGCCATCGGCATCGGCAATGTATGGAAATTCCCGTGGATGACCGGGCAGTATGGCGGCGGCGCGTTCGTCGTGATCTACCTGATCTTCCTGCTGATCCTGGGTGTCCCCGTTTTGACCATGGAATTCGCCATGGGACGCGCCGCCCAGAAAAGCCCCCTGAAAATGTATCAGGCGCTGAAGCCCGGCGGACACTGGGGCTGGCACGGCTACGTCTGTTTGCTCGGCAACGTGGTTCTGATGATGTTCTACACCACCGTCGCCGGTTGGATGCTGCAATATTTTGTGGACACCGCCGCCGGACGCTTCGTGGGACTTGACGTTTCCGGGGTGGAGACCGCCTTCGGCAACATGCTTGCGAACCCTGTCCAGCAGACGGTTTACATGGGCGTGATCGTCATATCCGGCTTTTTCATCATCTCCATCGGTGTTCAGAAGGGATTGGAGCGGGTGACCAAGTGGATGATGATGGCGCTGATCGTGCTGATGCTGGCGCTGGCTGTACACAGTCTGTTCCTCCCCGGCGGCTCCGAGGGGCTGAAATTCTACCTGCTGCCCGATATCCAGCGCCTGAAAGACGCCGGCGTTGGCAATGTCATCGTGGGCGCCATGAACCAGTCCTTCTTTACATTGAGCCTTGGCATCGGCGCCATGGCCATCTTCGGCAGCTACATCGGCAAGAATCACGCGCTGGCGGGCGAGTCCGTCCGGGTCTGCGCGCTGGACACGCTGGTGGCGCTTTGCTCCGGCCTCATTATCTTCCCCGCCTGCTTCTCCTACGGCGTGGACGTCAAGAGCGGCCCCGCGCTGATCTTCATGACCCTGCCCAACGTGTTCAACAACCTGCCCGCAGGGCGCTTCTGGGGGAGCCTGTTCTTCCTGTTCATGACCTTCGCCGCCTACTCTACGGTTCTCGCGGTGTTTGAAAACATCGTCTCCTGCGTCAGCGAGCTGACCGGGCTCAGCCGGAAGAAGACCTGCCTTGTGTGCGGCATTGCCCTCTTCCTGCTGAGCCTGCCCTGCATTCTGGGCTACAACCTGTGGAGCAATTTCCGTCCCATCGCCGGGCGGGACGTGCTGGACAGCGAGGATTTTCTGGTCAGCAACCTGCTGCTGCCCCTGGGCAGTCTGCTGTTCATCATTTTCTGCACCACCCGCTACGGCTGGGGCTGGGAGAATTTCCTCGCCGAAGCCAACGAGGGCAAAGGGCTGAAAATCGCCAAATGGCTGCGGCCTTACATGACCTACGTGCTGCCCGTGATCGTGAGCATCATTCTCATCTTCGGCCTTTACAACTTCTTCGCCGCGTAAACGCTGCCCCGAAAGAGCGCATCTCTTTCGGGGCAATTTTATCGATTTGGCAAAACTCACATGGTTCCACCCCAAAAAGCGGCAGGAATCGTCTTTCTGCGAGTTGACGGGGAACGCCCCCAATGGTATAATACTCCTGTACATCAACAAACCCTTATGACTGACGGATCAGTGGAGCACCACATGGAGTAAGGGCATATCGTATTCATCGCCGACCGTCTGGGCACACTTGAGACACCCTCTCTAAGTGTGCCCTTTTTGATTTTTCAGGAGGTATAAAATGAAGAAAGTCGGTATAGTAATGGGCAGCGACAGCGACCTGCCCGTCATCAGAAAAGCGACAGACATCCTGCGCGCGCTCGGCATTCCGTTTGAAGCGCACGTCTATTCCGCACACAGAACACCCGATGAGGCCATGGCTTTTGCCCGCTCGGCAAAGGACAACGGCTTCGGAGTCATTATAGCCGCCGCAGGCATGGCGGCGCATCTCGCCGGAGCTGTTGCGGCGAACACCACCCTGCCCGTTATAGGCATACCCTGCAAATCCAATACCCTCGACGGCATTGATGCCCTCCTTTCCACAGTACAGATGCCCTCCGGCATACCCGTGGCGACCGTTGCGATAAACGGAGGAGCCAATGCCGCTTTGCTTTCGGCTCAGATACTCGCGCTCGGCGAGCCGGAGCTTGCAAAGAAGCTTGAAGCTAAACGCGCCGCCGACGCAAAGGCCGTCCTCGAAAAGAACGCCGCCGTTTCGGCAGAACTTAACTCGGAGGTTTAAAGAATGAACGAGATATCAAGGTCCGATGTATACGCCGACGCGGGCGTTGACATAACCGCGGGCTACAAGGCAGTCGAGCTGATGAAAAAGCACATCGCGCGCACCCTCACTTCTGGCGTCTGCTCCGATGTGGGCGGCTTCGGCGGTCTGTTCGAGCTCGATACGCGCGGAATGGAGCGTCCCGTGCTCGTCAGCGGCACCGACGGAGTCGGCACCAAGCTCAAGCTCGCCTTTCTTGCGGACAAGCACGACACGCACCTGGCGGTGTTCGTCCGCGCACTCGAGGCGCTCAGATCGCTTTCGGCGCAGGAGCGCCCTGAAAAGGTGTACGGCATGGAGGTCTGGCGCGCGCTCGACTGGCTCATGCCGGAGGACAAGGTGCTTTTCGACTGTTCCGAACATATCGGGCTTGCGGAGGAAATTCTGCGCGCCTTTGATTCGCAGGTGGCGGGCGGGAAGCAGTACGACCGTGCCGCAGTCGGCCGGTGGTATGCGAACGCCACGTTCCTGGAGAGCCATGAGACGGACGGCGCCCCCGCGGTTTCGTACGGCATAGACCTGACGCCGCTGCTGGACGGCGGCGACCCGGCCGACTTTATTCTGGACGCGTACATGCGCACAGCCGGGCAGATCCGCACGCGCCTGCGCGCGCTGCAGGCGCGCTGATGGGCGCGCTGCGCTGCGTCCCCCCGCTCGAGCCCGCGTTTTCGCCGCTGATTCTGGCCATTGGCCGGGATAGGGGCGCACAGCGCGTGTCCGTCGTATGGGAGACGGACAGCGGGACGGACGAATTTTCCTTTTGCTGCGCCGGCGACGCCGGGGCGCGCGTGTATGAGCGGCTGTTCAAGTTCCTGCTCTGGCAGCGCGGCGGCGCGGGCGCGCGTCTGCACGGATTCCCGCAGCAGGCGCGGCGGCTGATAGAACGGGAATACGCCCCCGGGGGCCGGCGGGCGTTTGATTTTGAATTTTTCAGCAATATATACGGCCGTCCCTTTACTGTCGCGGCGTCGGACGCGCCGCCCTCCGCCGGCACAGCGCCGCGGTCGCGGCCCCTGCGCGCCGGGTACGACGGCTGCCGCATCGGGCTGGACGTGGGCGCGACGGCAATCAAGGTCTGGGCGGGCCGGGACGGAAACGAGACGTTTTCAGCAAGTTATCCCTGGCAGCCGCGCGAGCACAGCGATCTCGGCTACCATGAAGATGCGCTTGTGCGCGCCCTGTCCGCTGCGGCGCGCACGCTGCCCAAAACGGACAGCGTGGGGATCAGCACGGCCGGAGTCATTATGAATTCGCGCTGCCTGGTCGCGTCCCTGTTCACCGCGGTGGACAGCGGCGAGTTCCGCCGCCGCGGCCGCGATTTGTTCCTGCGTGCGGCAGGGACGACGGGCGCGCAGCGCGTTGTCGTATGCAACGACGGGGACGCGGCGGCCGCCGCTGCGTACGTCCTGTACGGGAAAACGGGGGTGCTGGGCCTTTCGATGGGTTCGAGCCTTGCCGCCGGGTTTGTGGACGGTAAGGGCGGGCTGACGGACTGTATCAGCGAGCTGGCCTTTGCCCCCGTCGACCTCCAGCCCGGCGCGCCTGTCGACCCCTGGTCCGGCGACGGCGGCACGGGCGTGGACTATTTTTCCGCGCAGGCGGTTTTGCGCTACGCCGAAGCGGCGGGGATCGAATTTGAGCCGGGCCTGAGCCGCGGGCAGAAAGTGGCGCATGTCAACCGGCTGTTTTCGGCGGGCGACGCGCGCGCTGAGATGGTCTACGATACCATCGGTCTCTGCCTTGGCTATGCCATACCGCTCTACCGCTGTTTTTACGGCATGAACAGCGTGCTGCTGCTCGGCGGCGTCACGGGCGGCGATGCGGGCGCGCATATAGCGGCGCGAGCGCGCAAAGTCCTGCGCTCCGAGTTTGGCGACGACACGGAGATTTTCCTCCCCGACGAAAAGCTGCGGCTGACCGGTCAGGCGCAGATCGCCGCCGCACTGCCCTGAAATCTGCAGATACACAAAAAAGGTACGGAGTCATTCCGTACCTTTTTTTGCTGTCCGCCCGCACCCGGCTTTCCGCCGCCCGCGCCCGGCCTCCCTGCGCCCGCGCCCGGCCTCACTCCGCCCGCGCCCGGCCTCCCTCCGCCCGCGCCCGGCCTCCCTCAAAATCCG
>OMDW01000636.1_pt1 | contig 10312 bp, 10 predicted proteins | sample 1673661 | NCBI WGS metagenome assembly OMDW01 (sample SAMEA103958118, study PRJEB25191) | human gut metagenome
CCGCTGCCCGGAGATAACGCATCATGAAAGCCAGAGCGAGCAAGAAGAACCTGACTTTTGAAGAGCGCATGGCGCGCCTGCAGGAGATAGTGGAAACCCTGGAAAACGGACAGCCGTCACTGGAAGAAGGGATGGCCCTGTACCGGGAGGGCATGGAATGTTCCCTGCAATGCCGGCGCCAGCTGGAACAGGCCCGGCAACAGCTGACGGTCTGGCAGGATGGACAGGTCCGGGCGTTCCGGCCGGAAGAGAGCGCGGAAGATCCCCTGCAACAGAGTGTGGAGCAACGATGATGATGTCTACAGAAGCCATGAAAGCCCTGCTGAAAGAACGCGGGAAGCTGGTGGAAAGCTATCTGGCGACCTGCCTTGACGGGCAGGAGATGCCGCCCCGGTTGCGGGAATCCATGCTGTACAGCCTGCAGGCGGGCGGCAAGCGCCTGCGTCCTGTGCTGTGCCTGAGCTGTGCCGCCCTGTGCGGCCTGCAGCCGGCGGCCGTGCTGCCGTTCGCCTCCGCCATCGAGATGGTCCATACCTATTCCCTGATCCACGACGACCTGCCCGCCATGGATGACGATGACCTGCGCCGCGGCAAGCCGTCCAATCACAAGGCGTTCGACGAGGCTACGGCCATCCTGGCCGGGGATGCCCTGCTGACGGATGCCTTTGCCCACATGTGCCGGGTGGAGCTGCCCGCCGGCCAGGTGCTGCGGGCCGTGGCGGAATTTGCCCGTGCCGCCGGTTCGTCCGGCATGGTGGGCGGGCAGGAATGGGACATGCTCTATACCGGCCTGCCGCCTGTGGGCATGGCGGAGCTGCGCCGCATGCACGCCATGAAGACCGGGGCCCTGCTGCGGGCCTCCTGCGTATGCGGTGCGCTGCTGGCCGGCGCTGCCGACGATGTGTGCGAACGCATCGGCCGGTACGGTGCCGCGCTGGGGGTGGCCTTCCAGATCGCGGACGATATCCTGGATGTCGTCTCCGACACGGCCACCCTGGGCAAGCCTGCCGGCAGTGATGCCGCACAGGGCAAAAACACCTATCCGGCGCTGGTGGGGCTTGACGAGAGCCGCCGCCTGGCCCGTGAGCAGGCGGATGCCGCCTGCGCCGCGCTGACCGGTTTCAGCGGGCCCGAAGCCGAATTCCTGCGTGCCCTTGCCGGGTACACCATCACGAGAGCGGCCTGAGACATGACGGAGAACACTGCACAGTCCCTGCTGGACAGTCTGACATCACCGAAACAGGTGATGGATCTTTCTGACGAACAGCTCCCGCTGCTGGCCGCGGAGCTGCGCAAGCGCATCATAGACGTGGTGTCCAAGAACGGCGGGCATCTGGCGCCTTCGCTGGGGGTCGTGGAACTGACCCTGGCCCTGCTGCATACCTTCAACATGGAGAGGGACAAGATCGTCTGGGACGTGGGGCACCAGGCCTACGCCTACAAGCTGCTGACCGGACGCGCTTCCCGGTTCCATACCCTGCGTACCCTGGGAGGGATCGCGGGCTTCCCGCGCCGCAGCGAGAGCCCCTATGACCGCTTCGGCGTGGGGCATTCCTCCACCTCCATTTCCGCGGCCCTGGGCATGGCCATGGCCCGCGATCTGGCCGGCGGCAAGGAACATGTCCTGGCCGTCATCGGTGACGGCTCCCTGACGGCGGGCGAGGCCTTTGAAGGTCTGAACCTGGCCGGGCATATGGGGCGCCGGCTCATCGTGGTGCTCAATGACAACGAGATCTCCATCTCGCCCAATGTGGGGGCACTGTCCCTGTTCCTGAGCCGGACCCTGTCCCGGCGCTGGGTGCGGCAGATGCGCAAGGATGTGCTCCAGCTGTTGCGCTCCATCCCCCGCATCGGGCAGAAACTGGCCCTGTACGCCATGCGCGGTGAATGGAGCTTCAAGTCCTTTTTCACGCCCGGCATGCTGTTCGAGGCCTTCCGCTTCACCTACATCGGGCCTGTGGACGGGCACGACCTGCCCGCCCTGTGCCGTCATTTGCAGATGGCGGCGGCCGTGGAAGACGGGCCGGTGCTGCTGCATGTGCGCACCTGCAAGGGCAAGGGCTATGCCCCGGCGGAGAAAGACCCCACCCATTTCCATGGCGTGGGCCACTTCGAGCCGGAAACGGGCCTGCTCATCCCCAGCGGCAACAAGACGCCTTCCTTTACCGGCATCTTCGGCAAGACACTGGTGGAGCTGGCGGAAAAGGATGACCGCCTGCTGGCCATCACGGCGGCCATGCCCGAGGGTACCGGGACGAACCTTTTTGAGGAGAGGTTCCCGGAGCGCTTCGTGGACGTGGGCATCTGCGAACAGCACGCCGTCACCTTTGCCGCCGGTCTGGCGGCCAGCGGCTTCCATCCCGTGGTGGCCATCTATTCCACTTTTTTGCAGCGGGCCTATGACCAGATCGTCCATGATGTCTGCCTGCAGAAACTTCCCGTGACCTTCTGTGTGGACAGGGCCGGTCTGGTGGGCGAGGACGGGGCCACGCATCATGGCGTCTTCGACATCGCCTATCTGCGCCATATCCCCGAAATGACCCTGCTGGCCCCGCGGGATGAGAACATGTTGCGCCATTGCCTGCTGACGGCCACCACATCCGGCCTGCCCTGTGCCGTCCGTTATCCGCGCGGTGCCGGTATGGGGGTCCCGCTGGAAGCCGGACTGCGCCTGCTGCCCTCCGCCCGTGGCGAGATCATGCAGGAAGGGGAGCGGGTGGCCATCGTGGCCGTAGGCAACCGTGTGCGCCCGGCCCTGGAAGCTGCGGCGGCCATCGAAAAGGAATTCGGCTTCCGGCCGCTGGTCTTCGATCCCATCTGGCTCAAGCCGCTGCCCGCGGCGCAGCTGGCCGGGATAGCCCGGGCGTTCGATCGTATCGTCTTTGTGGAAGAAGGCTGCCTGGCAGGCGGTTTCGCCTCGGCCGTGCTGGAGCGCTGGGCCGACGACGGCCTGTTGCGCGGCCAGCGCATCCGCCGGCTGGGCATCGGCGATGCCTTTGTGGAGCACGGCACCCAGGCCCAGCTGCGCGAACTGGTGGGCCTGCGGGCGCCGGACATCATCCGTGCCGTTCGGGAACTGGTCCTGAAGGACTGAGCCTTTTACCGAGGCGACGAAGACGAAAGGGGCGTACCTGTGGCGGGTGCGCCTTTTTTGCATGCTGCGGAAGAGGGAGGAGGCAAGGTCCTCTGGATGCGGGGAAAGCACAGGGGGAATGACGTTCCGGCAGAGAGACAGAAGAAGGCCCTCCAGGGGGCCTAGGAAAGCGCAGGCGGGAGACGGGAGCGCTGCGTAGGGCCCGGGGCAGGGCGGTCCCGCAGGGCTGGCCCTTGCCGCTCCTCAGCTTTTCTGCCTTGCCTGCCGTTTTTCGACATAAAAGCGGATACTGCCTCCGCTGAGACGGGCCATGATATTGCCGGGCAGCTGAAAGGTGGTGCCGCCCCGGCCTTCCTGCCAGGCCTGATCCAGGGCCAGCAGGGTGGCTGAACGGGCCTGGCCGCCGAAGATGCGGGCCAGCTTGGCCACAGCCCTGTGGTAAAGACGCAGCCGCAGGGCCGCATGCATTCCCCGCAGCAGGGCACGGGGCAGGGTGACGCTGCCGGGGGTTTCCTGCCAGGGGCAGCGGGCAAGATGGCGCTCCATTTCCTGCCGCCAGTAATCGCCGTCAATGCCGGCCAGCTCCCAGAGATGCAGACAGGTTTCCTCAAGGCGGGGATTTTCCGTGCGCAGGAGCGGGAGAAGGGTATGCCTCAGGCGATTGCGGGTATAGCGAATGTCCGCATTGCTGGCATCCTCCCGCCAGGTGATGCCGCAATGATGCAGCAGCTCTTTCAAGACACGGCTTTCCGTACACAGCAGGGGGCGCAGCAGGTGGCGTTCCGCATCTTCGGCCCGCATGCCGCCCAAGGCCGGCCAGCCGGTGCCGCGGAGGAAGCGGAGCATCTGGTCTTCAGCCACATCGCCCCGGTGATGCCCCAGCAGGATGGCTGTGGCGCCGCATGCCCGCCGGGCCTGCTCCAGCAGGGCATAGCGTGCCCGCCGGGCCGCCTCTTCCGTCCCCAGGCCGTTTTGCCGTGCCAGTCGGGACACATCCGCCGTCAGGATGCGGCAGGGGATGTGCCAGGTCCGGCAGAGTCCGGCCACGAAGGTGGCATCCCCGGCGGATTCCGGCCGCAGCTGATGGTCCACCGTCGCCACATGCAGCAGCCAGCCATGCCGGGGCGCCAGAAGGGTCATGATGCATAAAAGAGCCGTAGAATCCGCACCGCCGGAAACAGCCAGCAGCCAGGCCCTGCTGTCCTGCATCTTCAGGCGGTCACGGCAAAAACGCTCCACATCCAGGCACAGGCGGGCCAGCCGGGAAGGGAGCGTTCGCAGTTCGGGGACGGGGATCATGCCGCAGGGCATCGCCACTTAGGTGGGAATATGGAGTTCTTTCAGGGTATCCGTGATGTAGTCCATCATGTGCCGCTGCAGCTCGGGCGACGCATAGGCCACGCATTCGCAGCGGATACGGCCCCGGGCGCGTACCAGCAGCTCCAGGCGCAGGCTGGTCTCTTCGCATTCCAGCGCCATGACATAGGGACCGCACTGGCTTTCGTGTTCCTTCTGCACGGCGCTGAGCATATGGGCGGGGATGGGCAGCCAGTAGATGCCGTCCAGCCCGGCACCCAGATCCATGGCGTCCAGATGTTCGCACAGGCGCCTGGTTTCTTCGGCCCGCAGGTCATCAATGAGGAAATAGCGCATTATTCGTGCTCTCCGTTGTTCCGGGCACTACAGGTACAGCCCTGGTCAAGGTTGAAGATGCGGCGCATGAGGCTGATGCGCGGCGCGCTGCCTTCCTGCGACATGGTACCGCGCTTGAGGAACATGATGGGATCGTGGTTCAGCTTGCGGACCAGGGCCAGGGCCATGACCTCGATGGCTTCGCGCGTGGCGTCGTCCACATGGCCCAGACGTTTCAGGGTGCGGGCCACTTCTTCGTGGGCGGCGTTCTCGCCGTGCTGGATGAGGTCCACGATGGTGGGCTGCACATCCAGGCTGCACAGCCACTGCCGGAAGATGTCCACTTCCTCGCCCACTATCTCGGCGGCTTTCTGGGCTTCGTCGCGACGGGTGGCCAGGTTCTCTTCCACCACTTCCTTGAGGTCGTCGATATCGTAAAGATAGACGTTGTCCAGGCCGTTGACGTCGGGGTCGATGTCGCGGGGGACGGCGATGTCGATGAAGAACATGGGCCGGTTCTTGCGTGCCTTGAGCACACCGCGGATGTCGCGGGCACGGATGACGGGATCCGGCGAACCGGTGGATGTGATGATGATGTCCACTTCCGTCAGATGGGAAGCCAGGGATTCGAAGGGCAGGGCCCGGCCGTTGAACTGCCGGGCCAGTTCTTCACCGCGCGAGAAGGTACGGTTGGCCACCAGGATCTCGTCCACGCCGGCCTGGAGCAGATGGGTGGCGGCCAGTTCGGCCATTTCGCCGGCACCCACCAGCATGGCCTTGTGGTGCTGCATCTCGCCGAAGATGCGTTTGGCCAGCTCCACGGCGGCATAACTGATGGAAACGGCGCTGGAGGCCACGGCGGTCTCGGTGCGCACGCGCTTGGCCACGGAAAAGGCCTTGTGCAGCAGACGGTTGAGGATCACGCCGGTGGCGTGGCAGGCGGCGGCCTTGCGGTAGGCGCTCTTGAGCTGCCCCAGGATCTGGGGCTCGCCCAGGATCATGGAGTCCAGGCTGGAAGCCACGGAGAACAGGTGCCGCACGGCATCCATGTTCTTGTAGACGTAGACATAGGGCCGGAGTTCTTCGGGGTCGGTACCGCGCGCGGCGGCCCAGCGCTCCAGGATACGGCCCGCCACGTCCCCATGACCGGTGGCGAGCAGCTCCACACGGTTGCAGGTGGAAAGGATCATGGCTTCGCCGATGACGTCGTCACACGGCAGGGCCCAGTTTTCCCGGCTGCAAAAATCCACAAGGGCGAAACGTTCGCGCACGTCCACACCGGCGGTGCGATGGTTCAGGCCAACAAGTACGATATCACAATCCATAGCAACGTCGGTGGATTAAGGTTTGATGAAGGAATGATGCGTTTCCATCAGGGTATTGACGACCACGATGGAGAAAAGGCTCAGGCCGAAGACCAGCACCATCAGACGGGCGGGCTTGCGGCCGCGCCAGCCGGTGGCAAGGCGGCCGTGGAACACATAGGCCATGAGCAGCCAGACGATGATGCTGACCACTTCCTTGGGGTCACCGGTGAAGGTGGCCCCGTAGACGGGCTTGGCCCAGAACAGGCCGGAGACGACACCCAGCGTGTACAGCGGAAACGAGGCCGCCACGCCGAAGGCATTGATCTTGTCCAGCAGGGAAAGAGCCGGCATGTCCTGCCAGAAACCTTCCATGCGCAGTTTGTTTTTGATGCGCCGTTCCAGGAACAGGAAAAGGGAGCTGGCGGCGAAGGCCAGGGTCATGAGGCCCATGCTGAGGAAGAGCGCCCCCACATGCAGTGCGTAGAAGGAGCCCTTGAGCTGTGGAGGCACCTGCACCACGGCGGAAAGGTAAGGGGCGGAAACGGCAAACAGGATGAGGGCCAGCGGCGTGGCCAGCAGGAGCAGGGCCTCCTGCTTGTACCGCAGGCGGCTGACAAGCCCGCACAGCAGGACGAACCAGGCCAGCATCTGCAAATAGCCGCCAAGGCTCAGTCCCGTGGGCATGGTCTTGTGGAAGCCGAGCAGGAGGGAAAGCGTCTGGCAGACGAATCCCAGCCCCGCCAGCCAGCAGCCCAGACGCCGCCAGAAGGCATTGCGCAGCAGCATGCCGGCCAGGCCGGCCACAGTGGCAGCGCCGTAACAACACAGGGTCAGGAGGGTGGAGGTCTCAGGCGATAACATCAAGCAACTCCGGGATGCGGTCGTGCAGCTTTGGCGGCAGCAGGGCCTGCAGACAGCGCAGGCACGCCTGCCGGTCGCCCTGTTGCAGATGATCCTGCAGGGGCGACTGGGCCAGAGCGCGGAACAGGGCCGTATTGTGCCCTGTCTCGTCGTGCAAGGCAAGGACCATGGGACGCAACTGTCCCATCAGACGGACCATTTTCTGGCGGGCGTCCAGCCAGGACGCCAGTTCGTCCTTCCAGCGCCGGGAAAGGGCCGGGCTGGCCCCGCCGGTGGAAAGGGCCAGCGCCATGCCGCCGGAGCGGGCCACGGCGGGCACGATGAACGAGCCTTCCGCAGGGGCGTCGATACAGTTGCACAGGATGTGGCGTTCCCGGCAGAGAAGGGCGATATGCCTGTTGACCGCGGCATTTCCCGTGGCGGCAAAGACCAGCTGGCGGCCGGCCAGGTCATCGTCACGGAAGGGCCGCTGCTCAAAACGGACACAGGGCCGCTCCAGCAGCGGGAGCAGACCGGCGGCAGGGGCTTCCATGTCCAGGGCCAGGATCGAAGCCGGTGCGCATTGCAGCAGCCCCTGGAGCTTGCGGCTGCCGACCCCCCCCAGTCCGGCCACGAGGCAGTGCAGGCCGCTCAGGTCCAGAAAAAGGGGATAAAAATTTTTTTCCGAAGATTGGTGAGACATGGGCAATGTTCCCGGCGGCGGCCCGGACGCACGACAGCCAGCGTGCCTTCACCCATCAGAGAAAGATGGCACGCTGGCTGTCATGTCGGCTAGAGCCGGATCAGTTCCATGAAATAGGGCAGGGTAAAGCCCATGGACAGCAGCAGGCCGATCACAAGGGCAGGCTTCTGGCGCAGAGGCGTGGCACTGCGCACGACCAGGGTCCAGAGCAGGGCCGGCAACAGCCAGAGCAGTACCCGGACACTCTGGAAAACGGCATCCTGCTGCATGAACACGCCGCTGGTCTGCCAGGTCTGCCAGATCTCCAGTCCGCTGGACGCCACCAGCAGCAGCCAGAGCAGGATCCAGGCATTGCGGGCCCAGCGCGTGCACCAGGGGACCATGGTATTGTAATAGTCCCGGCCAAAGTCATCGGCCTTACGGCGCAGGAGCAGCCATACGGCGCCAAAGGCTCCGGCAAGGGCAAAGATCAGGGGCAGGGTATAGCACAGGGCGCTCAGGTAGGCCTGGCCGAACTGGGGCGTGAACAGCTGCGGGATGGTGATGCTGCTGGCCTCGGGCAGGGACAGGGCATTGTACAGGCGGGTGACGGCCATGACCCCCGCGCAGGTCATCAGGCCCTGCAGGAAGGCGATGGCGCCCAGGATGATGTGCAGTACGGGATAATTGGCCAGGAATTTCCAGAGCATGAAGTAGCAGCAGGAAACGATGGCCGCAAAACCGAACATCATCCAGGTAGCTTCGCTGAGCAGGACGATGATGCTGTAGGAGTCGAAACCGTCCAGCGCCAGGATGAGCCACAACCGGCCCCCCAGCAGCATGAGCCAGCCCAGCAGCATGCTCAGGCAGGCCAGCTGCCGCGCGCATTTGTTGTAAGCGGAGCGTTTGCGCCGCAGGGCTATGATCTCGCCGCAGATGGCGATGAAGGTAAGACCGAAATAGGCATAGAGCAGGGCAAAGGGCACGATGATGCTCCCCATGTCCAGCCCTGTCTGCAGCAGCGGATTGTCAGCGATGAAGGCGCGCACGCTTTCTAAAAAGTTCCCCATTGTTCCTCCAAAGATTCACCGGATCCCGGCCCTCTGGCGGGGAGACGCCGGGTTCGTGTTGGTTGTGCCTCAAAAATGGCCGTGCTGCAAGCAGCGCTTGCATTGCCGGAGCGCATCGGGCAGAAAAAAGACAGGAGTCTTCCATGAAAGCACATGCCCTCAGTCTGTCCTTGTTGCTCGCGGTCCTGCCTGCCCTGTCGCATCCCCCGGCCGTTCCGGCCGCGGATGCGCGGCAACCGCAGGAAAGCTGGCAGCTGCCGTGGGCAGAGGGCGGCAGCGGGCCCGTGCATTCATATCGCGGGCCCGTTCGTGAAGAGTTCCTGCAATGTGAGCGGGGGCAATGTCCTTTGCCCGTCCATGAGGGAACCGCCCCGGCCTGCGGAACCGGCGGAGCGCTGCCGCCTGCCGTGGCGCCTGCGGCGTCCTTGCGGCAGGATGAGCCTGTGGCGCGGGGCAGGGCTGGGGAAAAGAAGGGCCCGCCGGCTGCAAAAGGGCAGGAGGCACATGCGGAGCAAGGAATCCCGTCCCGGGAAAAAACACCATCCGCGACCGCCGCGACCGGCAGTCCTGCTGCCGCCGGAAAGGGCATGGCGGCCCGGACAAAGGGAGATCCCTCCACGCAGATGTCCTCCGGGGATCCGTTCGAAAAGAGGCAGTCCGCCACTTCTGTCACCACTTCCAGACAGGCGGCAGGCACGGTGTCCGGGGCCGCGCCGGCGCCAAAGCCTGCTGCGGCCAGAGATGCGGCCCCTGTATCCGGCACAGACAGCCCGTCCGGTACCGCAGCGTGGGACACGTCCGCGCCCGTCATCGACGAAAAGGCGCTTGTGGCTGATGAGTTAAAACTCGTGGTGCAGGTGAACGGGAAACTGCGCGGCCAGATTCTGGTTCCGGCTGACGCCGACCGCGCCGCGATTGAAGCCGCGGCACTTGCCAACCCCGACGTCAAACGCTTCGTGGGTGAAGCCACGGTACGCAAGGTGATTGTGGTGCCCGGTAAGCTCGTCAACGTCGTCGCGAAATAACCCGGACTTTTACCGGTGAGCAAAACGGCCTTCGGGCCGTTTTGCTTTTTCAGGCCCGCTGCCGGCACAGTTGCCGTATTAACGCAACCGTCACACAACGCGTAGCCGTGCGTTTCAGCGGTGTTTATAGTTCGAAAAATTTCTCCGCCAACCGGAATTGTCAGCCATGCTCGAGTTCGGAATCGTTAACTTTTGGGTTTATGTGCTGGGCGCATTTGCCGTCATCATCGCGCCCGGCCCCAATTCGCTCTTTGTCCTTAAAACTGCCGTCACCGAAGGACGCCGCCCGGCGCTTGCCGGCGCGCTCGCAGTTCTCGTGGGAGATTCCGTCCTCATCACCTGTTCCTTTGTGGGTGTGGCGGCCATGCTTGCGGCGCACCCTGACCTCTTTATGTGGGTGAAAACGGCGGGCGGACTCTACCTTGCCTGGCTCGGCTTCAAGATTCTCTACAGTGTCTACGGAAAAAAGAAGACGGCAGCCGGAGAAGACCGGGAAACTGTCAGAAACAGTGCGGAAAAACGCAGTGCCGGCGCCTTCAAGGCCTTCCGCACGGCGCTCATCCTGAGTCTCACCAACCCCAAGGCCATTCTCTTTTTTGTCGCGTTTTTCGTGCAGTTCATTGATCCGGCGTTTGAGGCCAAGTGGATCCCCTACCTGATTC
>OMDW01000638.1_pt1 | contig 10309 bp, 9 predicted proteins | sample 1673661 | NCBI WGS metagenome assembly OMDW01 (sample SAMEA103958118, study PRJEB25191) | human gut metagenome
GCCCATATGCAGGCCGTTGCGGTCATACAAGGTGTCCTTGTGCTTTTCGTAGTAGGCGCGGATCTCATCATCGGTCACCACCACGCGGCGGCCCACTTCGGCCCCCATGACGCGCTGGCGCAGCATGTTGGTCTTCAGGGTCTTGCGCAGCTCATCCACGCTCATGCCCTGCTTTTTCAGTTCGGCTTCGAACTGGGCGCGGTTCAGGCGGCGCATCTTCATCATCTTGGTCAGTTCCTGGTCGATCTCGCTGTCGGAGGCCGTGATGCTCAGACGCTTGGCCTCCTGTTCCAGCAGGATGTCCATGATCATGGAATCCAGCACCTTGCGGAAGACCACATTGACCTTGTCGGCCTGCTTGGGGTCATTGGGATTGAGACGGGCACGCCCCAGTTCGGGCAGCGCGGCCTTCTGCAGGTCGAACATGGTGATGACCTGGCCGTTGACCACCGCGGCAATTTTGTTGAGCTGGGCAGCCTGGGCCGTGCAGGCCAGGCAGAGCCATGCCATCAGGATCAGAAGGGCAGATTTTTTCAAGGCAAATTCTCCCGTTATGCGCATAGGCTGTAGTAGCAGCCGAAAATAGCCAATATTTCCTGCTTTGGCAATCGCCGCGGCCTAGGCCGGGCCGCCCTGGGCCTCCGGTACGCGGATGCCTTCCAGGGCCTGGCGCAGCCCCCGCAGCCCCTGGGCAAAATCCTTGTCCGGCGGCAGGGGCAGCATGAGCGCCGCCGGGGGCAGCATCCGGGCCCCCTTCATGGAAGCCACCAGCTGCAGGATGCGCTCCGGCTGCACGGCGGTCTGCCCGTCGCCCCACACCAGCCGGACATGATCCAGATAGATGTCCGCACGCCGGACCTGCAGCCGGCTCAGGAACTGCTTGAAATCGAGCACGGCGATGAAATTGGCCAGCTCCTGCGGGAAACTGCCGAAACGGTCGCGCATGGAAAGGGCCACTTCCTCACGGGCCGCACCGCTGGTGGCCGACGTGAGCGCCTTGTAGCAGCGCAGGCGCTCCCGGCCGTCCTCGATGTAGGACTGGGGGATGTGGGCAGGCAGGCCGAGATTGAGCTCCGTCTCCACATCCTGGGTGACGGGCGTGCCCTTGAGGCGGGCCACGGCCTCTTCCAGCATCTCCAGGTACAGGTCGAGCCCCACCCGGCCCATATGGCCGGACTGCACCTCGCCCAGGATGTTGCCCGCGCCGCGCAGGCGCAAGTCTTCCATGGCCACCTGGAAACCGGCGCCCAGGTAGTCCATGTCCATGATGATGCGCAGCCGCTCCCCGGCCACCTCGCTCAGGTGTTCGGTATCGGGCACCACGAAGAAGGCGTAGGCCTGACGGTCGCTGCGGCCCACCCGGCCCCGCAGCTGATAGAGCTGGCCAAGGCCGAACAGCTGGGCCTGATCCACCACCAGGGTATTGGCACGGGGAAAATCCAGCCCCGACTCGACGATGGCCGTACAGACCAGCACATCCAGCTCGCCGTGCCAGAACTTGTGCATGTTGCTTTCCAGCTCGCTTTCCGACATCTGGCCGTGCGCCATGCCCACCCGGGCGGCGGGCACCAGCTTGCGCACATACTCGGCCACGCGCTCCAGGCCCTGCACCCGGTTGTAGACCCAGAAGACCTGGCCTTCCCGGGCCAGCTCGCGTTCCAGGACCGTGCGCAGGGTGGCGTCGTCACGCCGCAGCACGGCCGTGGCCACAGGCTTGCGGTCCTGCGGGGCGGTCTCGATGACGGAAAGGTCGCGGATGCCGGACATGGAGAGCTGCAGGGTGCGCGGGATGGGCGTGGCCGTCAGGGTCAGCACGTCCACATTCTTTTTCAGGGCCTTGAGCTTTTCCTTGTGCCGCACGCCGAAGCGCTGCTCCTCATCCAGGATGAGCAGGGAAAGATTGGGCAGGGAGACATCCGACGACAGCAGACGGTGCGTGCCCAGCAGGATGTCGATCTGCCCCTCGGCCGCTGCCTTGAGGACTTCCTTTTGCCGGGCGCGGGGCACGAAGCGGCTCAGCAGGCCCACCGTGACAGGAAAACCGGCCAGACGGGCCCGGAAGGTCTGGTAATGCTGCTCGGCCAGCACCGTGGTGGGGCACAGCAGGGCCACCTGGCGTCCCTCGCTGGCCGCACGGAAAGCCGCCCGCAGGGCCACTTCGGTCTTGCCGAAGCCCACGTCGCCGCAGACCAGGCGGTCCATGGGCTCGGGCTTGTCCATGTCGGCCAGCACGTCCTCGATGGCCCGTGCCTGGTCCGGGGTCTCCTCAAAGCCGAAGGTCGCCTCGAATTCATGGTACAGCTCGCCCGGCGGATCGTAGCGGAACCCCTTGGCCACCTTGCGGTAGGCGTACATCTCCACCAGATCGGCCGCAATCTTTTCGATGGCCTTGCGGACCTTTTCCTTGCCGGAACTCCAGCTGGCGCCGCCCAGGCGGTCCAGTGGCGGTTCCACGCCCTCGCCGCCCTTGAAACGCTGGATGAGCCCCAGACGGTCCACCGGCACATAGAGCCTGTCCTGCCCGGAGTACTCCACCAGCAGGAAGTCATTGCCCTGTCCTCCCTGCACCAGGTGGTGCAGACCGGCGAAACGGCCGATGCCGTAATCCCGGTGGACGAGCAGATCCCCGGCCTTGAGGTCGTCGAAGCTGTCCAGCCCCTTGAAGGCACGCGAGGAGACACGGGCCTTTTTTTCCGCACGCGGATAGAGGATGTCCTCGCCCAGCACGAGCACATCATCCCAGACCAGCTCCGCACCGGAACGCCAGGGGGAGACCAGGGCGAACAGTCCGCGCTGCTCCGGCGCATAGCGCAAGGCAGGCGTGATGCCTTCCTGCTCGGCCAGCTTGAGGAATTTGGCCCGGCTGCGCTGCGAGGAAAAGCTCAGCACCACCTGGCGGCGCCGGTTCTGCCATTCCTTCAGACCGGCAGCCAGATGCTGCCACGGCCGGTCGGCCGCCCCGGGAATGGGGAAAAGATCCGTGAAGGCATGGAGCGGGCGCTCCTGCACGTCGTCCCCCGTGGCATCCACGCCCATGACCAGAGGCTCCAGATAGAAATGGCGGGCCCCTGCCCAGGGCAGCTCCTGCAGGCTGCCGCACAGGCACAGGGCGGACGGCTGCGGCAAGGGCGCATCGTCCTCTTCCAGCTGGTCGCGCAGCTGCATGGCCGTCCCGTGAAGGGCGGCGTCACAGTCAGCCTGTCCGGGCAGGAACCAGAGCGGATCCTCCGGCAGCCAGTCGGCTATGGTGCTGGCCTTTTCGTGCACCACGCCCGGCAGCAGGCCCAGACCGCCGGCATCCAGGGTCTTCTTGAAGGTATAGCAGTCGTTCTCGCTGATGCGCGCCCCGGCGAACAGGGCATCCATGCGTCCGCGGGCCGCGGCCAGGCCCTGCGCGTCCAGCACGAAAGGCAGGGCCGGCAGCAGGGTCATCTCGCCCAGGCCCTGCAGGGAGCGCTGGCTCTCGGCATCGAACAGGCGCAGCTCTTCCAGCGTGTCGCCGAAAAATTCCATGCGTACAGGACGCGGATAGCCGGCCGGGAAGATGTCGAAGATGTCGCCGCGCCGGGCCATCTGCCCCGGCCGGGTGACCAGGGGGACACGCTCGTAGCCCCATTCCACGGCCTGATCGAGGATCAGTTCCGGGGGGTAGTCGCTGCCCCGTGCCAGGTCGAGCGTATGCCCGGCAAAAAAGTCGCGCGGCACATGGCGCAGCAGCAGCGCTTCCGTGCTCAGGATGAGGCAGCGGGGCCCGCCCTGGGCAAGGCTGTACAGGGCCGCCAGCCGTCGTGCCCAGGAATCCCGGTCACGGCGCAGCAGAAGGCCGGCGGGGAGCGCGGCAAAGGGCAGTTGCCAGGCGGGGACATCAGGGGCCATGTCCGCCAGGGAAAGCGAGGGGGAGAAAAGGGTCAGCAGTGCGCGCGCCGCCGTGTACTCCTCACGGTCGCGCACCAGGATGACGCTGCTGCGTCCCCGGGCCAGCGCGGCGCAGGCAAGACGGCAACAGGACGCCATGCCGCTGCGCTGCCAGTGTCGGGCCTCGGCCGGCCCTGAAAGCAGGGAAAGGATATCTGCCATGACTGTCCGCCGGAAAAAGCAAAAACGACGCCACCAACGACGCCGAATCCTGGGAGTGGGTTCAAAAAAGGCGGCCCGAAGGCCGCCTTGCGGGATCTTTCATCTATGCTGTCGGGGGCCATGCTTCAAGCTACCCGGGGGGATGCGTGCACGCGCATCCCGGGCGGAGTGGGAACATTTCCCCGCACGGACAGCCGACGGATCACGATCCGCCTAGTGACTGCCGCAGCTGCTGCCGCAACTGCCGCAGCTGCTGCCGGAAGAGGCCAGCGGCACCTCGGGATCCACGGTGAATCCCATGTAGGTCATATCAATCGCGACGCCCTTGATCTGCGCCACCAGTTCGGTGGCCATGCAGAAGGTGAAACCGTCAACTTCCTCGGTGCTGTCCTGTGCGTTAGGCTCATCCAGAGCCAGGGCGAGACGCGGGCCGCTTCAGCCGCCGGGGGCAAGAAACACGCGGATGGACTGGCGTTCCTTGTCCGCGAAGTAGGCTTCCAGCTCTTTACGAGCGTTTTCAGACAGAGTGATCATTCCTATTCCTCTCTGGGCCGTATCCGCGGAACATCCTGCCCGTCAGGAAACGGGACCGGTGCCCGGGGGCACCCGACCCTCTCCGCCGGTAACGGCAGTTGATGGAAACAGAAGACGGGACCTTCTGTTATGACAAAACCGGCCGGGCCGGGACAGCCGGCCCCACCGGACAGGGACTACTGATGACTGCCGCAGCTGCCGCAGCAACCGCCGCAGGAACTGCCGCCCGACGAAGGCAGGGGCACTTCGGGGGTCACGGTGAAGCCCAGATAGCTCAAGTCTATGCTGATGCCCTTCACCTGTTGCAGCAATTCGTTGTTGATGCAGAACGCGAAGCCGTCCTGTTCGAACCGGGCGTCCTCGTCACCGGGTTCGTCCAGAGCCAGGACGAGCCGGGGGCCGGAGCAGCCGCCGGGAGCGAGATACACACGGATGGTCTGGCGTTCCTTGTCCGCAAAATAGGCTTCCAGCTCCTTGCGGGCATTCTCGGACAAAACGATCATTCCTTCTCCTTGACGATGCCGCGTCCCGGCCTTCCCGTAATCCCGCAGGGGAAGAGGCGCTGTTTCGGGGCAGCGCCCGACGCCGGTGCGGCAGCTGTTGGCGCAGGAGGTGACAGGTATCGTCAGAGCAGGGATGACACGGGAAGGACCGCGCCTTCCCTCAGAGGCTACTGATGACTGCCGCAGCCGCCGCAGCAGCCGCCGCAGGCACTGCCGCCCGACGAAGGCAGGGGCACCTCGGGGGTCACCAGAAAGCCAAGGTAGTTGGCATCGATACTGACGCTTTTCACCTGCTGCAAAAGTTCATTGTTGATGCAGAAGGCAAAACCGCCCTGTTCGATCCGGGTATCGTTCTCACCGGCTTCGTCCAGCGCCAGGGCAAGGCGCGGGCCGGAGCAGCCGCCGGGGGCAAGGTAGATGCGGACGGTCGCTTTTTCCCTGTCGGCAAAAAAACCTTCCAGTTCCTTCCGGGCGGCATCGGTCAACGTGAGCATGGCACTACCTCCAGTGTTGCCCGTAACATGTAAGGTCAGCCCCAAAGATTGTCAATCGCTCGCGGGGCTTTTCTCCGCCGGTAAAAAGGCGTATGGAAAGACATCACTTCTGGAGGAATTATGCCCACGACATTGCTGCTGGACAAAGAGGAAATGACCCGTATTCTGGAACGTCTTGCCTGCGAAGTGCTGGACCGGCACGGGCAGTGCGAGCGCGTCATGCTGGTGGGCATCGAACGCCGCGGCGCCGACCTGGCCCGCCGCCTGGGCGCCCTGATGCAGCAAAAGCTGCAGCGCCCCCTGCCCCTGGGCACGCTGGACATCAACCTGTACCGTGACGACTGGACGAGCCTGGAGGGCAAGCCCCACATCGGCCAGTCGCGCATCACCGCCCCCGTGGACAACGCGGAGATCATCCTTATAGATGATGTGCTGTTCAGCGGCCGTACCATCCGCGCCGCCCTGGAAGCCCTGCTGGATTACGGCCGCCCCCGCAAGGTGGAGCTGCTGGTGCTCGTGGACCGCGGCCACCGCGAACTGCCCATCCAGGCCGACTACATCGGCCGCAGCGTGGACACCCGCCCGCAGGAGCAGGTGGACGTGCTGCTGGAAGAACGGGACGGACGGGACGAAGTCCTGCTGACCGCCAAAAACTGACCTTCAGGGGCATCCGCCGGATGCCCCTTTTTTCATGCCGGCCCCGCTCCCGCCCTGCCCGCCTGTCCCCTTTTTTCCCGAAAGCACTTGACCCGTCCCTGTTCTTTTCCTAGGCTGCTCTTATCCATCCCGACCTGTCTGACCCAAGGAGAAACGGCCATGTCCATGCACCATACCTGACGCAGCGCCACCGGCTTCACGGTGTGGAGCGCAGCGGGGTGGTCGCGCCGACGGCATGTCCTGATTCCTTGACCTTCGCCATATCCCGGTCCCCCATCCCCTAGGTCCGTCACGGATCTGCGCGCATCTTTCAACTTTTGCCGCATCCCGTCTCTGGGGCATCGTGGTCACGGGCCTTCTCCTGGGCCTGATAGCCGTCTTTTTGCAGTTCTCCGGCAACCCCGGCAACATGGGCATCTGCGTGGTCTGCTTCAACCGCGACATCGCGGGGGCCGTGGGCCTGCACCGCGCGCCCATCGTCCAGTACCTGCGCCCCGAGATCATGGGCATGGTGCTGGGCTCCCTGGCCGCCGCCCTCTGCTTCGGCGAATACCGCGCCCGCGGCGGCTCCGCCCCGGCCGTCCGCTTCCTGCTGGGCGTCATCGCGGCCATCGGTGCCCTGGTCTTCCTGGGCTGCCCCTGGCGCGTCATCATGCGCCTGGCCGGCGGCGACGCCAATGCCCTGTTCGGTCTGGCCGGCCTGGTGGTCGGCATCGGTCTGGGCACGGTCTTCTTCCGCATGGGTTTCTCCCTGGGCCGCAGCCAGAGCCAGAGCAAGGCCTCCGGCCTGATCCTGCCCGGCATCATGCTCGCCCTGGTCGCCGTCTATCTGTTCAACCCGCCCGTGGCAGGACAGGCCCAGAGCGGCGTCCTCTTCTACTCCCTCAAGGGCCCCGGCTCCATGCACGCCCCCTTCCTGCTCTCGCTCGGCGCCGGCCTGCTGGTGGGTTTTCTGGCCCAGCGCAGCCGCTTCTGCACCATGGGCGCCGTGCGTGACGTCCTGCTGTTCAACCAGTGGCATCTGGCCCTGGGCTTCCTGGCCATGCTGGCCGCCGCGCTGGTGGCCAATCTGGCCATCGGCGGCTTCCATCCCGGCTTCGAGGGCCAGCCCGTGGCCCATACCGACGGCCTGTGGAACTTCCTGGGCATGGTGACGGCCGGACTGGCCTTTGCCCTGGCCGGCGGCTGCCCCGGCCGCCAGCTCTTCATGGCCGGTGAAGGCGACAACGACGCGGCCGTGTTCGTGGTCGGCCTCATCGTGGGCGCGGCCTGCGCCCATAACTTCGGCATGGCGTCCAGTACGGCGGGCATCGGCCCCCACGGCATGCTGGGGGCCCTGGGCGGCCTGGCCGTCTGCCTGCTCATCGGTTTCTTCAATTGCAAGCGAGGTGCGTAATGGCGACCCTGATCGACACCTGCGGGCTCTCCTGCCCCCAGCCCGTCCTGATGTTCCTGACCGCTGCCAAAAAGCAGCCCGAAGGCCCCTTTTCCGTGCTGGTGGACAATGACGCCAGTCGCGAGAACGTGACCCGCGCAGCCCGCAACAGCGGCTTCAGCGTGGCGGAAAATGAAGAGAACGGCATCTGGCGGCTGGAGATCAGCCGTCAGGCCTGACAATATCCATGCAGGGGCGGCTCCGGCCGCCCCTTTTCAGGAACCCCATGACCCCGAAGCATTCCCTTTTTTCCTCTCTCGGCCGTCGTCTGGGCGGCCTGTTCAAAAAAGAGACCACCCCCGAGGCAGGCCCCCGCGCCCTTTCCGACCGGGGGCTGCTGGCCTTTTCCCATACGGGCGACGTGATCCGGGCCGAACGCCTGCTGCGGCAGCAGGGCTTCGACGTGGAGGTCAAGGGCCCGCCCCCGCAGATGCGCACCGGCTGTGACATGGTGGTGGTCTTTCCGCTCATCCGGCAGGCCGCGGTGCTGGCCGGGCTGAAAGCGGCCGGGCTGGAGCCGGAACAGGTGGTCAGCGCCCATGACGTGCTGCTGGAGCCCGTGTCCCTGTTCCAGACCAGCCGCCTGGAGCACTGGCTCATGGTACGCGCGGCCAACATGAAGATCACGGTGGACTGCCGTGACCGGCGCATCGTCAACATCTCCGGCGGCGGCTGCCCGGACGTGCCCTGGCTGGCCCACTGCCTGTGCGGCAAAACCCTGGATACGGCCCCCGAACCGCTGAGTCTGGGGCAGACCCTGTGCTGCTACAGCCTGCAAAAAGCCTTTGAGGAGATACGGAGACAGCTCGCATGTGGATCATAGCCGGAACCATCCCCGATCCTGATTTTGCCCTGCTGGTGCCGGAGCGGGAAAGCGCTGCCCCGCGTGCCGCCAGCCTGTCGGAAGCGGGCCTGCACCTGCCCGACGGCCGTGCCGTGCCTGTGGAACGGGGCACCGCGGCCCTGGCCGCCACGGCCCTGCAGACCTGTGCGGCCCTGGGCTGTCCGCCCCCCGCCCTGCTGCTGGCCGGGGATACCGGCTCCGGTTCCGGCAGCCGCCAGCTCTACGACTGGCTGGAAAAGGCCCTGCCCGGCCTGGCCCCGCGCGGCCTGACCTTCCATTATCTCTTTCCCGATGTGGACTGGCACAACCGCCTGCTGCTGGCTGTCCGGGAGCTGGAGAACGCTCCCCTGATGGTGGCCGATGCGGGTTTCATGTATGTGGCCAAGATGAGCGGCTATGCCGACGCCTACGAACTGTTCACCCCGGACGTGGGCGAGCTGGCCTTCCTGGCGGATGAAAAGGCGCCCCACCCCTTCTATACGCGCGGCTTCCTGCTGGCCGAGGAGCAGAACATCCCCGTGCTGCTGGCCCGGGCACAGGCGCACGGCAACTGCCCGGCCAATCTGATCATCAAGGGCAAGGCCGACCACATCATCCACGAAGGCCGCCTCCACGCCGTGGTGGACAGCCCCTCGGTCCCGGCCATGGAATGCATCGGCGGCACCGGCGACATCGTGACCGGCCTCGTCACCGGTCTGCTGTGCGCCGGTCTGCCCACCGCCACGGCCGCCCTGGCAGCCGCGCGTCTGGCCCGCCTGCTGGCCGCCCACTGCCGGCCCGATCCGTCCACGCCCGTCAGCCGCCTCATTGCCGCCCTGCCCGAGGTCCTGCCCCATAGCAGGGACGGGTTCCTTGCTCTGGGCCGGGCCTGACCCCTTTTCACAGCAGGCCCGTCTGCAGGGGAAAGCGGTCCCTTGCGGCCGTCTTTTCCCGTATCCGGGCATCGTTTCCCCGCTGCCGCAGCGCAAAAAGGGCGGCGGACGCTCCCGGTCAGGAGTATCCGCCGCCCTTGTCCGCAGACCGTTCCATGCCGGGACCGTCCGAAAACGCACGGGCCGTGCGGTCATGGCCGTCGAACGTGATCTGGCATCTAGCTCTCGGCGCTTTCCCGCATGCGACGCTCCATGCGTTCCATGAGCAGGGGCGACAGCACGCCCAGCACGCACAGGGCGATCAGGATCCAGCACAGGGACGTGGAGAAGAGGATGGACGGGTCCCCGTCACTGAGGAGCAGCGAGCGGCGCAGGCCGCGTTCGCCGATGGGACCGAGGATCAGGCCCAGCACGATGGCGGCGGCATTGAAATCGAACTTGCGCGCCAGATAGCCGATGACACCGAAGATGAGCATGATGACCACCTCCACCACGTTGTTGTGGATGGCGTAGGAACCGACCACGCACAGCAGGAAGATGGACGGGATGAGGATGGCGTCGGACAGGCGGGAGATCTGGGCAAAGCCCTTGCAGCCCAGCATGCCTACGCCCAGCATGAAGAACTGCACCAGCACGAAACCGGCAAAGAAGGTATAGGTCATGCCGGCATAGGTGGTGAACAGCTCCGGCCCGGGCTGCAGGCCGTGGATGATGAGGCCGCCCATGAGCACGGCGGTCACGGATTCACCGGGGATGCCCAGGGTCAGGGTGGGGATGAGCGAGCCGCCGGTCACGGCATTGTTGGCGGCCTCGGAGCCCGCCACGCCCTCGATGGAGCCCTTGCCGAACTCCTCCTTGTGTTTGGAGAAGCGGCGGGCCTCATTGTAGCCCAT
>OMDW01000648.1_pt1 | contig 10252 bp, 9 predicted proteins | sample 1673661 | NCBI WGS metagenome assembly OMDW01 (sample SAMEA103958118, study PRJEB25191) | human gut metagenome
ATTCTCCGTCACTCTCCGTCTCTCCCCCATTTCCGCAAAAAATGCGTGCGGCGTTTCTGCAACCGGATTTACGCAGAAACGCCACACGCTGTGGGCTTATTATAACGGATGGGGCGAAAAATTTCAAATGTTTTTTGCACTAAAAAAATCGGCGCCCGTTTCCGGGTGCCGATTTTCGTTTATCTCTTATCTCACGTACTCGATCACCACGCGGCGGTTGGGTTCTACGCCGGTGGAGTGGGTGGTGATGTTCTCCATGTCCTGCAAGGCCGCGTGGATCACGTGGCGCTCGTAGGCGTTCATGGGCTCCAGAGTGGTGCGGCGGCGGGCTTTCAGCACCTGCTGCGCCTTCTTCCGGGCGTAGCGGCGCAGACTCTCCTCCCGCTTCTCCCGGTAGCACTCCGCATCCACGTTGACGCGGATGTGACCTTCCACATCCCGGTTGATGGTGTAGTTGGTCAGATGCTGAATGGCGTCCAGCGTGTCGCCCCGGCGGCCGATCAGGTAACCCAGATCGTCGCCCACCAGATCAACCTTATACGTATTGCCCTCGTCCTTCCAGCAGTGGGGAACGGCGTTGGAATCCATGTGTTCCAGCAGGCCCTTGATGAAGACTTCGATCTTTTCCTCCACGGAACCGGGTTCGGCGGGAGTGTAGGTCTTGGGAGCGGCAGGCGCCTTGGGCTTCTCCGGACGGAGGGGCTTGGGTGGACGGGGCTTGTCCTGCCTGGGCGGCTCAGGGCGCTTTGCAGGTGCGGGCGTGGGAACGGGCTGGGGGGCGGGCTTCGGCGGCTCGGCCTTGGGCGGCTGAGGGGCTTCCGGCTTCTTCACCGGGGCGGCAGGGGCCTTGGGCTTGGAGCGGGAGGCGCTTCCCAGAGCGCTCTTGGGCTTTTCTTCCTTCTCCGGCACGGGGTCGGGGACTTCGTAAGTCACCTGCACCTTGGCGCTCTGGGCACCGAAGCCCAGAAAACCGGACTTTGCCTGCTGCAGCACCGTGACGGACACGCTGTCACGATCCAGCCCCAGCTGGCTCAGCGCGGATTCAATGGCAAGATCAATGGTCTTGCCGGAAGTGATAATCGACTTTTCCATGGTTTATTCCTCCATAGACTTGGGCGCGTAGCGGTCAGGGTCATAGTTGCGGCCCTTGCAGAAGGGGCGCTCGGAAACACCGGACAGGGGGGCGTTTTCCTCCTGGGCGGCTTCCTCCACAATGCCCTTCCGGGCGGCGTACTCCTTGGCAGCCGCGGCCTTGGCGGCCTGCTCCTGATCCCGCTGCTGCTTTTCCAGCTTCTTCTTGCTGGTGTTGGCGGTGATGCCGTCGGGATTGGAGGCACGGCGCTCGGCGCGGACGCGCTCCTTCTCGGCTTCGATGCGCTCCTGCTCCAGCGCCTTCTGCAGGCGCACGGCATCCTCCGCGTCATAGATCTTGCGGTAGTGGTTGGTCATAATGGGGTCGGAGATCATTCTCACCACGCCGCCGATGAACCAGTACAGGGACAGTCCGGCGGAAACGGTGAAGCCGATCCACAGAGACATCAGGGGCATCATCCACATCATGACCTTCATGGACTGGTTCTGCTGGGAATTCTTGGCGGTCTCCTTGTCCTGAACGCCCTTCTCATCGGTGATGACGGAGTCGTTGGTCTTCTGGCTGATGACCATCTGCAGCAGCTGACAGGCGGCAGAGGTCAGGGCGATGAGGAACGCACCGATGTGCGCCCAGTCCCACACCCAGCTGGCGGAGAAGACATTGAACTGGGGCACTGCGCCCAGATTGATGCCGAGGAAATCGAAATTGATGCCGGCGAGAACGATCTCGCTGATGTCGGGGATGGCGGCGCGCAGCTCAGATGCATACTGAGGAATCAGCTGCGCGGCGACGACCTGCTCGTAGGCAGCATTGGAAGTGAACATATCCGGCGCAGCCGTCTTAATGACCTCCACGATCTGCTTCGCCGTGTCGGCGGACTGCATCAGGATGTAGGTGATGGGCTGGCGGATAACGGCGAGCAGGGGGAACAGAATCAGAATCGGAATGAAGCTCCACAGGCAGCCGCCGCCCATGGAAACGCCCTCGGATTTCTGAAGTTCCTGAATGGCCTGATTCTGACGCTGGGGGTCGTCCGCGTATTTCTGCTGGATGGCCTGCATCTTGGGCGTCAGACGGGACATCTTCATCATGCTCTTCTTGGACTTCGCGTTCAGGGGCAGCAGGATCAGCTGCACGATGACGGCGAACAGGATCATGGCGACGCCGTAGTTGTGGGTCGTTTCATACAGGACTGACAGCAGCCACCCAAACGGCACGGTTATGATGTCCGATAATTGGAATGCGAGAAACATTGCCTTTCCTCCTTAGAGATATGGTCATGGTACCGGGTCGTAGATATCCCCGCGGTAGAAGGGATTACACCGCAAAAACCGCTTCAGGGCAAGCCAGCCGCCCTTGAGGATACCGTACTTACTGATGGCTTCGTAGGCATAAGCGGAACAGGTGGGGCGAAACCGGCACCGTGCCGGAAACGCCGGGGAGATCCAGCGCTGATAAAACCGAATGAGAGCAAGAAACATCTTCTTCATAACCGCAGCTTAAGTCTCTACTTTCTTCAGAAGCCCTGCTTTTTTCGCAAGGGTGAGATAGCTTGCCGTCAGCTTCTCAAAGGGAGCCTCCACGGCCTTCGTCCTTGCCACCACCACGATGTCCCAGCCGGGCTGGAACTTTTCCTCGTTCAGGCGGTAGACCTCCCGGATGCGGCGGCGGGTGCGGTTGCGCACGTGGGCTTTGCCCAGCTTTTTGCTGACGGTGACGCCCACCCGGTTCCCGTCCGTGCGGTTCTTTCTGGCGTAAAGCACCAGAAGTCCGTCGGCAACGCCGGAGGTGCGATACAGGCGCCTGAAAATATGGTTGAGCTTCAGGCTGGTTGAATACTTCATACTGTTTCCTCGCTAAAAAGGGAGCGGGGCGAACGTTCCATTCACCCCGCTGTAGCTCCCGTTTCGCTCTTAAGCGCTTTTTCCGCTCTAGGGTGTATCTGAAAACTGGCAAAAAGACCCGCTGATCGGGCATTTTGACAGTTTTCAGATGCACCCTAGTAACCCACGGACATACGCATCAGGCGGACAGAACCTTGCGGCCCTTCGCACGACGGCGGGCCAGAACCTTGCGGCCGTTGGAAGTAGCCATTCTCTGGCGGAAACCGTGAACCATGGAACGGTGACGCTTGCTGGGCTGGTAGGTACGCTTCATCTAAGATACACCTCCTGTCAAAATACAATATGCTCAACAGCCTTTCGGCCGCAGCAACACAAATTCAGACCGATACTACGGTCATACCCGTTTATTATAACCGAAGAACGCGGTTTGGTCAATCTTTTTTTCGTTCTTCCGTCAGTCAATTTTCAAATTCGGGCCGGAAAAGGTTTCATCCAGCTTGGAAAGGACGCGATTGTATTCTTCCGTCCCCGGCTCGTAGGGGGTGGGCTGGAAATTATTCCGTCCGGCGACGGAGCTGACGCTGGCGGGTACGATGGTCAGTTGTCCCAATCTGACCGTTCCCTCCGCGTCCCGGATGACCTCCTGCTGCACCAGCGCCGTGTCATAGTCTTTGGGAGCGCCGTTTCCGCCGAAGCTGAAATTCCCCAGAGAGTAGAAAATGATACCGCCGCCGTATTCCTCAATGGGCTGCAAAACATGGGGATGGGAACCGAACACGATGTCCGCACCGGCGTCAATGGCGGCGTGCCCCACCTGCTTCTGTTCTTCGGTGGGGTGGTATGTACCCTCCACGCCCCAATGGGGGGCGAAGATGATTAAGTCCACCCCCTGCTCCCGCAGGGCAGCAATCTTTGCGGTCATGTCCGCCACATTCAGCTTGTAGTACACGGCGGCATACAGCCCGATGGTCAGGCCGCTGTCCGTGGTGACCACGGCGGTGCTGTCCCGCTCCACGTAGGGGACGCCCGCCTGTTCCAGCACCGCCAGCGTGGACGCGTAGCCGTTTGCGCCGTAGTCCATGGAATGGTTGTTGGCCACAGTCACGGCCTCGATGGAATTCTCCGTCAGGCAGTTTACGTAAGCCGTGGGGCCATGGAACACATGCTTCTTCTGCATGGGGTTACCCTCGTCGCACAGGGGGCCTTCCAGATTCACCATGGAGAACTCGTCGCCCGCGAAATAGTCGATCACGTTGGCGAAGGGATAGGCGTAGTCATCGCCCACGGTCTTGATAAAGCCGGATTCCGCGTAATAGTTGGTCGGGTTGCTGCCGAAGGTGCAGTCCCCCGCGAAGGTCAGAAGAAAGTGTTCCTCTGCGGGCTGCGTTTCCGTGGGAAGGGTCTCTGGCTGAGACGTTTGGGTCGGTTGCGTCGCAGCGGCCTGCGTTTCCGGCAATGTGGGCGCGGTAGTCTCGGGCGCGGCGTGGCCGCAGCCCGTCAGCAGCAGCGCCAGCAGAACGCAGACCGGTAAAAATCGGATCTTCACCGGATTCAGGCGTTGTCCTGAGCGCGCTTCTTCATCAGATTGCGCATACGGGCCGCGTGATCCAGTTCCCGCTTGCGGATGCGCAGGCTCTTGGGTGTGCATTCCAGCAGCTCGTCGTCCGCCAGAAATTCCAGGCACTGCTCCAGAGAGAGGATGCGGGGAGGCGTCAGCCGGAGGGCTTCGTCAGAACCGGCGGCGCGCATATTGGTCAGCTGCTTCTTCTTGCAGACGTTCACGGTCATATCCTCGTTGCGGCTGCAAACGCCCACGACCATACCGGCGTAAACCGACGTGCCGGGGCCGATGAACAGCGCGCCCCGCTCCTGCGCCGCCGCGAGACCATAGGCCACGGCTTCGCCGGTCTCAAAGGCGACAAGGGAACCCACCTGCCGCCGCTCGATCTCGCCCTTCATGGGAGCGTAGGAATCCAGCACGGAGGACATGACGCCCTCGCCACGGGTATCGGTGAGAAATTCGTTGCGGTAGCCGAACAGGCCGCGGGAAGGAACCAGAAATTCCAGACGGTAGCGGCTGCCCATGGGGGTCATGCCCAGCAAATCGCCCTTCCGCTTGCCCATTTTCTCAATGACGGAACCCATGCACTCCTCTGGCACGTCGGCGACCATCCGCTCGATAGGCTCGCAGACCTTGCCGTCGATGACCTTGGTCAGCACACGGGGGGTGGACACGGAGAACTCGTAGCCCTCCCGGCGCATGGTCTCCATGAGGATGGACAGGTGCATTTCGCCCCGTCCGGCCACGTTGAAGGAATCCGTTCCCTGCTCGGTGACGTGGAGGGAAACGTCCTTGAGAAGCTCCTTTTCCAGCCGGTCGCGGAGGTTCCGGGAGGTGACGAACTTGCCCTCCTTGCCTGCGAAGGGGGAATCGTTGACGGCGAAGGTCATTTCGATGGTGGGGTCGGAAATTTTCACGAAGGGCAGCGGCTCCACGCACTCCGGAGCGCACAGGGTGCGGCCGATGGTGATATCTGCCATACCGGACAGCGCCACGATCTCACCGGCGTGAGCCTCCTGGACGGGGTTCTTGCTCAGGCCGTCGAACTCGTACAGCGCCACGACCTTGCCCTTTGTTTTCACGTTCGCGTCATGGAAGTCGCAGATGGTGACCTCCTGATTGACCTTGATGGTGCCCCGCTCCACCCGGCCGACGGCGATACGGCCGACGTAGTCGTTATAGTCGATGGAAGAGACCAGCAGCTGCAGCGGCGCGGTGTCGTCGCCCTCAGGGGCGGGAATATAGTTGACGATGGTCTCGAACAGGGGGGTCAGGTCGGTGCCTGCCTCGTCGGGACTGTAGGAAGCCGTACCCTGACGGCCGGAGCAGAACACGGTGGGGCTGTTGAACTGCTCGTCGGTGGCGTTCAGATCCAGCAGCAGCTCCAGCACCTCGTCCATGACCTCATGCACCCGGGCGTCGGGCTTGTCGATCTTGTTCACGGCCACGATGACCTTGTGACCCAGCTCCAGCGCCTTCTGCAAGACGAAGCGGGTCTGGGGCATGGGGCCTTCGGCGGCGTCCACCAGCAGAATGACGCCGTTGACCATTTTCAGAATGCGCTCCACCTCGCCGCCGAAGTCGGCGTGACCCGGGGTGTCCACGATGTTGATCTTGTAGTCCTTATAATGCACGGAAGTGTTCTTTGCCAGAATGGTGATGCCGCGCTCCCGCTCCAGATCGCCGGAGTCCATGACCCGCTCCACAGTGGCCTGATTTTCCCGGTAAATGCCGCCCTGCTTGAGCATTTCGTCCACCAGCGTGGTCTTGCCGTGGTCAACGTGGGCGATGATGGCAATGTTGCGAATTTTATCCTGAGGTACCATGAAAAAGTCTCCTTTTGAAACCGAATTACACAAAATATCAACTATAAAGTATAGCACATTGACGAAATAAATGCAATAATTTTGTTGGATATTCCGAATATTTTTGTGCTTTCCCGAAGAAAAGGGGCGGAGCCTGCGGCTCCGCCCCTGGGAAAATCGGATATTATTCAGCTCTCGTGCCGAAGTTGACGGAGGTGTCGCCCTGCTCGTTGGTGCCGAACTCGTAGTCCTTGCCGGGGAGTACGGCGTTCATCAGGATGCCCACCAGAGCGGCCACGGCCAGACCGGACAGGCTGATGGTCACGCCGCCGACGGGAATGACGATGGCGCCGTTGTAGGTCACGCCAACGGCCAGACCCATGATCATGGCGGCGACCAGAACATTGCGGCTCTTGGTGAAGTCCACGTTGTTCTCAACCACGTTCCGCACGCCCACGGCGGAGATCATACCGTACAGCACCAGACTCACGCCGCCCATGGTAGCGGCAGGCATGGCAACGATCAGCGCGGCAAACTTGGGGCAGAAGGAGAGGATGATGGCAAACAGCGCGGCCAGACGGATGACCTTGGGGTCATAGACCTTGGACAGCGCCAGAACGCCGGTGTTCTCGCCGTAGGTGGTGTTGGCCGGTGCGCCGAAGAGGGCGGCCACGGTGGTAGCCAGGCCGTCGCCCACCAGGGTGCGGTGCAGGCCGGGGTCAGCCACGTAATTCTTTTCCACGGTGGAAGAAATGGCGCAGATATCGCCGATGTGCTCCACGACAGTCGCCAGAGAGATGGGAGCGATGGTGATAATGGCGGTCAGCAGCATACCGCTGTCAAAATCCTTGCCGAAGATGGAGAAGGCGGTGTTGCCCCAGATCACGGGCAGACCGATCCAGTCGGCCTCGGCCACCGTCTTGGCAACATTTGCCCGGGCGGCGGGGTCCACGATCATGGCGAACAGGTAGGAGCCGAGAACGCCCAGCAGGATGGGAACGATCTTCACCATGCCCTTGCCCCAGATGTTGCAGACCACGACGACCAGGATCGCGACCAAGGCGACCCACCAGTTGCCGCGGCAGTTATTGATGGCGGAACCGGCCAGAGACAGGCCGATGCAGATGATGATGGGGCCGGTGACGATGGGCGGGAAGAAGCGCATGACCTTCTTCGCGCCGAAGACCTTGAACAGACCGGCCAGAATGACATACACAAGACCTGCGCAGGCCACGCCGAAGCAGGCATAAGGAAGCAATGCGGAATTGTCCGCACCGTCTGCCATAGGTGCGATTGCGGCATAACCGCCTAAGAAAGCAAAGGAAGAACCCAGGAATGCGGGTACCTTTCTCTTGGTCAGCAGATGGAACAATAAAGTTCCCAGACCTGCAAATAACAGTGTTGTGGAAACATCCAGACCTGTCAGCATGGGTACCAGAATCGTGGCACCAAACATTGCGAACATGTGCTGAAGTCCTAGCAGAAGCATCTTGGGCACGCCCAAGGATCTGGCATCGTAAATGCCATTTTCGCCGAGTGTAGTCTTCTCGCTCATTTTTCTCCTCCTGTGTCATAGACATGTGAACTTGTAATATTTGCCGCATAGAGATAGGCAGATAGTCATCTACCTGCCCACACCTATGTGACCTTATTAGTTACATGATAGCTTTTCATCGTTCCACAGTCAAGAAAAAATTTATTCCACTGCATGTTCTTTCAAAAAGTCCAGCCAGATGGGAATATACTGGGCCTTCAGGTGCACTCCGTCGTAAGTATAGGATGCCACCATTCCTCCGGTCTCATCACAGATCAGCGGATTCACATCCAGGTAATATATCTTCTCATCATCCGCCAGCTTCGCGATTTCTTCATTCCTGGCTTCGATGCCCTCATTGGTAATATAGTCTCCCTGCCCGGAGCGCTCCGTGGTCACCTTCATGATCGCCTGCAGGTAGATCACCGCATCGGGCTGCAGCTGTTGCAAATGCTGTACTGCCTCCCCGTAAGCCTTCATGAAAGATTCCACCGTACCGGTTCCCATCTCGTTAATACCGATCTTCGTATGACCTGCATCAAATAACGCATCCACTGCACATTTTGCAGCGGCGATATCGTCTGTCGCAACAGAAGAAAGGTTTGGAAAATCCATCTGGTCTGCAAGGTTTGTCACAAGCACACACGGCACATCGACCTGCGCAAATTCTTTTTTGAAATACTCCGGATTACCTCCTAAAAAGAGCAGTCCAAGCGGCTTTCTCTCCCTGCAGAGGAGAACTGCCTGCTCCACCTCATCTGCATCCTCATCTAAATAGGATACGATCAGCGTATAGTCTGTATTTTCAATCATACACTGGATTTCTTCCACGATGCTGGCAAAAAGCATATTTTGGATACCTTTTACCAGCACACCAATGGATTTGGAATTACTCTGTTTTAGATGTTTCGCATTATTGTTTGGCACAAAATTATACGCTGCGACTACTTTTTCGATTTTCTTTTTTGCATCCGGACTGACATCATTTCTGTGATTCAGCACACGTGACACGGTACTGACGGAATATCCTGATTCCCTGGCTATGTCTTTTATCGTAACCATATTTTTCATTCCTGTCTACTATTTTTTCGTATTTTTTCGTAATTATGATACGCTTCTCTTGTCTTTTCTCTGTTCTCTTCTAAATTTCTTTTTTTCAGGGTAAACTCTTTTATCTGTGTCTGTACCCCCTCTTTTGTTACATCCTTTACCTGCTCTTTCAGCTCATTGAGACTCTTTTCTTCATTTGCGTACTCTGTCTGCAGACGTACCAGCTCCTGTTCTTCGTTATCGTTGTTTATGTTCTCTGCAAGCAGGTCATCGAGAGAAACTTCCAGTCTATCTCGCTTACAAAAATACTTGGTTTCAGGAACAGCGAGATCGGCAGCCTTTACATAGTATCGACCTCTATAGCCGTTGTTCTGGGACTGGCGATTTCCGTTCCCTTCATTGATGTTGCTATGAGAGCGATTTTCAAAAGCTATCTTTACACCATGATGACAGGCTATTTCCCATATGTGATGAGCCCTATAACATATATTGTAACAGTTGCAACGGGAATTATCTGCTATGCGGTGGTGGCACTGCTCCAGATGAGAAAGGTATCAAAGGTTTCCAAGAGCGAGGCTCTCAAAAACGTGGAATAAGTTTTATATATGTAAAAAAACGTCCGTACCTGAAAAGATACTGACGTTTTTTCTGTATGTGCTCACGGAAGCTTTCTTTTTTCTTCATGGCAGCATTTTGAACATTCCGAACAGCAGCCGCAGCAGCCTTTCTTTCGGGAGCGTATCATGTATCTGACTGCACATATCAGCAGAAAAATTATCAGCCCCAGAGCTATCCAGTCGGCAAAGTTCATTGTAACACCGCCTTATATCGCAAGAATAAGATTGCCAATGTTATAGACTGCAAAAGCTGCCAGCCATGCAACGGCGCACTGAATGAATACAAATGCAACTGCCGCAAAGGAGGAGTTCATCTCACGCTTAACGGCTGCCACAGCTGCCACGCAGGGTGTGTAAAGCAGAGAGAACACAAGAAAGCTTACTGCGGTCATAGGAGTGAACATTCCCTGCAGAAGTGCGGGAAGCAGGTCGTTGGAGGAAGCTCCCACCAACACAGACATGGTGGATACCACCGCTTCCTTTGCGGTAAAGCCTGTGATAAGTGCCGTGGATATGCGCCAGTCGTTAAAGCCCAGAGGTGCAAAAACAGGGGAGATTATCTTTCCGATAGCTGCCAGCATACTTTGTGAGCTGTCAGCAACCACATTCAGGCGGGTGTCAAAGCTCTGCAGGAACCAGATGATGATAGATGCCGTAAATATTACCGTGAATGCCCTTGTAAGGAAGTCCTTTGCCTTGTCCCACATAAGCAGGCAGACGCTTTTGGGGGAGGGGAGACGGTAATTGG
>OMDW01000655.1_pt1 | contig 10198 bp, 10 predicted proteins | sample 1673661 | NCBI WGS metagenome assembly OMDW01 (sample SAMEA103958118, study PRJEB25191) | human gut metagenome
GGCTTTGATCTCAGCGCATACGCCGGAAAGAACGTCAGGCGCTACGTCTACGAGATCAAAAACTACCCGGACAGCGGCGACACATACTACGCGACGCTTTTCATCTACAAAAACGCGGTGATCGGCGGCGATGTCTGCTCCTCGGCGCAGGGCGGCACGATGCACGGCCTGTGTATGCCGAAATAAGCGTGCGTCAGTACCACAGGCGCACAAGCTCCCTGCCGCGCCGCTGGGCATAGCGGACAGCAGCCGCCGTGCCGCCTGCCGCGCCGCCGTCATAGACGGTGATGACGCGCTCCGCCGCATCGACCATCGCACGGTTGCGGCGGAGCATACAGCCGTCGGAATAGACCGGCTCGAGCACGCAGACCGAATCACACGCCGCGAGCAGGCGCGCATAGCGCGCTCGCTCTGCTTCCGGCCATGCGTCCGGCTGTGTCGGACACGGGATCATGGCGGTAAGGCGGATCTGCGGAAACGTCTCACGCGCCGCAAGGACCGCTTCTGCGAAGTACATGTCGCAGCCGCGCGCCATGCCGCACAAAAACGCATCAAAGCTGCCGCGGCGGAGCAAAAACAATGCCCCGATGCCGAGAAACAAAACCGGCAGCGCGGCGGAACCGACTGTTTCAAATACGGCCTGCATGCCTCAGCGCCTCCTTGCGGGCACCGCAGCTTTTTCGCTGCGTGCAGGATGCGGTTTTCCCGGGCTGCGGGAAAGGCAGGCAAGCAGGCGGCACAGGAAAACGGCAAAGATGCAGCCAATCGCCGAGCAGAGCCAAACCGGGGCAAGAATCAAAAACGGGTCGGCGGAGCCGGCGGCGCGGCGCAAAGAGAGCAGATTTGTGGGCAAAAGGCTGAAAGCCGTGGTATTGAGCACGGCAAAAAGAATCATATCGTCGCTTGCCCATCCGCGCGCCTCCGGCGCCGCCATTGCGCGCATGGCGGCAATGCCAAGGGGGGTCGCCGCGTTTCCGAGGCCGATCAAATTGGCGCAGAAGGAGGCGCAGAGAGCTTCTGACGCTCGGGGATTTTTGCGGCATTTCGGAAACAAAAACGAAAAAAGCGGACGGAAGACGCGGCACAGCAGCTTTAATAGCGTGCTTTTTCCCGCGCCGTTGCAGCCGATGATGCCCAGCGCCTCGCCCTTGTGTACCGTCAGGTCAACGCCGTTCAGCGCCATAAATGTCTGTCCTACCAGGCGCTGATCCATATTCACGGGGAGATTGGGGTCTTCCTTCCCCCGCACACGCGCCCACCAGCTCTGCAAGTCGGCGGTCAGCGTGCCGCCGCCGATCTGCCCCAGCTTATAGCGTTTTTTCACGCCGGTCAGGCGGATGGCAATATCCTGTTCGTTCATAGTCCGCCCTCCTTACACCGTATCCATAAAGGTGCGTTCCACCTTGTTGAAGACCACAATGCCCAGCAACGCAATTACCAGCGTCACGCCCCATGACAGGAAATAATAGCCCCAGTTCACCGTTCCCTGCCCCAGAATCGCGTAGCGCATCAGCTCCACGGACTCGGTCACGGGATTGATTTGCAGCAGCGTGCGCATCCAGCCCTCGCCCAGCATGGACAGGGGATAGACCACCGGCGTGGCGTACATCCACAGCGACACACCGAAATCCACCAACACCGTGAGATCCCGGTATTTCGTGGTCATGCTGGAAATGATGATGCCGAAGCCCATGCCCAGAATGCCCAGATGCACCAGCTCCACGGGAATCATCAGCCACCACAGCCAGTTGGGATGCACCACGCCCTGAATGAGGTAGTACACCATAAACACCAGCACCAGCGCCATCTGAATCCCGAAGCGGATGACCGTAGAAATGACGTTGGAGATGGGCGTGGTCAGCCGGGGAAAATACACCTTGCCGAACACGTAGGCGTTGGCGGTAAAGGTATTGGCGTTGTGTACCAGACAGGTGGCGAAATAGCTCCAGACGGCGTTGCTGCACAGATAGAACAGGAACGTGGGGATTCCATCGGTGCCGATGCCGGCAATGCCGCCGAAGACAAACGCCTGCACGATGCTGGTAAACAGGGGCGTCAGGAAAATCCACGCAGGACCGAGGATGGTCTGCTTATAGCTCACCACGAAATTCCGTTTGGTGAACAGGTAGATTAAGTCCCGGTACTGCCAGACTTCTTTCAGGTTCAGTTCCAGCAGACGGTGCTTCGACGAGATGTGGGTGTGATAGGTAGACTGGTTGTTGTTTGGCATATTGTGTCCTCTTTATAAAGCAGAACCTTATCAGCTCTGCGCATTTCTCATTTTCAGTATCTTCGCTGGAACGCCGCCCACGACCGCGTAGGGCGGCACATCCTTCGTCACCACCGCCCCGGCACCCACGACGCTGTGGTCTCCCACCGTAACGCCGGGCAGAATAATCGCGCGGGTGCCGATCCAGACGTCGTTTCCGATATGGATAGGCTGTTCCTCCGAAAAGCCCTGCTGGCACATGGGAATATCCAGCCGGTCAAATCTATGGTTATGGGACAGGAGCACGCACTCAGGCCCCATCATAACATGATCGCCGATGGTCACACTGCCGCCCACGTTGCAGTCAATGCCCACGCCGCTGAAATCGCCGATGGTAAGGTCGGAATCAAAGTGGGCGCCGTGTTCAAAGTTGACGTTCCGGCCGCAGCTTTTCACGAACCGGCTGGCAAAAAAGAAGCGGATGCGCCGGTACCGCTCTCCCCCCCGCCCCGTGGAGGCGGGGAGCTTATTCGCGAAAGCATAGTACAGCTTTCTGCAAATCGCCCGTTTCAGTTTTTTCAAAAAAGAATTCATCTTTAATCCTCTTTGGGAGCCGTCAGGCACTTGCTTTCTGATCTCTCAGCTTGCAGCGCAGAATCAGAAACAGCATGGTAAGGCGCATATATTTTTTCCGGAACAGCCACTGATAGACCGGGCTGCCCCAGCAGATCACATTCCCGCGGCAGGACGCAAAGGATTCCATCTTCCCGATTTTCCCGGCAAGCACCATTTTTTCCCGGCAGGAAAGGTCTTCCCTTCGGGAAACGCTTGTCAGCAGCCGCTCAAAATGGGACAGCACAAACCGATCCCGTGTCGCCACGCTTTCCGCGTCCATCGCCCCGAGCTTTTCCATGGAAGCCGTGACCATCTGGTAGAAGCAGTCGCACTGCTCCAAAGACGGCGCTTTTCTGGAAAGCGTATTTTCGCCGGTGGTGTCGTAGTGGTACAGCGCCCGGTGAAGATAGCGCAGATTTCCGCCGATCGCGCAGACATAGGACAGAACAAAAGCAAAATCCTCTCCCAGACTCAGCTGCTCCGGGAAACGGAGGTGATTGTCCTCGATCACATTCCGCGCGAAAAACTTGTTGTACAGGGCGCACATCAGCAGGGGACGGTGCAGGAAGTCCTTCCGCTGTGCTGTCTCTAAAATCTGAAGATGCTCTGCTTTCTCCAGCGGAATATCATCCCGGTCGATCTCGCAGATTGTCAGATCGCCCTCTTCATAGTTTTCCCCCATGGCGGCGCACCAGTCCGGCTCCGTCCAGTCGTCGCTGTCGCAGAACATGACGAATTTCCCCGTTGCTGCATCCAATCCCGCGTTCCGGGCGGAGGATACGCCGCCGTTGGGCTGATCGATCACCCGAATCCGGGCGTCCTCCCCGGCGAATTCCCGGCATAGACCCAGTGAACCGTCTTTGGAGCCGTCGTTGATCAGAATGATCTCCAGATTCCGGTATGTCTGTCCCATGAGAGAGCGGACGCACCGCCGGAGGGTCTTTTCCGCGTTGTAAACCGGGACAATAATGCTGATCAGTTCATCCATATCCAACCTCACGAAAATACCGACGCTTCATAGGTTTTCAGCGTGGCCTGCGCGTCATAGGCTTCTTCCTCCAGCGCCTTGGAAAACGCCTCGCGCATGGCATCGTCGTCCAGAAGCACGCGGACGGCATCCGCAATGGCCGCAGCATCCACCGGGACGATCAGCGCGTTCTGCCCGCTGACGAGCTGGTCGCGCATTCCTCCCACATCCGTCACCACCATGGGGCGGTGCAGGACTTTCGCTTCCGTGACCGTAGTCGAATACGCCTCGTAATAAGAGGGCTGTACGTAAATGTCCCCGGACAGAATGAAGGGATAGGGGTTTTCCCGATTTCCTTCCGGGAGGAAGCTGTCCGAAAGCCCCAGCACGTCCGCCTGTTTCCGGATATCCGCCGCACGGTTTCCGTCTCCGACCCAGTGCCAAGTGATTTTTCTTCCCTCCGCACACAGGCGGCGGCAGGCTTCCAGCGCCAGATCCGCGCCCTTTTCTTTTGTCATTCTTCCCACGGTCACAATGTGGGCGCCCTCCCGGGAAAATGTCTCCGGGACGAACAGCCGCGCATTTTTCCGGATGCTGTCCGGGTCGCAGATGTTGCGAAGAACCACGATTTTTTCGCTGATAAGCGGAAATTTGTCCCGCAGAACCTTCGCGCAGTCCTGAGAGACCGCCACGATATAATCAAAGCGCCCGTAATAGCGCTTGTCCAGCTCATACTGCTTCCCCGTGAATTCGTAAGCGCCGTTGTGATACCACAGCACCTTCCGCTTCGCCGTGACCTTGTCGATCACGTAATTCAGGGAAATTCCGTTCTGGGAGTATGCCACCGCGATATCGTATTCCTTTTCAAGGGGTCGGAACCTCGTCCACACGGGCAGCCCCAGCTTGATACGGACGCGGTGGTCAATATAGGGCAGGAGCAAGTCAAGATGGCGCAGAATGCCGCCCCGTTTTCTGATCTCCTGCATGGTAAATTCCGTGTTCAGCGTGTACCGGAACGCATCCAGAAAGGTTACATTCCGGCGGATCTGGGGCATCATCGCGTACTCCGGATTCATCACCAGCAGGTCAACGTCATAACGCGCCTCCGGGAGGGCGTTAATCAGGTTCACCAGACATTTTTCAATTCCGCCGATCCCCAGTCCGTAGCAGACGAACAGCAGGCTTTTCTTCTTATCCATAGTTCCTCAGTGTTCCTCTTCCCGCCGGAAGAGCTTCTCGTACAGTCTGTACGTCATGGCGAACAGCCCCGGCGTCCTGCAAACCATTTTTGCCAGCAGCCGGTTTCGCTTTGACAGCAAATGGAAATACCCTTCCTGCTCCTTCATCTCGGCGCGAACCCGCCGGCGCCATTCGTCATACCGTTTCTCCGGATGCACGGAGAGCTGGGCGTAGGCAAACAGGAGATTCCGCATCAGCGCCCGGCGGGCGTCTTCTCGAATCTCGTCGCAGCTGTCCTCCACGATCAGCTCCCGAACCCGGATGGGGTCGAACAGGCTGTGCTCGTTCAGTTGCCGGAAGGAGGCGGAATTTTCCCGCAAAATATAGCGGTAGGGGCAAAAATCCTCATATACCGACCGTTTTGCCTGGGAGAACAGAAAGTAATTCATGAGATAATCTTCGTTGTTCTTGATGGCGGGATTCATCCGTTCCGCCAGTCCGGCGAACAGCTCCCGGCGGTACAGCTTGGTACACAGGCTGGACTCGACCTGCCCGCCGTCCAGCAAATCCCGCAGGCCGGTCAGATTGTCCTGCTGCCGCAGCCCACCGGTATTGTGGACATAGGCCACCCTGCCGTCGGGAAACTCCACCCGGTGTCCGCAGTGGGAAATGTCCGCGTCATAAGTGTGGGCATTTTTCAGAAGATGGCGGTACATATCCGGGTCTATGGCATCGTCGCCGTCGGCGAAGCCGACCCATTCCCCCGTGGCCGCCGCCACGCCTGCAAGGCGGGCAGAGGTCACGCCGCCGTTTTCCTTGAAAATCGGTCTGATACGCCCGTCCCGGGCGGCATAGTCCTCCATCACCTGCCGGGTGTTGTCGGCGGAACCGTCGTCCACCACAATGATTTCCAGCATTGAATAGGTCTGCGCAAGGACGCTGTCCAGACACCGAGGAAGCCATGGAGCGACATTATACGCCGGTATGATGACCGAGATGGTTTCGCCCTCCATTTTGCTTCCTCCTTATTTTTTCGCTGTTAGGCGCTCATATTCTTCACAATACCGTTTTGCCATGGTCTCCGCGGAAAAACGGGCGCTGTCCGCCAGCGCGTTCTGCCCAAGGGTTCTGCGCAAGTCCTCGCTGTCGATCAGCTTTTCGCAGGCCGCGCACACCTCGCCGGGGTCGCAGCCCACCAGTAGCCCGCTCTCCCCGTCCCGGAGCATATCCGGCACGCCGCCGACTCTGGACGCCACAATGGGCAGTCCCGTTCCCATGGCCTCGATGATGGTCATGGGCATTCCCTCATATTTGGACGGCAGCAGGAACATATCCGCGTCGTGGAGATAGGGATGGACGTCCGCCTGATTTCCCAGAAAATGGACGGCATGGCCGATGCCCAGTTCCCGGGCGTATTTTTCCATATCCGCCCGCAAATGCCCGTCCCCCAAAAGGTTCAGGCAGCAGTTGGGGTGGGTTTTCAGGAGCTTTGCAAAGGCTTGCAGCAATCCTGCGTGGTTTTTCTGCTCGTCAAACCGGCCAATGTGTAGCAGGGAAACGGTGTCCCCAAGCCCATAGTCCGTTTTAGGAACGCACCGGCGGAGATTCACGCCGTTGAAAATCACGGGAACGCGGTCAAGGCCGTAAAACTCCGTCACCGTCCGCTGAACCTCCGGGCTGAGCGCCACCGGCACGGACCAGCCCCGGTGATAGTAAAACCGGTTGAGAATGGCCTGGGCAGTCCCCTCCGCCTCCACCTTCGCCACATTGTGCACCGTGTGGACGCAGGGAATGCCCCCCGCCAATCTTGCCGCCATTACCGCGTACAAAATCACATTCAGGTGGGTGTGGACTACGTCCGGCCGTTCCTCCCGGAAAATCTTCGTGAGCTTCGGCACCACGGACATATCCAGCCCCGGCTTTTTGCTTAAGTACCGGATGCAGACGCCCGCCGCCTCCATGCGGTGGGAAATCTCCGTCCGCTCATCAAACAGGCTCACCACGACCACGTCGTGGCCCAAATCCCGCAGGGCGTAAGTCAGATTTTCGCACATGGTTTCCGCCCCGCCGAAGCAGAAATAGGGGATGACCTGCAATAGTTTCATAGCGTTCCTCCCCACTGGCGGTAACAGGCGAGAATGGTGTCGTTGTATTTCTGTTCGTCGTTGATTTTGGCGAATTTCTTCGCCGCGTTCTCGGAGAGAAGCCGTCTATGGTCAGGATTTTCTACGATTTTCAGAATATCCTCCGCCAGCACGACGTCTTCGTCGCTTAAGTATCCGTCCACGCCGTTTTCGATCAGGTCTTTCATCCCGTCGGACGGGGTGCTGACCACCGGCGTTCCCAGCGCCATGGCTTCCAGCGCGCACATGGGCGTTCCCTCCCAGCGGGAGGTCAGGATCATCGCCTTGCTGTCCGCCACCATTTTGATTGGGTTGCTCTGGAACCCCAGAAAATGCACGTTGTCCTGCAAGTCCAGTTCCCTGCACAGCGCTTTTGTCTCCTCCTCCAGTTCTCCCGCACCGACCACCGCCACTTTGATGTCCGGCTTGCGTGCCTTCAGAGCGGCGCTCAGACGCATCAGGCGCTGGGGATCCTTCTGATAAGTCAGACGACCGAGGTAGATCATGTCAAAATCGTAGGTATTTTCATCACTGTCCCGCATGGCAAAAATCCGCTTGGCGTCGATGATGTTGTACAGCACGCTGCTCTTTTTGGCGAACAGCCTGTGGAACACATACCCCTCATAGGAGCTGTTGGAGACCCAGAAAATGTGCTTCGCCCGGAAGCCCGCCAGCAGATAGGCGATGGACTTCGCGGACAGTCCTCTGGCGTCGTAGGCGTTGTTATGGATGTGGGAAATCAGAGGTATCTTCCCGCAACACAGCGCCGCAACGAAGCTGGTGCGCATGTCGTGGGCATGGATGACGTCCGGCCGGTACTCCCGAATCACCCGGCTGAGGGTCGCGGGGGTCAGCTCCTCCACGCCATAGTGCCGGATGCCCATGCCGTCCAGAATTTCCCAGACCTCTTCGCATTCCAGACTGCAATAGGCCATGTCCACCCTGCCCTCAAAGGCTTTGATGATCTGGGCGGCAACCTTTTCCGCGCCGGTGTAAATTTTGGAATACAGAACGTGCAGTACCTTCATGTCTCCGCCCTCTTCTCTCTTATTTTCCCGCTGCTTCTCGCATATTCAGACTTTCCATGCCGTATTTTTCTTTCAGTTCGGCGTAATAGCGAAAGATTTCTTCCAGCTGCGCCATGTGTTCCGCCGTGCGGACGCCGATGTTGTGGGGGTGCCACCACAGATGGAAGGTCAAACCATTTTTCGCCGCGTGGAGCATCTGGCGCTTGATTCTGTGGACCTTTAAGCCCTCCATGAATTTCAGCGGCCCCAAAATCGGCCGGAACATCTGGGTCCCCCGCAGGTTCCAGATGCCGTCTTCCTGCGTTGGTGTGTAGCTGCCGTACCCGGTAATAGGGAAATAGGTGTCCGTCAGCCGCAGTACCCGCAGGGGAAAATGGACGTGGACCTTATTTTCCACCCAGTTGTCTTCCATTCCCCGGTAGGCGGTGAAGCCCAAGTCCCGCAGCACCCGGATGTATGCCGGGTCGCACTGGTTCCGGGGCAGCACCGCAGAGGTCAGGGTGTAGCCGTATTTCGCGGCTATAGCCTTCGCCGCGGCCATGTCCGCCGCAAACTGCTCCGCCGTCTGCCCCTTTTCCTTGCAGTAGTAATGGGAAAAAGTGTGGCTGCCGATCTCCTGCCCCGGCGTTTCGGCAACCAACTCCACCAGAGACGGGGCAAAAAAGCAGGGCGCGTCCGCTTCCGCTTCTCCGATTTTGGAGAACTCGGCATAGGAATTCAGCGCCGGGTCATCGTAAGCAGGCCGCAGACCTTCCTCCGGGAAAAACGAGGCCGCTTCCTGTGTGCTCCTGGCGAACAGATATCCCACCGTCGCCCACGTGGCATGGATGCCGTATTTCTGAAACAGCGCCAGCAGCCCGGGAATCGCCTTTCTGCCGCCCAGAACGTGATCCTGATACTTCTCCAGCGGGCACACGTCCAGCATTCCCCAAAACAGCTCAAAATCCAGCGATATGATCAGCGTTCCGGCCATGCCGCCGCCCCCCCCTTCGTTCATACACTTAAGTAAATTTCCTTCACTTTCTGCTGTACCGCTTTCGCGTCGAACCGGGAAATCGTCTGCGACGCAGCGCGTCCCAGCTGCTCCCGCAGCGCCGGGTCATGGTACAGCTTCAGGATGGCCGCCGCCACGCCCTCGGGCGTGTTCTCCGCAAACAGGCCGTCAACGCCGTGCTCGATCAAATCCGTGTTGCCCCGGATCTTCGAGCAGACCGCAGGCAGGCCGCAGCTCATGGCCTCCATCAGCGCCACCGGCATTCCTTCCCGGAAGGACATAAACGCGAATATGTCGCTGCACCGGCACAGTTCCGGCACGTCGTGGCGATAGCCAAGGAAGTGGACATGCTCCCAGATGCCCAGCTGCTGCGCTTCGGCTTCCAGCGCGTCCCTCTGCTCTCCCCGGCCGCAGATGAGATAGTGCATGCTTTCATAGCCCGGTTCGTTTTTCAGCAGCGCCAGCGCCTTGAGCACCGTAGAATGGTTCTTGTTTTTCGTCATTTCCGCCACGGTGAGAATCAGGAAATCCTGCTCGGTCAGTCCCAGCTCCCGGCGCTTTTCCGCCCGGTCTACGGTGCCGACGTGGAATTTCGCCGTATCCACCCCCACGCCGGGGACGTATTCAATGCGCTTCGCGTGGATTTTCCGCTTTGCCAACGCGTAGTCCTCTTTGTTGATGGTCACGAGAACATCCGTCAGCGGTGCAAGCAGCCATTCCGCCGGGTAGAACATCAGCCAGTTTTTCACGGGCGCACCCTTGAAAAAGTGGAAGCCGTGGGCGGTGTAAATCACCTTGGTTCCCCGCTTCCGGGCGTCCCGCGCCGCCAGACGGGCGATCATGGCGCCCACGGGGGTATGGCAGTGAATGATGTCGAAATGCTCCCGGTCGATAATGGCTTTCAGCTCCCGGTAGGCTTTGATGTTGGCCGCCTTCCACGGGAGACGTTCAAAGGGAATGTCATAGTAAGTATCGCAGAATGGAATCTTGCAGTCGGCGGGGTCTTCATAGTCGTTCCGCGCCGCCACTGCTGTCTCCCAGCCCATGTCCTGAAACATTTTCAGATAGGGGATATGGAATTCC
>OMDW01000659.1_pt1 | contig 10174 bp, 8 predicted proteins | sample 1673661 | NCBI WGS metagenome assembly OMDW01 (sample SAMEA103958118, study PRJEB25191) | human gut metagenome
CGGCATCCGCCGCGCCCGCGACAAGAACGGCGTCGATACGCCCTGCACCAACACCACGCTCGTCTGTGTGGACGGAACCGCCTACTTCTCACAGTCTGAGGGCGTCCGCAACGCCGCGGATAACTTCATGGCCGCGGGACTGTTCGATGAGGGAGAGGTCGTCCCGATGAAACTCGTCTCCAGCAAGCTCCCCAACGGCAACACGCGCAAGACGCTCGTGCTCGTCTAGTCAAGACTTAATCCCCAGCTCCCGTTGCTTTAACATCAGGCGGTGCGGTCCAGGCCGCACCGCTTTTATTTTGGAGGTAGAGCCCTATGGCACGTGCGAAAAGGACATCGGACGAGGTATACAACGCGCGACGCCGCGCCAAGAGACTGCTGGCGCGCCTGGAGCGCGAGGACGTGAGCGGCATGAGCACGTCGCAGAAGAGAGCGCGCGCCGACTATATCGCGAGCGTGCGCGAGCAGGTCGCGCAGTCCTACCAGGGGACGCGGCAGGTGCATCAGGTACCCGAGGCGCAGACACGCACGAAGAGGGCCGCGGAGCGCCTGGACCGCATGACGACCGCGCCGCGCAAGGCGAGGTCTCGCGCCGCGAGGTCAAACCTCATATTCCAGCGCCAAATCAACCTGGCGCGCTCGGGCGCACCCAGTACGCTCGGCGACAGCGGAAAGGAGGCCGTGTCGGTCTTCTATGCGGCGACGCGGCGTTTCTGGCGCGGGAAGGACCCCAAGGAGCGCAACAGGCTGATTATGGAGGGGCTTGGCGTGACGTCGCTCTCCGAGGCCTACGACCGCGTTATCGGGGGCAACAGGAAGGCGCTCGACAGCCTGGTATCGTCCGGCGCGCAGACGTCGCTCGTCGAGGGGCTGACCTCCGAGAACGAGGCCTTCTACGGCGAGGTGGATTTCGACGCGGAGCTGACCGGCTCGGCGGTATGGGCGTCCAAGATCGTAATGTTCGGGTAGTAGGAAAAAAAGGTGCGGGGATGGGATTCAAGTCGAAGAGGCCGGAGTTTCGGGTAGCGGCGAGCTACGACACCGAGACGTGCAACATATGCACCGACCGGGCGGAAAACACGTGGCGCGCATATCCCGTGCTCTTTATCCTCAACGACCTGCGCGGGTGCGACCTCCGCGCCTATGAGCCGGGAGCTGGGCATATCAGTTTCTATCGCCACGAGGCCGAGATGCAGGCCGCTATCGACGAATATATCGAATGGGGGGAGCGCGAGCGCTGCATTCCGATCGTCTGCGCCTACAACCTCATGTTCGACCTGCAACCGCTCATGCATGACCTCAACGAGCGCTGGGATATGGAAGTGTCCGCACAGAGTGCTACAAGCGCCTATACCGTCGATATCGTGCGCGACGGCGCGGTGAAGCTCCGTTTCTGGGATACCTTCTACCTCGAGATGCGCGGTCTTGCGAAGATGGGCGAGGCCGCAGGATTACCGAAAGCCGAGGGTGATTGGGACTATTCCAAGATTCGAACACCGGAGACGCCGCTCACCGAGGACGAATACTTTTACGCCGGACGCGATACCGAGGTCATCCCCGCATATCTGCGCTATCTGCTCGAGTCCAACGAATGGCTACGCCCCGAGTGGCTCGGCGTGCGCGTGCTCACCAAGACGTCGCTCGTGCGCCAGGCGGGAAAGATGGAGACCGGGCGCCTCCGCATCCCCAGGGACAAGGGCAGGCCGCTCTCGGTGCAGGCCGCTTTCGAGCGCATGTGCGCCGAGGAGCTCGCTCCGACCTATGCGCAGTACGCACTGCGCAAGGCCTGCTTTCGAGGCGGTTTCACGCTCACGAGCGCGCGCTATTCCGGCATCGTTCAATCTAACGTCTACTCGATTGACGAGACGTCCGCGCACCACGCATACATCAACGGGCATATGTGCCCGGCCCACTTCCGCGGCCTGCTGCCGCCGGTACTCCAGGCGATGGCCGAGACCGTGTGCGCGACCGACCTCGACGCGGCGATGCGCCACTGGGAGGAGCCGTTCGGGTGCGCATTCCACGCACAGATAAGGTTTACTAATATGCGCCTGCGTGAGGGTAGCGCCTTCGCGTGCTGGGATATCGCGTTGCTGTCAGAGGCGAAATTCAAGGCCAAGGGGCAATTAGGCGACTGGGGCGGGCAGGCCGACCGCGACGGCGTGACCGCAGTGCGCAGCGCCGGATATGTCGATACCGCATACAATGGGCGCTTCGCATTCGGCAAGCTGGTATCCGCGGAGTCCGCTATCGTCAACGTGTCCGAGCTGGAGCTGTGGTGCATGAGCCGCGTCTACTCGTGGGATGCGATGGAGGTTATCCTGGGTGAGGGCACTGTGTCGTTCGTAAAGCCGCCAGATTACGTGACCCTGCTGTCGAACCTCTTCTACGCGCGCAAGGCCGCGTGCAAGGAGATCCTCAAGACCTACGCCACCGGCACGCCGTATACGCCGGACATTCCCGAGACGATTCCCGATGGAATAGCCGCGCGCATCCGCTCGGGCGAGATGGAGCGCGCCGACCTCGAGGCGTACTACAACTCGACCGTCAAGGGCATGTTCAACAGCATCTACGGCATGGAGGCGCAAGACGTGTTCAAGCCGGGTTACAAGGTCGAGGGCGGCGAGATATCGGTAGACCGCTCGACCGTCGCGTCGCGCGAGACCTATGCGGCGCATTACGAGGACGCGAAAGACAAGCTCGTGCTCTACCCCTACGGCCTTCGTATCGTGGGCGGGTCCCGCATGGCGATCGTTGCGGCAATCGAGCTCATATATCGCGAGCTCGGCGAGCGCGTGCGCGTGCTGGGCGGCGATACCGACTCTCTCAAGATATCGTGTGATCCGGACGTCACGGCGGGCGACCTCATGGACGCGCTCGAGCCGTTCCACGGGGCTGTCACGGCCTCCATAGACTCGTGCATGGGGCGTATCCGCGCGAACTTCCCCGGCTACGCTTCGACGCTCGCGGGCGTTGGAACGTTCGAGGTCGAGGGCGAGGCGTATCCACTCCACATGGATGCGTGGAACAAGGCGCGCGTGAGCTGGGACGGCGAGCACGCGCACATAACGTGCGCCGGTCTGTCGCGCCCGACGGGTATGTACCATATCGAAAGCTGGATTGACGACATGAGCGCCGCGCACGGTTTCGCCGAGGTCGCTCCGCGCGTGCTCGGCTGGGGCGTGCGCGTGTCGCATGCCGTGTGCCATGCGCTCGAGCACTACCGCCCGGCATCCGCCGACGTGCTGGACATGGACGTGACCGACTACCTCGGTAAGACCGCGCACGTGAGGACGCACGAGTCGATAGCGCTCTATCCTTCCGACCGCGTGCTCGGAGATTCTGAGAAGGGCGGAAACGCGCGCACCGTCGCATATATGCGCGAGCGGTACGGGCGCGAGGTGGACACGACCGAGCGCGTCATCGACTGCGACGGCGGGCGCGCGAGCTACACTTACACCGACGACGAAGGGGACGAGGTCGAATGGTAAACCTTAACGACGGCATACACTACAACTGGGAGAAGACGCTCAGCTACAACGCTGACATAACCATGGTCGTCGGCGCGCCCAACAAGGGCAAGACGTACGGCCTTCGCGCCTACGCGCTCAACGCGGCGATAAAGCGCGGCGAGCGTTTCGTCGAGGTGTGCCGCACGCTCGACGAGCGCGACAGCGTGAAGAAGGGATACTTCGATAAGCTGATCGCGACAGATGAGGAGTTCGCGCAATACGAATATAAGTGCGAGAACAACGAGTTCAAGTACCGCGCGTGCGACGCCGAGAAGGGCACACCGTGGAAGGTCTGCGGTTACGTCGTCGGCTATGCCGAGATGCAGGGCACCAAGAAGAGGACGTTCACCGACGTCAAGAATATCATCTTCGACGAGGCGATCATCGAGAACATCGACGCGAGCCACACCTACAAGCGCAACGAGTGGAACATGCTCGCGCGAATAATCGACTCGTGCGTACGCGAGGACCCCTACGACGGGCACCGGATAAAGCCGCACGTCTTCCTGCTGGGCAACGCCGTCGACCTGCTGAACCCCTATTTCGCGGCGATAGGCGTAAAGGGCGTGCCGAGGTTCGGTTATACGTGGTATCTCGACAAGATGGTCCTGCTCCATTACGTCGAGCCGGACGAGCACGACCGCTACCGCATGGACAACACGCTCGCGGGACGTATGGGCAAGGTCACCGGATACACGAAAGCCACCTATGCGAACGACTTCGCCGAGGACGACCGCTACATAGCCAAGAAGCCCCCGCGCGCCAAGTACGTCATGGGATGCGTCCATATGGGCGATAGATACGGCATCTGGGTCGACATGAGCGAAGGGTACTACTACGTGACCGGAAAGATACCTAGAAACGCCGAGCCCGTATTCGCGCTCACGAGGCGCGACAACACGCCGAACCGAATAGCCGCGCAGCGCGCCGTCAAGACACTGCGCGTCATCGTCCAGATGTACTACGAGGGGAGTGTGCTCTTCGACTCGGTGAAGGTGCGCGAGGGCTTCCTGGACGCGATGTCGCTCTATGGCGTAAAATGACCGAGACGCCCGCGACGGCTCGCGCGGAAAGCGGCGAGTAGGGACGATTCGGGGCAGCTACACCGTTCGGTCGGTGCCCGAACCCCGCACGCTCGGCGGTGTGTTTCAGCCGCACGCGCCACAGTTTCGCACAGGCGTTATATAATGGGCGCGATGCGCGGGCGAGAGCCCGTTCGCATCGCGCCCTTATTTACAGCTATAGAAAGGAACTGACATGGACGAGGACGAGAAGCCCAAGACCGAGGACGAACTGACCACGGACGAGCAGGTGATCGAGGACGAGACCGGCACGTCCGGCGAGGAGGCGCACCTCATCGGCGAGTTCGACGACCTGCGCGACCGCCTGGAGCGCATCGAGAACGCGCTCGGCAACATCACCTCTACGCTCGAGGCGATGCGCACGACTGCGGCCGCTATCGACATCGACAATGGGGCCGACGTGGTCGACGCCGACGGCGACGGTGACGCCGACGTCATCGCCGACGACGAAATCGAGATTCCCGATTACGAAGACATGGACCTTGACCTTTAAGGAGGTTAACAGATGGCAACCAACAACACCACGATTGCGGGCCGCGTGTACCTGTCCGCGACCAACGACTTTCAGCAACGCGTGCCCGACCCGACCGTCTCGGGCATCGACGCGACGAGCAAGTTCCTGTTCAAGCCCAACAACGGCCGATACCTCAACGAGTTCATCGACGCGTACGTGAACCGCATCGGCGACCAGATCATCCACAACAAGGAGTGGGAGAACCCACTGCGCGCCTTCAAGGGCGCGACGATGCGCTACGGATTCAGCATCCAGGAGTCCGCTTTCAAGTGGATCAAGGCGCACACCTACAAGGTCGACGACGCCGTGCTCGAGAAGGTGAACGCGCCCGAGGCCGCAGTCTGGTACCACAGCGTCAACCGCAAGGACCGCTACGATATCTCGCTCGAGTACCCCGACTTGCGCCAGGCATTCACGGACGAGTACGGCCTGAACCGCCTCATCGACGCCGTGCTGACCGTCCCTCGCAACTCGGACAACTACGACGAGTACCTTTGCATGCTCAACCTTATCGCCTACTACGAGCACAACTGGGGCTTATTCAAGCACCATGTGAGCGCAGCCCCGACCGACGAGGCGACCGGTAAGGAATTCCTCAAGGCCGTGCGCGCCTACGCGAGCAAGCTCGAGTTCCCGACCTCTCTCTACTCTCCCGTGTCCGCCGAGTACGGCATCCCCGTGTTCGCCAAGCCCGACGAGCTCGTGCTCCTCATCACCGCCGACGCCATGGCATCCGTTGACGTCGACACGCTCGCTGGCATCTTCAACCTCGACAAGGCCGATATCAAATACCGCACCGTCATAGTCCCCGAGCTCCCCGTTCCGAACGCCTTCGCGCTCCTCACCACGGACGCCTTCTTCGTGTGCCAGGACGTCGTATACGCCAACGAGAGCTTCTACAACCCCGCTACGCTCAACACGAACTACTACCTGCACCACTGGGAGATCGTATCCGCCTCTCCGTTCGTCCCCGCGATCCTGTTCACGACCGACGCCGCGACCGATATCCCCACGCTCACGCAGACCGTGACCGGCGTCGACATCACTGCGGCCTCGCAGAGCCTCAAGCCGGGCGAGACGACGCAGATGACCGTGGAGCTCGTCGGCACCATCACGGATAACGGCCTCGGTGTGACCGTCGAGCCGAACGCCGTGACCTGGAGCGTGAGCGCCGAGACCGCCGCGTCCGCAGGCAAGCCGATCGCGCTCAACTCCGCCACGCGAGTCGACCGACTCGGCGTCCTCCACGTCCAGAAGGCCGGCCTCGAGGCGGGCAACGTCATCCACGTGACCGGCACGGCGTCCTACGTCAACCCCTCCGGCAAGACCGCGCTCTATAAGAACACCGTGGACATCACGATCGCCTAGCCTATAATCTATAGTGCAAGGCGCCGCGCCCCTGCTCATGCGTGAGCGGGGGCGCATTTCTTTTAGGAGGCAAAAATGGGCGATTTTCCTAACCTCGATAACGTAGATGTCTACAGGTACGACAACACGCTCGACTATTCACGATTCAAGCCGACCGCAAGGCTCAAGATGTGCAACGTGCCGTGGCGCGGTCAGTACGACGACGTCGTGAAGTTCGACGACGACGCCGCGCGCGATGCGTGGTTCGACGCGCTCGAGGGCGAGGTCGTCAACCTCGAGACCATGTTCAACGTCAAGCCGGACGGCGCGTCCAAGGTGCCGGTACCGGTTACCTCCGCGCAGGGATATAACTATCTCGTCGTGGACCTGCCGCGCATGACGAGCGACGCGCAGCCGCTCGCGTATGCCGCGGGCGATCGCAAGCGCCGCTATTTCTATTTCATCCAGGACGCGCAACAGCTCTCCCCCAACTCGACGCGACTGATCCTCACGCTCGATGTATGGACGACATATATCAACGAGATGCAATTCGACTACGTGCTACTGGAGCGCGGACACGCGCCGGTTGCCGCGTCGAGCGTGGCCAGATATCTCGCGAACCCGCGCGACAACAGCGCGTACCTGCTCTCCGACGATGTCAACACCGGTGGCGAGCCGTACGTCGAGAGGGCTCGCGCAGTCAAGAACTACAGCGCGGAGACGCAGCGCGCGTGTATAGCGACATACGCCGACCTCCAGGGCGACCTCGGAACCGCGTCCGCGCCTAAAGTACCGGCTATTTCGGAACCTGCCACCTCGGGTGCGCTCGCGCCGCGCGTGTACTCCGTTGCCGTAGGCGACCTCCAGCCGTTCCTGCGTGCGCTCGAGGCCAACGCTCCCTGGATGAAATCGACCGTGCTCGGCGTTTTCTTCGCGCCGTCCGACCTGCTCACGCAGTCCGCGCCGTTCACGCTCTTCGGTGTATCGGTGACTATTCTTGACGCGGTTCAGAAAATCGAGGCTTTCATGCAGCCCGGCGTGGAGGATTTCGGATATCCACCGCAGGCTGCCGGGTTCGCGAAACTGTATACCTACCCTTACGCCGCTATACGCATCGGCGACGAGCGCGGGCAGACATCAACAGTGAGAATCGAGGACCTCGGTGCGGACGGCATCCAGCTCGCGAGCGCCGTGAACCTCGTCATGCCATATATCTCAATCGACGCGCGCCTGCTCGGTATCGCGGGCGCGACCGATTCGCTCACGTTCCAGACAATCGAGGGCCGCACGTACAGCTACGGCGGGGCATGGGGCGAATACCTCAAGAGCTGGAACCTCCCCGTGATGCAGGTGTCCCAGAGCGCCGCGAGCCGCGCCGCGTACACGACCGTCTACAACCGCGCGCATGCGAGGCTCGCGGCAGACAACGCGCTCGCGTCGTCGCTCGCGTCCAACGCGACCGCGAACACGAACGCGAACAACTCCGCGAAGAACATCACCGACAACAACGCCATCAACACGGCTGCTAACACGGCAGTCACGAAGAACGCGAACGACTGGGCCCTCACGGGCGCAAGCGCATCGAACAGGAAGCTCAGCGCCGACTGCAACTCCGACAACGCGGCCTCGATCTCTATGACGGGACTGCAGAACGACGTCGTCTCAATCACCACGGCGAACAACAACGCGGCCGCGATCGCGAGCACAGCCGGGGCCGTCGTGACGGGAGGTCTCACCGAGGGCCCCGCAGACGCTGCGAGTGCCGCAATCGGAGGCGTGGTAGACCTTGCTGTCTCGATTCCCGCGGCAAACGCTGCGGCCGCAATCGCGCAATCAAGCAATTCGGCAGCCGTCGCCGTCGCGCAGACCAACGCGCTCCAGAAGACCCTTAACGCCGCGAACTACACCGCCGCGGTCTGGGGCGTGCAGAACAACGCGAGCACATCCGCGACCACGCTCCGCAACGAGGCGAGCGCCAAGGTCGCGGCGAATAACGTGGCCGTCATGAGCACCAACGCGGGCAACACCAAGGCCACCGGGGACGCGAACGCGAACCGCGCATACGCTACCGCGATTGACGCGATCTCGGCTGCCCTCAACCAGGCAGGCGTCGCGGCCCCCGCGCAATTCGGCGCGGGCGCGAACGGGCAGTCGAGCGCGACGGCACCGCGGGCACTCTTCGCCCAGGTCGTCACGCAGCGAGAGTGCGACATCATGAACGCGGCCTCGGCATTCGCCCGTTACGGTTATACGCTCATGCGCGAGTTCAGCATGGAGCGGATGCAGGTCATGCGCCATTTCACCTACTGGAAGTGCGCCGAGGTATGGTGCAGCGGCAACGGCAACGCGCTCGAGGGGGCGCAGGGAGCAATCAAGGATATACTTATTCGTGGCGTGACCGTCTGGAGCAAGCCGGAGGATATCGGTCGCGTGAGCATCTACGACAACCTGTAAAGGAGGCATCATGGCAGACATCGACCTGAACGCGCTTCTCAAGGCCGATACCTATCAGGGAATGACCGACGAGGAGATCGACGCGATAATCGACTACAAGGTCGAGCGCGCCAAGGGCGACGCGACCATCAGCAAGGACATGGAGGCTCAACAGGAGCTCATGCGAGCCCTCATGGGCACACAGGCCGAATCGAGTGTGAAGGTACAGGACATGTTCCAAGCGGCACTCGACGCGCCGACGATCTATGAGGAGGTCCACGTATGAGCAAGGGACGCAGGGGCTACAAGGGCCCGCGCAAGTACAGGCCCGGCGCGCAGCCGACATACTGGCAGACCGAGGCCTACAACCAACAGCTCTTCACCATGTTCCAGAACGACCTGATCGAGCTCGCGCTGTCGCGTTTCCGTTGGCTCAACCTGCCGGATACCTGCAACGAGCGCTTTCTGGAGTGGACGCTGCTCACCGAGGGGGCCGCGACGCTCGCGTACCCGAACGCCAGCTCGACGCTGCTGTCCCTGCGCGCCGTGCAGCAGGGCGCGCCGAACATGTACGACGAGCCGCGCGCTTGGCGCGCGATGGGCGTAACCGGAAAGACCGATTTCATGTGCAACTGGGACAACGCCGTCTGGATCTGGGAGAACCGCACGCGCTACCCGCTACTCGTGAAGATAAACATCTGGGCGCGCGAGCTGACCGACATCATGCGCACGAAGCAGATCAACCGGTTCCATATGCGCATGCCGTTCGTCATCAAGGGCAACCAGGACCGGAATTTCGACGTGCAGAACTTCTACAAGGCGATCGCAAACGGCGAGCCCTTCGTCTTGGCATACGACAATTTCCAAGACATCCAGACGGACGCGACCATGCCCGAACGCTCCAAGGAGTATATCGGGGACAAGCTGCAAGAGGAATGGGCCAACACGTGGGACGCCATCTACCGCGAGCTGGGAATCGACTCCATGCCGTTCAAAGAGGAGCGCATGATCGAGGACGAGGTCAACTCGACGATGCAGCCGACTGAGCTCGCGCGGATGTCCCCGCTCAACACGCGCCGCGCCGCGTGCGACAAGCTAAACGAGCGTTTCGGTGACCGCCTGGGCGCGCCTGTCACCGTCGTATGGGCGCGCGACAACATGAGCGCGAACTATGACGTTCGACACCGTCTCGATACGCTGCTGGAGGTGTAAACATGGGTATCGACGTTAACAGCTTCCCTTGCATCAACCGCGACGAGCGTTATGACTACATGACTATCACGCTG
>OMDW01000661.1_pt1 | contig 10171 bp, 6 predicted proteins | sample 1673661 | NCBI WGS metagenome assembly OMDW01 (sample SAMEA103958118, study PRJEB25191) | human gut metagenome
TCTTCGCTGTTGTCAGAACAAGCGGCTAAAACAAGGAATATTGGTAAGAACATCCACAATGGTAATAGTTTTTTCATCTGTTGATAGTTTAAAGACCATGCCGCTTCTTCCTGAGGAAAACGGCATGGCTTGTGTGATTACTGATTCGGATTAGAAGACGAGATGGCCGCCTTCAATCGTTAAAGCGAAGTTCAAGTCGTTCATATCCAATTTGTTGATCCCTAAATAGTATTGGGCATAGGAAGTACCTGAAGTGCCTTTCATTACTGCTTGAATGTCGGCTGTACCATTGCCGCAATTGGTCACGTAGACGGTGACTTTGGCTCCGTTCATATCGGCAAGCCAAGTAGCCCAGTCGCCTTGTGTACCGTTGTGAACGAGGCTGGCATTTCCATCGTATCCTGCACCCCATCCATAGTTGTCGGCGCGTACCACTGCATATTCGGCAAGATCGGCTTTGCGGAGAACGATAGCGAAGTTGCTCCAGTTATTAGCTTGGCTGGTGTAATTGGTGAAGCTGATGGATCTGGTTTCACCTGCCGGCACGTTGAAATTGTCAGAAAAGACAGTCCACCAACCCGTTGAATTGTCTTCGGCTCCTATGATACCGGCTGAGTTGCTCACAGCGGCAACCACAGATTCGGCAACTTTGACTTCTACGGTAGCGGTAACTTCGTCGGCAGTAATGGTTACGGTCTGCGTACCGGCTTTGGCAGGAATGGCAGAGAAATGGAGTTTGGCGTTGTCTACTACTCTTGTGCTTCCGTCGGCATAAGTAGCCGTTACTTCCAATCCTTCGGGAAGGAATGCCAGCGTACGGTCGGTCATCGTTTCCGTTGCTGCCGAAGTATAATAGTAATACTGCGTGTGCGCAGGTTGAGCCGTCACTTGGATGGATACAATCTTTTCCACTACTTCAAACGTAGCATTGGCCACCACCGGCTGGTTGCAATTCTCGCCCTTGAAGGTCTTGTTGTAGATGACTACCAGTGTCTTCGTGCCCAGTTCGTTCATATTGGGGATGGCAGTGAACTGGAGTTCTTCTGCGGTTACGGTCTTAGTCACCCCTTCTTCGAAGCTGACGATGGCAGTAATCCCGGCCACGGCTTCTTCGAGTGAGGTGCCGGCATTGACCTGATCGGGTACATTTTGCAGTACCATCGAGAGCGGATTCTTGTCTTCGGCAGAAGTAAGGCCGCCGATAGGAACGATGTTCGATTGCAAGAAGTTGATGTAAGAGCCTTCGGGTACCAGGAAGCAGCGGATGTTGGTATTGCTCGCGTCTGCATTCAGATTGGGTAACTTGTACGGCTGTTTGTAGGTTTTGGTTGCCGAGGCGTTCTGGATTTTGATAGAGAAGGCATTTTCATTGGTGCGGTCTACGGTGAGTGTTACTTTGCCGCCCAATTTCTGTACAGTTTCGTCCAGATTGTCAACGGGTGACAGCATCAGTGTGCTGGAGGTGTATTTGAAGAAGAGATGGGAACCCCATTGGGAGTTATAGGCCAAAGTATCGTTTGTGGTATCAAAACGATAAGCGCCATATTCCGTGTATCCTTCACCTCCGCGGTCTGCGTCATTGGTTATGACTAGGGCGAAGTTTTTATAATAGGTATTGTCGGCAGGGTTGATGTTGAGGTTGAACACTCCATGCCACTTCTGACCATCGGGCACGACGTAATACTTGGAGAAAGCTGTCCAGAAACCGGAGGTGTAGTCCGCATTACCGAAGGAGTAGACATCTTCCTGCATGCCCTCCAGCACTTCTTCTTCCGGATCTTTCTTTGAATTTGCTATGGAGTCCACTTTCTCGGAAATCCAGTCAGGGGCGTTAACATCATACAGCTCGCCACCCTCGCAGCTTGGCAATGCCATCAACCCGAAGGCGATGGAACAGCAAGCGTATACTAATTTATTGAGTATTCTCATTGTCTTACATTTTAATAGGTTTGTTTATTTGCTTAAGTCAACCACCGGATGAACAGTCCATCCGTTCTCACTGAAATAAGTAGAGTTGTCCGTGCTAAAGTTGGCAGAGTTACCACTTAGGTTAGGGTTCTTGTTCAACAACTGTTGTACGATGGGCAGAAATTCGTGCCCGGGTAAGTAGGTGTCAAAAGAACTTTTTAGTTCGGAGTCGGTTGCGATATCGTTGTAGTCTACAGGATCTTTGGTTCCGGTTACAGAACGGCGTACGACACTGTGCTCCTTAAGTTGTTGCAAACGATCATTCTTATAGAAGAATCCCCAGCGGATAAGATCGAATCCGCGTCCGAACTCACAACCAAATTCTTTCGGACGCTCCACATTGGCAATCTGCTCGAAGAGTTTGTCGGCTGTAGGGAAGTCAGCCAGTTCCAGATCGGGCAAGTCAGCGCGGTTGCGTACTTCGTTAATCCAGTCGATGGCCTGTTGTGTGGGGCCGTTGACTTCGTTTTCACATTCGGCAGCACGGAGCAGCACGTCGGAGTAGCGCATCAGACGCAAGTTGATTCCATCGTGTAAACCTGTAATAACGGTGCTATAGAGTCCGGTACGGAGGTTTGTGAACTTGGCGATGGGTAGACCACCGTATGTGTTGTTGGTTACGATGTTGTCGGTGGCTGTAAGTTTGCTCGTATAAGCTACATTGCCATATTCAAAGTCTTCCCAATCGGATTCGTAAGTACCGATGGTCCAGTACAGACGCGGGTCGAGTTTGCCGTCAGTAGTACGTTCTGCTTTGAAGAGATGGTAGAGCCAGGGGGAAGCCGAAATGTCGGCCCAACCGCCATAATTGCCGGGAGCGAAGTTACTCTCGATGGCCGAACCTTGGGTGGCATTCGGGCTGGTGTTCACCGGAGTCCACTCGTCGTCGGTTCCTTGTGATTCTAAGTCAAGGAATTGCACTTCGAAAAGGCTTTCCTTGTTGTTCTCATAGGCAGGACCTTCACGAAAGTTGTCGCCATAGTTATCCATCAGTTCATAAGTACCATATTTTTTGCCGATAATGTCTTTCAGTACAGTAAGGGCGTCTTTGAATTTATGGCGTACCATGAGCGCACGGGCATAGTAACCGGCTGCGGCACCACAGGTGGCACGTCCTTTTTCCCATTCGCCACCTTGATCTCGTGAGGGTAACAATTCCATGGCTTCTTTGAAATCACTTTCCACTTGGTCCAGCACGGCATCATAGGTGCTGTTGCCGGTATAAAGTCCATCCAATGAAGAGTAGGTGGCATAATCTGTGATGAGGGGCGGGTTCTGGTAATAACCAACCAGATTGTAGTATGACAGACCGCGCAGGAAGAGCACTTGTCCTTTGATGCGTTTCATTTTTTCGGAAAGCTGGCTGTTGTCTTCATCGCAACGGGAAATGGCAAAATTACATACATTAACGGTGTAGTACCATTCGCGCCAGGGCCACCACGTGATGTCCGAGGTTACTTCCGCATTCAGGTCATCGAAAGGCAGATACCATACTTGTGATGAATTCCAGGCTTCATCGCCACGACACACATCAATGGTGTAGCCTACACGGGCGTAAGAACCTTCCATACGGATATGGTTATAGGCGGCAATAACGCTCTCTTCCAAATCATCGGCATTGAAACCGAATGTGTTTGAGGTTTGCTGGTTGGGATTTAACAGCTCCAAATTATCATTGCAAGAAGTCAATGTGCCTAATCCCAAAAAGAGAACCAATGCATATTTATTGAGTTTCATATTGTTATGTTTTTAGTGATTAGAAAGTGAAATGAACGCCACACATGAAGGTACGTGCGGTAGGATAAGAACAGAAGTTATATCCCGGTGTGAAGGTACCTCCTGCATAGTCCACATTGTAACCTTTGTAGCCGGTAAAGGTGTGCAGGTTCTGTGCCGACACGTAGAAACGTACATCCGATACGTATTTGCCAAACCATTCGTTGGGGAAGTTGTAGCCCAGTTCTATATTGGCAATTTTCCAATAAGCTGCGTTCTGAATTTTGCGGTCGCTGAAGAGATCGTTCCAGGCCAGGCTGGCACTGTTGGTGACATAGGTACGTGGTACGCTGGAAAGATAGGTGCTGCCGTCTTCGCTGAAGCGATTGGCGTCGAGCATGGCTACGTCTTTGTTGCCCCAGCCATAGCAAGAGTTCAGAGAGTTGTGGATGTCGTCGCTAACATGATAGTTGAGTGCACCGAACGTAGCGATGCTCAGGTCGAAACGTTTGTATTCGAAGCGGGCGTTCAAACCGAAATTGATCTTAGGCATACCGCTGCCCAATACTACCTGGTCATTGGCATCTACCTTTCCGTCAGGCTTTCCGTCGGGACCGCTTACGTCCTTATAGAGGCAGTCACCAATTTGGGCGCCTTCTTGTGTGGCATGGTTGTCCAAGTCAGCTTGTGTGCGGGCGATGCCATCATAAACCCATCCGTAGAATTTGCCGATCTCTTCACCTACGTTGGTGATGTAGGCGCCGGAGATGTATGAATCGGTACCGAAGCCCAATGAGGTTACGCGGTTACGGACAGTACTTAAGTTAGCCGACACTTCATACTTGAAGTCGTGGTCTCGGTTGCGGTAAGTAGCTGCAAATTCGAAACCTGAATTGTTCATCGAAGCGGCGTTCATTGTTACGGTGGTATTGGATACACCGGCTTGTTCGGGAACGGGAACAGCATAAAGCAGGTCTTCACTGGTGTTCTTGTACCATTCGGCAGTGAATTCCAGACGGTTGTTGAACAAGGCGAGGTCGATACCCACGTTGTAGCTTTTCTTCTTTTCCCAAGAAAGGTTGTTGTCTACGAAAGTGGAAATAGCAGAACCGGTGATGGGCGTGTTGCCAAAGCTATAAGTCATGTTATTACGTGCCATTACAGCCTGATACATGTATTCACCAATGTTTTCGTTACCGAGCTCGCCATAGCTGGCACGTACCTTGAACATGTTGACAATGTTTCTGTTGAAGGGGAAGAAAGACTCCTTGTCGAAACGCCATCCCACAGAAACAGAAGGGAAGGTGCCCCAACGGATATTTTGGGACAAGCGGGAACTGCCGTCGCGGCGCACGGTTGCCGAGAACAGATAACGCTCGTCGTAGTTGTAGTTGATACGCCCGATGTAGGATAGGAGGGTGTGTTTGTATTCGAAGCTTTCAGCGTAAGTGTTGGCGGCATTCTGGAGTTGCAGGAAGTAAGGCTCGGTGAAGTTGACGCCCCAGCCTGTCAGCAAGTCGGTGTTTTCTTCTTCGTAAGTCTGGCCGGCTACCAGGTTAAAATGGTGTTTGCCGACGGTGGCATCATAAGTCAGCACGTTTTCAATCAAAGCATCGGCATAAGAGCGGGTAGCTTCGGTGAGACGTTCGTTGCTTTTGGCCAGATAGACACGGTTGCTCTGTACCCATGCAGGAATCCAGGTGAAGTCCTTGCAATGGGTTTTGCTGTAAGAGAGATTGACTTTATAGTTGAGCTTGTGGTTTTTGCTGTCAATACCGATCATTTTCAGGAGATCCACATCGGCAGAGGCTGTTCCTACAAAGCGGTCTACACGGGTATTGCGCTTTAACAGGTTATTGACCAGCAAGGGGTTGGAAGCTGAAATGTCACCATGTACGGTGTCGTAGTAAACACCATAACCATAAGAGTCATAGTTGAAGTTATTGGCGATCCCTACCAGATTGTCAAGTACCCAAGTAGAGTTGTCGTAGGCTTTGATGGTGGGTTGCATCAGCAAAGTACCACGCAGTATGTTGGTTACGTCTCCATACAGACCTTGAACGTATTCGGAAGCGTTTGACAAACCCATGTTGTCTTGATCGGAGTGAGAGTAAACCAGGCTGGTATGGAACTTGATGAATTTGGTGTCCATCGTGTTGTTGACACGCGCCGTGTAACGTTCGTAGTTGGGACCGGCGCCTTCCAGTGTACCTTTTTGGTTGTAGTAATCTAATGAAACGTTATAAGTATTGTGGACACCGCCACCGGAGAGGTTCATATTGTGATTTTGACGGATACCTGTTTTGAACACTTCTTTAAACCAGTTGGTATTGGTGTTATCCTGGAAATGATATTTTCCGGTGGTACTGTCCAGCTTGTAACCGCCGGGCAGCGGAGTGTTGGAGTTGGCGCATGCCTGACCGATGTACTGGCTGTATTGGTCGGCATCCATTACGTCATAGACACTACTGGGAATGTAGTCCATACCTACGTACCCATTGTAGTCTACTTTCAGCGGTTGGTCTTTCTGACCGCGTTTGGTAGTGATGATGACCACACCGTTGGCTGCACGCGAACCGTAAATGGCAGCAGCCGATGCATCCTTCAGAATTTGGATGGTTTCAATATCGTTTGAAGAGAAATCGCGGATGGAAGTACCCATGGGGACACCATCGATAACATAAAGAGGAGAAGTGTCACCAAAAGATCCGACGCCACGGATACGGACGGTAGGGTCGGCACCGGGCTGCCCGTCGGAAGTGACTTGTACGCCTGATACTTTACCTTCGAGCATGGTGGAGATATTGGAATGGGATGTCTGTTTCAAGGCTTCCGTGTCTACTACAGCTACAGAACCGGTCAAATCGGATTTCTTTTGTGTGCCATAACCTATGACAACAACTTGTTCCAGCATCTGGTTGTCGGGTTGCAATTGGATGGCTTCAATGATAGCGCGGTTACGAACGGCTACTTCGCGTTCCTTGTAGCCTACATAGCTTATCGAAAGGATAGCGTTTCCGGCAACCTCCAGTTGGAAGTTTCCGTCCACATCGGTAATGGTTCCACCTTGTCCTCCTTTAATTCTGACAGTAGCTCCTGTCAAGGGCTCACCTTGTTCATCGATAACTTGACCGCGAACCTTGATAGCCGGAGATTGTGCCACGGTAGCTATAGCAGGTGTGGGATACACCATCATGCCACCCATAGCACACAGACTAAGCATTACGGAAAATAATAAATGTTTCCTCATTTTTTTAAGTATTAAATTAGTAGATTAAATTGTTGCTGATGTATTGAATTGAGATGTTGGATTATTGTACAATCTAATGTTGAATACTCTAGGTAGACAAACCACAGAGTTTATAAATATGCTGGAGCTATTCTTCATAATATTTAAGATTAGGATTAGACTTTAAAAGCAGGGTTCTCTTCCGAAAGATTGAGCACCGATTGCATGACAAAAGTATAATTTACACCGTAAACAGGGGTGGACAAACGGTTTTATAGGGTGGACGAATGGATAATGGAAAAAAATGTATTTATTCCGCTTATAGTTTGCGTCTTTTGGAGGTGGTGAGATAGGCTTAGGAGAAGGCTTTTTTTATATAAAGTCATGTAGCCGGACAACCTGGTGAAGGACTGTCCGGCTACATGAGGGATAAAATACAAATAAAATTCTCTGAAAGGAATTATTTCACAAGTAAAAATCCTCCTTCCGCCTGCATCGTAATGCTGACTTCATCATTCTTTTTTAATGTTATCTCTTCAGCGTGAGGATTTAGTTTTTTATCGTCCTGATAAAGCATCACTTTATCTCCTTTAGTACACATGGGAAGGTTCAACTTTAATTTCAGCGGTTCTTTTTGTGCATTGATTCCGGCTATGTACCATTTATCGGCATGCCGACGTGCCAGTACTACGTATTTGCCCGGATAGCCGTCAATGAATCTTGTTTCGTCCCATGTGGTGGGAACTTGCTTCATGAAATCCAAACAAACTTGGGGGGCATCGGTCAGGTTATTAGGCGCCAACGCAAAATTCTGAATAGGATTTTGGAATAAAACGGCTGTTGCCAGTTGGAATACATCAGTGGTCTTGCGTATGCTTCCGCCGTCATTGTTGCGGTTGAGGCGTTTGTTGAGGAATGTGCCGCCAAACTCCATGCAACCGATGGTGTTGCGGATAAATGGATGCAGACAGGCATTAAATGCTTCTTCATCGCAAAAATGTTGTTGGAAAATCAGGTTTTCCGATGCGAGCACGGCTTCGCTTCCTACATAATTAGGATACATACGCTCCCATCCCCGAGGAAGGGTACAGCCGTGGAAAATGACCATCAGTCCATTATCATCCGCATCGCTCAGGATGGCTTCGTACAGACGCATGGTTTCCTGCTTGTCACCTCCGAAGAAGTCTACTTTGATTCCTTTTACTCCTATATTATGCAGCCATTTCATTTCCTTTTTACGGATAATGGGATTGTCCATGTAATTGGTAGGACCTTGCACTATATCATTCCAGTAGCCGCTGGAACTATACCATAAAAATACATCTACATTTTTACTGTGTGCATAGTCTATGAAGTCTTTCATACGTTCACGGCCGATGTTGGTATCCCACCAGTTGTCTATCAATACATATTCATATCCCATGGCGGCAGCAAGATCTACATATTTTTTCTGATCGTCGAAATTGATGCTGCCATCTTGCCAAAGTATCCAGCTCCAGGTTCCGCGTCCCATTTTGTATGTATGCTCCGTTGGGTAAAGAGGTTCCACGACATCCCATGGAATCGTTGTTTCTACAATGGGCTTCAGGTTTTCGCCTACAGTAATAGTACGCCAAGGAGTGGAACCGGGCAATGCAAGACCGGGAGATGCCGTACCGTTACCGTTGTTTTCTTCGGGCATGGGGAAAGCGAGGGTATAAAGTCCGTCGGCGGTGGCATCGCTCAGGTGTGAACCACAGTATTTGCTGTCTACTCCGGTTTCACTGATAAGTGCCCAGCCATTTTCTCCTACATGGAACAGACAAGGAAATGTGTAACCGTGCCCATATTGTGAACGTACATTCATAGGAGCGTCAGCCTTATATTCTTCCTCATAACTGGGCTTGGTACGTTTCCAACCTATCATGGCGTCACTTTGCGGGCACAGGAAAGTAGTGGTGAAGGAGGGGAAGTCAAAACCGGTAGTTTCTTTTTCTATCACGATGCTTCCCGTATCGCCATATTTGGGCATTTCGTAGCGGAAAGCAATATCGTTGTTGCTTACGCGGAATATTATATTTATATTTTTCTTTTCTTTATTGGTAAAGGTGCATGTAAGTTCATTGGCTTGATAATGAATTTGTGATTGTTTGATACGGTCTTGTGTATAGGTCTTATCTATTTTATTCTCTTTTTGTCCGGTGAAAGTCATATCCCGGCTGAAGTCCCCCACATTGGCAACAAAACCTAAAGGTGAATCTTCCAGGATGGTCTTGTCCTTATAGGTAACGGAATAAATGGGGATACCCTGTTTTACGGATACATTTACTTTCAAAAAGGAATCGGGTCCTGTAACTGTAGCTTGTTGGGCAAAAGCTGACATTGTAGTGATGGCAAGCAGCCAAGTCATAAATTGTTTTTTCATGGGTATTAAATATGCTATTATAATGTAGAGCAAAGATAATTTATTTAGCGAGACGAGAGCGTAGAAAAACGGAGCATTTATGGTATACAATCCGTTCATTTTACGCTCTGGAATAAGTCAGTCGGTTCCATTCTCCATCATCGAACTGGGTGTTGTTCCGAAATGTTTTGTAAAGCAGCGTGTGAAGTATTTGGGATCATTGAATCCCACTTCGTATGCTATCTCAGATATATTCATATTGTGCGTCAGCCGGTTACGGATAATAAGTTCCCGCGCAAGATTCAGCCGGTAGTTACGCATGAATTGTCCGGCAGACTGTCCCGTCAGATTTTGCATTTTTTTGTTCATCAAACTTTTGCTTACCCCCATTGCTTCGATGAAATCGCTTATTTCGTAATAGGAGTTCTTATAGTTTTCTTTCACAATCTGCATCGCCTTGTCCAGGAATTTCTTGTCACTGGATTCTTTTTCGATATTCAGTGCATCCACGTCCATACTGTATGAGAACTTTTGTTGGAAACAGCCTCGCGCAGGAAGTCGTAGCCTGCGCCGCTGTCCTCGTAGCCGCGGAAGGTCTCCTTGACGCCCATTTCCTTTGAAGCCTTGACCATAGCGTCCACAACGGCGGGAGCCAGCGGCTGCGTAACGTCGCCGATACCCATTCTGATGAGCTTTGCCTCGGGGTGAGCTGCGGTGTACGCCTTTACGCGCTTGCCGATATCAATGAAGAGATAGTTCTTTTTCAGGTTGAAAAAGTTTTCGTTCAGCTTTGCCATATGTTTAGTTCCTTTCTGTTCTGTTAGTTTAATTCCGTAACGCAGCGGAATTAGTTCAAACTATATTTTACTATATTT
>OMDW01000667.1_pt1 | contig 10147 bp, 6 predicted proteins | sample 1673661 | NCBI WGS metagenome assembly OMDW01 (sample SAMEA103958118, study PRJEB25191) | human gut metagenome
GGCAAATCTTCACCGCGGTCCAAACGTTCTTTCAACTTGGCATGAGCGATGTCGCGACCAACAATAATTGTTCCGTTCAATGAAAGGCGGGTAGCTACCGGATACTTGGTCAGTTCTTTCAAGATGTCTGCCATCGGCTGGTTCAGGTCAATCTTCACAGCATCACCTTCGCCTGCTTCGCGAAGCGCTTCCGGAATCAATTCACCCGGTTTGTCATCCATCTTTTCAATCCAGATACCGTCCTTATTAATCTTACATTTGATGTTACGATCGGCAGAGCAAGATACACCGAGCCCGATCGGACAAGAAGCACCGTGACGGGGCAAACGGATGATACGAACATCGTGTGCCATATATTTACCGCCAAACTGAGCTCCCAAACCAATCTTGTAAGCTTCTTCCAATACTTGCTTTTCAAGTTCCACATCACGGAACGCACGTCCGTATTCGTTACCCGTAGTGGGCAACTCATCATAATAATGAGTGGATGCCAACTTCACTGTCAGCAAATTCTTTTCGGCAGAAGTACCGCCAATGACAAAAGCGATATGATAAGGAGGACAAGCCGCAGTACCCAGCGTTTTCATTTTTTCTACCAAGAACGGAACCAACGTAGCAGGATTCAGAATTGCCTTGGTTTCCTGATACAAATAGGTTTTATTAGCAGAACCTCCACCTTTGGTTACGCACAAGAATTCATATTCCATACCTTCGGTAGCCTCAATATCGATTTGCGCCGGAAGATTGCAACGGGTATTCACTTCTTCATACATGCTGAGTGGCGCATTTTGCGAATAACGCAAGTTGTTTTCGGTATAAGTCTTATACACTCCCAGTGACAATGCTTCTTCGTCGCAATAACCGGTCCATACCTGCTGGCCTTTTTCTCCGTGAATGATTGCCGTACCGGTATCCTGGCAGAAAGGCAATACACCTTTGGCTGCCACTTCGGCATTGCGCAAGAATGTCAGTGCTACATACTTGTCGTTTTCGCTTGCCTCGGGGTCGTGCAAGATTTTTGCCACTTGCTCGTTGTGTGAACGGCGCAACATAAATGAAACATCGTGGAAAGCGGCATTTGCCATAGCTGTCAGACCTTCCTTTTCCACTTTCAGAACAGGTTTTCCCTCAAACTCGCTTACAGAAACATAATCTTTTGTAAGCAGATAGTATTCAGTAGTATCCTTACCTTTTTCGAACATCGGCTGATACTTGAATTCTGGAGTTGTTGCCATAATCGATAAGATATTAATTGTTAGTTATTACGTGTGAGCAAAGTTACAAAGTATTATTGAAATATTTCCTTAAATAAACGAGTTTTTCAAGTTTCTACAAAAAGTTTTTCTCGTCTTGATGTTTCCGTTTTCAAAAGAGTTTCTGAAATTCACTCGCTTGCCCGAAGCAAGTCTTTCATCAGCACATCGGTTCCTGGGAAACCGGTGTATTGGTCTTGCAGCTTGCCATCATAGCTGATTACCAGATAACCCGGTATGGCTTTTATGCCATACGTCTGACACAGGTAATCCCATTGTTCTTTTTTCAGGCGATAATGTACTCCTTTGATATCCGTAATAGCCGTCTTCCACTCAGCTTCAGGTGAAGAAGGTCCGGTCAGATAGATATACACGATATCTTTCGATGCCAGTTTTTTCTTTAAATCGCGAATGGCAAACATGCTCTTCCGGCACGGTCCGCACCATGTTGCCCAAAAGTCTATCAAGACAGCTTGTCCCCGGTAAGAAGAAATGATAGACGGCAGAATATCCGCCCCCGATACATTCTTGTCAAGTTCGGCTATCACAAAACTCTTGTTCGATTGTGCCAAAGCAGCTTGCGCTTCAAGAGCCTCAGCCCTTTCCTTGACATATTTCTGAATTTCAGGCTGAGTTATGGTTTTCATCAGCTCCTTGTCATCGGAAGAGAACCTATGTTCTTTCACAAAGTTCTGATATACCTCACGTGCTTTCTTCACATCTTCCCACAAGTCTACCACCTGTCCTTTATCGCGCTCCATATATTCCAGGTATGTGGTATAGTCGTATCCGTAACGGAAATAGGGCGACTTCACGATACCCGGCATCGCTCCTTTTTTCCCCAGTACTACCAGTTCATTCATTTTCAAGTTCAACAAGACATACTGACGATAAGCTTCTCCCACTTTTTTATCATCCTGTAAATTACGCTCATACCTGTCGTAATGTCCTTTTACGAATTCATTGAACTTGTCTGCCGACTGCTCAGAAGCCATGAACTTAAAATCCGGGTCTTCTTCCATTGATAACGGATAGCCCCACGTAGCCAACTCATCATTCAGGTTCGCCATACTTCCATCGAACCATGCCTTTTGCTGTTGTCCGTACTTTTCCTTCAACAGGTGGGAAGCCGACATGCTCAACCGAGGCAGATGGATATATACCGTAGTTTCTTCGCCCGGCACAAGGAACATATCCAGTTGTGCTTTGTTTATCTGCAATTTGGCTCCCCCTGCCAACAACAAGTCGGTTTCGATATGGAAAGAACCATCCTGACGTATACGCACGGTTTGCCCCCACTCATTATAAAACAACCAGTCGGAATGCCGAAAGACAACTTCCAATTCCATCGAGGGGTTGTAACCCAAGATATAACCGTTGATAACCGCCTTGCCCGATTTCAATTGAGGCTGAGGCAAAGTGCGGCTTTGTTCAAAACGTCGAGTCTGTAAGAAACTGGGTACGTATACATACGGCTCTATTCCCGTCAGCTGTACTCCATAGATGGTCCACCCCTCGTCTTTTTCCACAAAATCTACTGTATGTATACCCTGGGGTATCGGAGCAAACGACAAGATAATATCCATTTTTCCAGAATCCGGAATCCGTTCGGGAACCGTTTTCCCATCGATAGATACATGAGCAGCCTCGCGCAAAGGAAACTCTTGCTTGCCATTCCGCAAACAGGTATTCGATGAAATGACCGCCACTTCACCCGGCCTGCCATACAAAACAGCATCTACCTGTGTCTGTTCATCGGTCTGAATGATTTTCTTGATTTCTATCTTCGACGTGGTAGCAGTCACAAAACAGGGATTGGTAACATCTCTTTTCCGATAATTTTCAGCCTGTGCCGTCAAGGCAATACAGCCCAACAAATACAATATCCAGACATACTTTTTCATAATACACTCCTCCTTATCTTTATTCATACATCACGCTTCATTTTCATTCAACAGCCCCTTGAGCCTGTCAATCAATTCATTGCCCAAGGCTGTCTTAACCTTGATGTGTTCCAGAACCGCCGTTACAAACGGATTGCTTTCGAACACCCCCCTCACTTGTTCAAAGTCGAGCTGTTGTTCCGTCTTGCTTCCATCGGCACCGAAGCCTGTCATCGAAGTCAATGAAAACTCCTTTTGGGCATCTTCGTATACCATCCGGTCCAGCCACACCACAGACTCTTGCCATTGCCGTACGATAGCCACAATATCCCGGGCAGTCACCTTGTCGGCCTCCAGATGATAAAAGTCCAACATTTTCTCATAAGCCCATGTCCATTCATACGTATAATAACAGGCATGCATTTCGGCAAAACGCTCGTGCATCTGCTTCACCGTGCACAATGTTCCAGTCTCGATTTCACTCATCACCCGTTCTATCTCGCTCTTAGGTGCTATCAGTCCCGAGACGTCCACCCATTCGCCCTTTCCTATGGATGTATCGGGCACAAGACGTTGACGAATTTCCTCGTCGCTCCGGAAACGAATGTTTTCAAGCCGCTTGATGACCGAATTTCCCAAGAACTTATGAATGGCAGTTTCGTAAAACCTGATTCCTTTGTTCAAGGCCGAGTTCTTGATTTTGGCACTTTGGTATGCATAAGTTTCCGATGTTTCGCCCGATACTCTTTCCAGTTCTTTCAGGATTTCACGCCCCTTCATCATTTTCTGAATGGTGGCCACCAAATCGTCCACCACGTCCAGATCACCCTTTTGAATGTCCGTCACCACGCAGGTGCGGATGTGCCGGGCCAGCAGTTCCCGGTTGAAGGCGTTCAGCGCCGACTGGATGGCGGAGACCTGGGTCAGGATATCCGTGCAGTAGGCGGAATTCTCCACCATCCCCCGGACGCCCCGTACCTGCCCCTCAATGCGGCTGAGCCGCTGCAACAGGGCTTCCTCCTCCGTCCGCTCCCGGACCTTCCGCCGCTGGGAACAGCAGCAGTTTTTTGTTTCCTCTGCCATTGCTTCCTCCTTTTTACAGCTTCACGGTGCCCAAACGCAGGGCGTTGCCCACCACGCACACGGAGCTCAGGGACATAGCGGCTCCCGCGAACATAGGGGAGAGCAGCGGCCCGCCCAAGGCGTACAGCAGTCCGGCGGCGATGGGGATACCGATGGTATTGTAGCAGAATGCCCAGAACAGATTTTGCTTGATGTCCCGCAGGGTCAGGGCTGACAGCCGCAGCGCCCGGGGCACATCCTCCAGATCCGAGCGCATCAGCACGATGTCGGCGGCTTCGATGGCAATGTCGCTGCCGCTGCCGATGGCACAGCCCACGGTGGCGGCGGTAAGGGCCGGGGCATCGTTGATGCCGTCCCCCACCATCATCACCTTGCGGCCTGCCGCCTCCAGCTTTTGCACGTGGACCGCCTTTTCCTCCGGCAGCACCTCCGGGATCACCTCGTCCACGCCTACAAGGGCGCCGATGTGCTCTGCGGCGGCGCGGCTGTCTCCCGTGAGCAGCACCACCCGGAGGCCCTGCTTGCGCAGAGCAGCGATGGCGGCGGCGCTGGTCTCCTTCACCGGATCCGCCACGGAGATCAGCCCCAGCAGCGCCCCGTCAGCGGCGAAGAACATGGGCGTTTCCCCCTGTCCCGCCAAGGCGTCAGCCTTTTCGGAAAGGGCGGAGATGTCCACGCCGCTTTCCTCCATCAACCGGCGGTTGCCCGCCAGCACCGTCCGGCCGGAGAGGACCGCCCGAAGGCCCCGTCCGGGGAGCAGTTCAAAATGCTCCGGCTGCTTGCCGGTAGATAGTTTTTTCTCCTGCGCCGCCTGTACGATGGCCGCCGCCAGAGGGTGCTGGGATATGGATTCCACCGCCGCCGCGATGGTCAGCAGCCCCTCCGCCGTACCGCCTGCGGGACAGACCTCCGTAACGGCAGGCTCGCCCTTTGTCACGGTGCCGGTCTTGTCCAGCACCACGGTATCCACGGAGTGGGTCACCTCTAAAATTTCACCGGAGCGGATCAGGATGCCGTGTTTCGCACCCAGACCGGTGCCCACCATGATCGCCGTGGGCGTAGCCAGACCCAGCGCACAGGGGCAGGCGATCACCAGCACAGAGGTGAACACCCTCAGGACAAAGGCAAAGTCCTTCCCAGCAATGGCCCAGATCACCGCCGCCAGCACGGCGATGGCAATGACTGTGGGAACGAAAATCCCCGCCACCTTGTCCGCCGTCCGGGAGATGGGGGCCTTTTTGCCCTGAGCGTCCTCCACAAAGCGGATGATCCGGGAGAGAGTGGTGTCCTCCCCCACCCGTGTGACCTTCACATACAGCACGCCGTTCTCATTGACGCTGCCGCCGATGACCTCGCTGCCCTCCGCCTTTTCCACCGGCAGGCTTTCGCCGGTGAGCATGGCCTCGTTGACGCTACTCTCGCCCTTGGTCACCACACCGTCCAGCGGGATCCGGGCGCCGGGCTTTACCAGCAGCACGTCCCCGGCCTTGACAGCGGACGTGGGTACCTCCTTGCCGCTGTCCGCCAGAAGGGCGGTGTCCGGTGTCAGCCGCATGAGGGCGGTGATGGCACTCTTGGTCTTTTTCATGTTCCGGCTCTCCATGAACTTCCCCAGCGACACCAGCGTCAGCACCACGGCGGAGGATTCGTAGTAGAGATTATGCACATGGCCGTGAACATCGTCGGTGATCAAAAACATCATCACCACACTGTATACAAAAGAGCAGGCAGAGCCGATGGCCACCAGCGAATCCATGTTGGGATTCCCGTGGAACAGTGCCTGAAAGCCGTTGATAAAGAAATTCCGCCCGCAGTAGAGCACCGGGATCGCCAGCATCAACTGCAAAACGGCGAAGTTCATGGGGTGGGTGTGCATGGAAAACAGATCCGGCAGCGGCAGGGCGGGCAGTCCGAAGGGCAGCATCTGCCCCATGGACACATACAGCAAAGCACAGGAAAAGATAGCCGAAACGATCAGTTCCCGCTTTTTTCGCCGCAGTTCCAGTTCCTCCGGGTCCTCGCCGGTCTGGACCGGAGCCGCTTCCTGCTTTTCCTGATGGAGCTTGGCCCCGAAGCCCGCCTTTTCCACCTTGGCGATGATCTGCTCCGGCGTCACCTGCGTTTCGTCGTAGACGATGGTCATGCGCTCCGCCACCAGATTCACGTCGCTGCGCTCTACCCCCGGCAGCCGCCGGGTCACTTTTTCCACGGACGCGCTGCATGCGGCGCAGTGCATCCCGGAAATGTCATATACTTCTTCCCGCATGGGGGTTCCTCCTTTGAGACGGTAAATTGCTTTCCTGTCGACCTTTCCCAAAACCGACATTCCTATTTCGTTTGCATCATATACCCCACGGGGTATTTGTCAAGTAAAAAAACAACGCGGACAGGCAAACCCGTCCACGCCGTTTTCTGTTCCGTTCCTCCGCCCCGCTTCAAGCGCAGGTCACCCTTTGATGATCGTCATAACTGCCGGCAGCAGCATCAGGATCGCCAACGCGCCGGTGCCCCACACGATGTTGTAGCTGACGGAATCCTTATCCTTTTCCCGGCAGTCCAGTGCGGAGAGGAAGGCGTATCCCGCCTCCAAGCCGAAGGCAAGCGCCGCAAACAGCGCAAGTCCCCGCCATTCCAGTGCGGACAGAGCGATATAGATGGCAAAGCCGATGCCGCCGATGATGGCCCCGGTGTTCAGCTCCTTGCCGGGTTTCAGCCAGATGTCTTTTTTCATATCTTCGTTCCTTCTTTTTCTTTAGTATCCGTTGACGATCACGTTCAGCACCTTGCCGGCCACCGTTCCGGCCACGGCGTTTCCGCCGCCGCCGTTTTCCACCAGCACCACAAAGGCGTAGGGTGCATCCTCGTTTCGCAGAAAGCCCGCGAACCAGGCGTGAGGCGTCTGTCCCGTCCCCACCTCTGCCGTGCCGGATTTTGCGCACAGTTCCATGTTGGGAAAGCGCTTGGTGCCGTAGGTCTCCGTCACGTTATTGGCCATAAAGTCCGCCACGGTGGCCGCCGTTCTGCTGTCGATCAGCTGTCCGGTGCGCTGAGTAATGTGGGGCAAAGACGGGATCCCCAGTGAGGACACCGTTTTCCGGATCAGATACGGTTCCGCCGCCTTGCCGCCGTTGGCAATGGCCCCCATCCACAACAGGAAGGCACAGGGGTTCACCTGATCGTGGTATTGGCCCACACCGGCCCAGCCCAGCTGCCCGTCGGTGATGCCGTCCCAGTTGAACGTGCCCTTGGCGGTGGGCAGGCCGTCCACGGAATATGTGCTGGTAAGCCCCGCCTTCTCCGTATACCGCCGCAGGGTATCTGCCCCCAGCTCCTCCGCGATCTGAGCAAAGGCCGCGTTGCAGGAGTGGGCGAAGGCCTCCTTCAGTGTCTGCTCCCCGTGGACGCCGGAGCAGGTGATGGTCTCGTCCCCGATCTGGACGCTGCCGGTGCAGTTCCAGGTCCGTGTCTCCGCGTCCGGCAGGTTCTCCAGCGCCGCCGTCAGGGTCACGGTCTTGAACACAGACCCCGGCACAAAGGCGGAGGAGAGAAACCGGTTCAGGTACGCGCCCTTATAACGGTCATTCTCTTCCAGATTCTTGGGCACATTCAGCGGGTCATAACTGGGAGCCGACACCATGCACAAAATTTCGCCGGTCTTGTAGTTATACACCGCCACCGTCCCGGCGTGGCCGCCCAAAGCCCTGTACGCCTCGTAGTTATACCGGGCGTCCAGGGTCAGGTACAAATTGCTGCCCCGCTCCGCGCCGAACGCGCCGTTCACCAGATCAAAGCCGGTCAGCTTGTCCGCGAAGGCGTTGAGAACGCCGGTGCCGATCTTGCCGTACAGGTCTCCCACCGCGTGGAGGGTGGCCTTGCGGACGGTTTCGTTTTCATAGTAGGTGCGATGGCCGTTTTCCACGGAGGACAGCACATCCCCGTCCCGGTCCAGCACCGTGCCGGAGATCAGCACGCCGTCGGAATCGTACAGATGGCGGTTGAAGGCAGAGGAGGCCCACTTGCCGCCCTCGGCAAAATACCGGATGAGAAATACACTCATCCCTGCCGCCAGTAAAATCGCCAGTGCCATGCAGATCACGGCCCGTTTTTCAATCTTCCGCATGACCGTCCTCCTTTTCAAAGGCATCCTCTGCCGGTGCCGCCATACGGGCGGCTTCCTCGTCCAGCTTCCGCTCCGCCGCCCGACCGATGGCAAAGCTGGCGTCCGCACGGGTGTCCATGGCCTTTAGATACGCCAGCAGCCCCCATGCCGACAGCATGGCGGAGCCGCCGTTGGACACGAAGGGGAAGGTCACGCCGGTGAGGGGCAGAAGATCCACGGAGCCGAACACATTCAGGCTGGTCTGAAACACCAGCAGAGAGCCTGCCGCGCAGGCGGCGATGGTATAAAAGCTGGATCGGCCCGTCCGGGAGGCGCGAACGGCGAACCATGCCAAGGTCAGGATGCAGGCCACCGCCAGCAGCGCGATAACCAGCCCCCATTCCTCGCATAACATGCCAAACACCAGATCCGTATCCCCGGCAGGGATACGCTCCAACCAGCCGTTGCCGGCGCCCATGCCGAACAGTCCGCCGGAGGCCGCCGCCGACATGGTGCGGGTCTGCTGATAGCCGGAGCCGGAGGCCGCCTCCCAGGCGTGGCCCCACGCGGCGAAGCGGCTCAGAATATAGGGCTTGAACTGTACGATGATCCCCGCGCCAAAGGCCGCGCCGCCGCAGATGAGGGCCAGAGTTGCGGCGTCCCCGGAGCGGAGATAGGCGATGACCAGGAAGGTCACAAAGAAGATGGCCGCCGTGCCGAAGTCGCTCATCAGCCCCAGCAGGCCGATGCACACGCCGGTGAGCACGATAAACAGCGCCAGGTTCCGGCGGCGAAACAGCCGTTCCAGCGTGGCGGAGCCTGCAAAAATATAGCAGATCTTGGCGATCTCCGAGGGCTGGAAGGATATACCGCCCAAGGTGACCCAGTTGGTCGCGCCGAATTTAGCCTTGCCCAGCACCAGCGTAATCCCCAACAGGCCGATGGCCCCGGCAGCCATGAGCCAGCGGCGCTTTTTCACCCGTTCCAGATCCCGCAGGAACAGACCCAGCGCCAAAAACAGGCCCATGCCCAGAACGATGGCCAAAAGCTGCTTGGGAAGGCTCCCCGGTGCGCTGGAAGCCGTCACCGCAAGGGATAACGTCGAAAGATAAAAGGCGATGGTCTCCAACTCAAAGCCCACGCAGCGGCCCAGCCGCAGCGCGGCGGCGTAAAGCCACATGACCACCGTGAGGGTCAGGAAGCAGATGGGGATCACCGGGCTGGCCTTCTCCCCCGCCGCCAATGTTAACTGAATGGCGGTCAAGATCTGAAATACCGTCAGCCACAAAAAAGAGGGCCACATGGCGGCGGGCCGCTCCGCCTGCCGCTTCTTTTCCAACTCCTCCCGCTCTCCTACCGTCTGCGGCAGAAACACCAGCGGCACACCGCCCAGGGTCAGGGTATCCCCCAGCTTCACCGGGGCCTGCTCTGTCACAGGGGTCCCGTTGACGGCGGTGCCGCCCTTGGAGCCAAGATCATACACCGTCCAGGCTCCGTCCTCACCACGGCACAGCGCCGCATGCTGCCGGGAGATGCTGGGATAGTTCAGAATCGCATCGGCGGATTTACCCCGCCCCAGAATATTTTCCCAGTGGGTCAGGGGGATACTGCCGCCGCCGGGCAGGCTCAACTGGGCCCAGACCTCCGGCGTGTGGGGGATCCGCAGCAGGGACCGGATGGCCCGCACCAGAATCAGCGCCGAAAGCACCGGAAACAGCAGCCGTGCAATGGCCGTGTACCAGCCGGTAATCAGAGGATGGGCACTCAGCCACAGGGACAGCGCAGAAAACAATTCCTGCATCCCATTCCCTCCTTTCCGAAAAAACAGC
>OMDW01000672.1_pt1 | contig 10114 bp, 9 predicted proteins | sample 1673661 | NCBI WGS metagenome assembly OMDW01 (sample SAMEA103958118, study PRJEB25191) | human gut metagenome
CGCGCTGATCCGGATGTATCTCGGGGGCGAGTTCGGCACGAATCCGTCGGACGTCAACGCCTACGCCGCTTCCACCTTTTACGCCATCGACCGCTACGCCTCCTACAAAAAGATCTGGGGGCAGTGGTACGAACAGGGCGGTCTGGTAATCTGCGACCGCTATACCACCTCCAACGCCGTCCATCAGGCGTCCAAGGAGCCGGAGGACAAGCGTCAGGAATTTCTCAGGTGGCTGTACGAATTCGAATACGACCGGCTGGGGCTTCCCCGCCCTGATCTGACGCTGTATCTGGACGTCCCCACGGACTTTACGGAGCAGCTGCTGCGCCACCGGGAGCAGGACACCCACACCACCGCGGACATCCACGAGCGGAATAGCGCCTATCTTGCTTCCTGCCGCCGCACCGGACGCGCCGCCGCTGAATACTACGGCTGGACGATCATTTCCTGCACGGAAAACGGGAAAATGCGGAGTATTGAGGACATTCACGAAGAAATTTACCGCCATGTGGCGGCATGTCTGGAGGACTGAATATGGTTTACATGTTGCTTGGAACCGGCTTCGAGGAAACGGAAGCCGTCGCCCCTATTGATCTGCTGCGCCGCGCGGGCGTGTCCGTCGCCACCGTGGGCATTGGCGGAAAGGTCATCGTCGGAAGCCACGGCATCCCCGTGACCGCCGATATGGAACTTGGCCAAATGGACTTGACCCGGCTGGATATGATTGTTCTCCCCGGCGGAATGAAGGGCGTCGCGTCCATCAAGGGCTGCCCGGAGGCGCTGGAAGCCGTGCAGTTCGCATGGGAAAACGGCCGGTTCGTCGCCGCCATCTGCGCCGCACCCACCATTCTTGCCATGCTTGGCATCACCGATGGCAGACGCGCCACCTGCTACCCCGGCTGTGAAGGCCAGATGGGAAGCGCTGACATGGTCTGCGCCCCCGCCGTCACCGACGGAAAGCTCATCACCGGCACGTCCGCGGGCTGCGCCGTTCCCTTTGGTCTGGCGCTGATCGCCGCCCTGAAGGGTCAGGCCGCCGCGCAGGCCGTCGCAGAACAGATCGTCATTCGCTGACCTTGGAGGAACACAATATGGACAACAAACAGTTTCCCGAACGGGACGAGGAGGAAATCATTCCCGAAGAGCTGACCTTCTTTCCCGCCGACGAGGAATCGGAGGACGCCGGGGATGCCCCCGCCTCCGAAGACATGATTGGGGAAGAACCCGCTTCCCAGCCAGAGGAAATCCCCGCAGAGGCGGAAGAACCCGTTGCGGAGGAAACTCCCGTGGCAGAAGACGTTCCAGCATTTGAGGATGATTCCGCCCAAGATGACATTCCCACTTTTGAGGACGTCCCCCCCATTGCGGACGCCCCCGCCCCGGAGGAAATTCCCGCGTCCGATGACACCTCCGAAAAAGGCCGTTCCTTCATGGATCGCATTCCGGACGTGGATGACGGCATGGAAGAATCCTACGACGACCGGCTCACCGAGCCGGAGATCGGCAGCGAGATCATCCCCGACGACAGCGCCATGGATTCCCACGGTATGCTGGAACACGGCGAGGAAGAACCGCCCTTCGACCCCAGCATTCTGGACGACCCGGATTTGCAGGAGCTGCCGGAGGAACCGGCAGAACCGGAGCCGTCAAAGGACGAGATCGCGGAACAGGAATACCGGGACAGCGACGGTGATTTTGACGCCGCAGAGGATGCCCCCGCCCCGGAAAGAAAAGCGTCCGGTCGTCAGCGCCCCGTCAAAAAGGGACGTCCTAAGAAAACCCGTGGAGAGGGTCTGCTGGGCATCCCCCACATTCTGGTCACCATCGTGTGGCTGGCGCTGATCGTGGTCATCGGCGTCACGCTGGGACGGATGATCTGGGTCTGCGCCGCCGACGTGCTGGCCTTCGGGCGGGAAAACAAGCCCGTCACCATCACCGTTTACGAGTCCGACACCATGGACAGCATCACCGACAAGCTCTACGACGCCGGTCTGATCCGCTACAAGAGCCTGTTCAACTTCTATGCCGACATCTCCCACGCCGAGAAGAAAATCGACCCCGGCATTTACGACCTGAACACCCGGTACGACTATCACGCGCTGGTCAACATGATGTCCGCCAGCTCCACCCGTGAGGTCGTGGAAGACCTGCTGATCCCCGAGGGCTACACCTGCCGCCAGATTTTCGCTCTGCTGGAGGAAAACCGCATCTGTACCGCGCAGGATCTCAGCGCCTACGCCGCCAACGGCGCGCTGAAGGACTACTGGTTCCTTGAAAACGTGACCCGGGGCGACAAATACTGCCTTGAGGGCTTCCTTTTCCCGGATACCTACGATTTCTATAAGAATTCCTCTCCCCGTGAGGTTCTGGAAAAGATGCTGGACAACTTCGACTACCGGTTCAGCGAGGAAATGCGCGCCCAGATTGACACCCTGAACGCCACCGTCACCGACGGCAGCTTCACCGTCCGGGAAGTGACCATTGTCGCGTCCCTCATTGAGAAGGAAACCGCCTCCGCGTCGGAAAGCCCCCGGATCGCCGGTGTTATTTATAACCGTCTGTTCCACTGGGACTACCCCGCCCTGCTGAACATCGACGCCGCCATCATCTACGCCCAGGACGGCGTGTCCGACCATATCGACACCAGTCTGGACAGCCCTTACAACACCTACCTTCACGTGGGTCTGACACCCACGCCCATTGCGAACCCGGGTCTTGCCAGCCTGCAGGCCGCGCTGAATCCCGAGTCCCACAACTATTATTACTACGTGCTGAATCCCGCCACCGGCGCCCATCAGTTCTCCACCACACAGGAGGAGCATGAGCAGTATCGCGCGCAGTTTGCTGCTGCCGCCGCTGCCGCTTCCACACAGTCGGAGGGCGAATGAGAAAGCTGGAATTGCTCAGCCCCGCCGGGGACATGGAGCGGCTGGAAATGGCCGTAGCCTACGGCGCAGACGCGGTATATTTCGCCGGAACAAGCTTTGGAATGCGCTCCTTCGCGGGGAATTTCTCCCCCGAGGAGCTGCCCAAGGCGGTGCGGTACGCCCATGACCACGGCGTCAGGTGTCACGTCACCGTAAACACCATGCCGAGAAATGACGAAATCGTCCGGCTGCCGGAATATCTGGAGCTGTTGGACGACGCCGGGGTGGACGCCCTGATCGTGGCCGACTTGGGTGCGTTCACCCTCGCCGGGAAATATGCCCCGCACTGCGAGCGGCATACTTCCACCCAGCAGTCCATCGCCAATTACGTCTGCGCTCAGGCGTGGTTTGATCTGGGCGCGAAGCGGGTGGTGCTGGCACGGGAATGCAGTCTGGAAGAAATCCGCGCCATCCGTCAGAAGGTAGACCCCGCGCTGGAAATCGAGACCTTTGGCCACGGCGCCATGTGCGTCAGCTACTCCGGCCGGTGCCTGCTGAGCAACTACATGACGGGACGCGACAGCAATCGCGGCGCCTGCGCCCAGCCCTGCCGGTATCAGTACGCTCTGATGGAGGAAAAGCGCCCCGGGGAGTATTTCCCGGTTTTCGAGGACGAAAAGGGTACTTACATCTTAAATTCCCGGGATATGTGCATGATCGACCACCTGAATGACCTGATGGACGCAGGCGTGGACTGCATCAAAATTGAGGGCCGTGCAAAATCCGCCTACTATGCCGCCATCGTCACGGGAGCCTATCGCCACTGCATCGACGATGTTGCCGCCGGTAAAGAGTTGGACCCCATCTGGCGGGACGAGGTGGATCACATCTCCCACCGCATCTACTCCACCGGCTTCTATTACGGCGAGCCGGGGCAATACGTAGCTTCCTCCCGGTACATCCGGGAATGGCAGATCGTGGCGAAGGTAGAATCCTGCGACGAAAACGGGCTGGCGGTGTGTCGCCTGAACAACAAATTCCGCGCGGGAGACGCACTGGAAGTTGTCGGCCCCGACGTGCGCCCCTTCCCCATCACCGCCCCGATCATGGCCGATCTGGAAGGCAACCCGGTAGAAGAACCGCGAACCCCCCAGATGAAATTCACCATCCAACTACCGAAGACCGTGCCGCCTATGAGTATGCTCAGAAGAAGCGTTGATCTTTCCCCGAAATAGTCAAAAACACCGAACGTCGAATCGTTCGGTGTTTTTTCGTATAAAGCCCGCATTACTGCGGTACTTTTTTTCGTTTTTCCGGGAATTTGTGAATCAGAAGTGCCAGCAGAATCGACATACCAAGGCAGAACAGGAACACAGCCGCATTTTCCGACTGGGAAAGTGTCTCGTTTCCGTGAACGACCGCATACTGCACAAGAACACATTGTGGATCAGGAAGCACTCAAAGGAAATGTCTCCCAAGCACACCAGCGGTTTCCAGCGGAACAGGCTGGATACCCAACCCATACCGCAGGTAAACACGCCGATCAGCACCAGATTTGGCAGGAGCCATGTGAAAATTCTGCTTCTCCATGGACTTCCGGCGCGGGAAAGCATGAAAAACCAATAGCCGAGCGCGCCAACTTCCAGTACCGTGAACACTATCCGCGCCGTGTTTCCCTGCTTCAGGTGCGGCTTCAGGGTGCAGACCAACATTCCAAGGAGCATCCCGCCGAGGTATTCGCCCATTCTGGCTGGCGGGAAAATGTACTGCCAGTAATCCATGTCGAGATTCTTTGTTAAGTAACAATAAACGGCCGTCAGGAATAACGTTCCCGCCAGTGCGCCCGACAGCAGCAGCCAGCCCTTTGGACGCCGGTTGATTTTATTCAGCAGGAACATGACGGGAAGGCTGAAAACAGACAGGAACATCAGAGTGGACAGGAACCAGCCCACACCGTTGTAACTGAACGCGCCCTCCGCAGACCATGACTGCACCAGCAGAAGATTCCGCACAAGCTGCCCCGGAAATCTCTGAACGTCAAAAAGCGCGGTCAGGCTCTCCGTGTTGGTATAGAGGAAAAGGTACAGCGTCGTAAACAAGTACAGGGGATAGATTTTCTTCACCTTGCGCCACAGGTACTTCCCTTCCTCCCGCCAGCTGAGCCGGATATCCTTGTTAAAGGAAGCAAGCGCCGTCACCAGACCGCTGAGCATGAAGAAAAAGCTGACCGCCGCAGTGGAACAGTGAGAAGTCGGGTATTTGAAAAACATCCATTGCTCGCCATGGCACACAAACACATTGAAAAATGCCCAGAACCGCAGAAATTGCAGCTGATCTTCCCTTCCGGTCCTGCTTTGGGACGCTATCTGTCCCTCTGTCTGCATATGCCGCCCTCCTTTCGACTTTGGGTCAGTTTTTCAGGCTTTGCAGCGGCGCGGGAATTCTGCCGCCGCGGGCTATGAAGTCCTCGCTGGCCTTGTCGTGCACCGGCATTACCGGGGCGCTGCCCAGCAATCCGCCCATTTCCACCCGGTCGCCCACCGTCTTGCCGGGGGCGGGGATGATACGCACAGCGGTGGTCTTGGTGTTCACCATGCCGATGGCCGCTTCGTCCGCAATGATGGCGGAAATGGTCGCCGCAGAAGTCTCGCCGGGGACCGCGATCATGTCCAGTCCCACGGAGCAGACACAGGTCATGGCTTCCAGCTTGTCAAGGCACAGCGTGCCGCCCTCGGCGGCGGCGATCATGCCCTCGTCCTCGGACACGGGGATAAACGCGCCGGACAGGCCGCCCACATGGTTGGACGCCATGACGCCGCCCTTTTTCACCGCGTCATTCAGCATGGCAAGGGCAGCCGTGGTGCCGTGGGTGCCGCAGACCTCCAGCCCCATTTCTTCCAGAATCCGGGCAACGCTGTCCCCCACGGCGGGAGTGGGCGCAAGGCTCAAATCCACGATTCCGAAGGGTACGCCCAGACGGCGGGACGCTTCCTTGCCCACCAGCTGACCCATACGGGTAATCTGGAAAGCGGTCTTTTTGATGGTTTCGGCCACCACGTCAAAGGGCTGACCCTTCACGTTCTGCAAAGCGTGGTACACCACGCCGGGGCCGGAAACGCCCACATTCAGCACGCACTCCGGCTCGCCCACGCCGTGGAACGCACCGGCCATGAAGGGGTTATCCTCCACGGCGTTGGCGAACACCACCACCTTGGCGCAGCCAAGGCCGTCGTTATCCGCAGTCAGCTCGGCGGTTTTCTTGATGATTCGACCCATTTCCGCAACGGCATCCATGTTGATGCCCGCTTTGGTAGAGCCAACATTCACGCTGGCGCACACCCGCTCGGTGGCAGCCATGGCCTCGGGGACGGAGCGGATCAGCTTCCAGTCTCCCGTGGTGCAGCCCTTCTGCACCAGAGCGGAAAAGCCGCCGATGAAGTTGACGCCGCAGGTGATCGCCGCCGCGTCCAGTGTTTTCGCGATCTCCACATAGGAATCCGTCTCACAGGAGCCGGCCACGATGGAGATGGGCGTAACGGAAATCCGCTTGTTGACAATGGGAATTCCGAATTCCTTCTCGATGTCCTCGCCGACCTTCACCAAGTCTTTGGCGCAGCGGGTGATCTTCCGATAAATCTTATCGCAGCAGGTCTTCAAATCCGGATCGCAGCAGTCCAGCAGACTGATGCCCATGGTGATGGTTCGGATGTCCAGATGCCGCTTGTCGATCATGTCCTGGGTTTGCAGGATGTCCTTCTGATTCAGCATGGCCTGTCCCTCAAATCCGGTGCATGGCTTCAAAGATGTCCTCACGCTGCACGCGGATGGACAGTCCCATTTCCTTGCCGATCTCGTCCATGCGGGTGACAAGCTCTCCCAGCGGCACATTGCACGCGGAGACCTCCGTCGCCATCATCATGGTGAAATAGCCCTCCATAATGGTCTGGCTGATGTCCAGCACGTTGATCTGATGGTCGGCCAGCTTGTTGCACACGCCGGCGATGATCCCCACCTGATCCTTTCCCACAACGGTCACGATCGCTTTCATATCGGTCACTCCTTTTTGGATACAAAGTCACTCCATCTCGTCCAGCGTCAGCTGGAACGAGCCTAAGAAATGCTCACGGAAATACCGCAGCTCCGGCAGCTCGTAGCTGTCCAGCGCCTCCGCCGTCTGCCGCGCCGCCTGCCGGAACTCCTCGTTGCCGGCCTTCAGCTCCTCCAGACATTTGATGTGGGCGCTGAGCTTGTCCGCCGCCTTCACCAGCTCCTCCACCTCCGGGTCGGCGGGGCACAAAATGTCTTCATAGACGGTTCGCAGCTCCGGCGGCAGCATCCCCAGCAGCTTCTGATCCGCCACCTCCTCCACCTTGCGGTAGGCCTCCCGGATCTCCGGGTTGAAATACTTGATGGGTGTGGGCATATCGCCGGTGAGAATCTCCCCCGCGTCGTGGTACAGCGCCGCTGCCGCCACCTGCCCGGCGTCCACCTGACCGCCGAACAGCTCGTTGCGGATCACCGCCAGCGCGTGGGCCAGCACCGCCACCTGATGGCTGTGCTCCTGAATATTCTCCCGGACGCTGTTGCGCATCAGCGCCCAGCGCTCGATGTAGCGCATCCGGTCAATGTAGGCAAAAAAGTGATTCATTATGTAAACTCCCATCGCAGTATATCGTTTTCTACGCCGGTGATCTTTACGTTTCGCACAACATTATGTAAATTATCTCCCTCCACGGCCACCTCCATGTAGTTGGGGGCGTGGCCGGTGGAGAGACCGTCCTTGACCTGTTCAAACAGCACCGGGTACACCTGCCCCACGCAGCCGTTCAGGTAGGCGCGGTGCAGCTCCTCCGCCACCTGTGCGGCCTGGGCGGCCCGCGCCTCCTTGACGGCGGGCGGCACCTGCTCCATGGCCGCCGCCTTGGTGCCGGGGCGGATGGAATAGGGGAAGATGTGCATGGCGGCAAAGCCGCAGTCCCGGATGAACGCCAGCGTCTGGGCGAACTCCTCCTCCGTCTCCTCCGGGAAGCCGCAGATCAGGTCGGTGGTAACGGCGGGGCGGTGGAAATAGGTGTTCAGCAGCGTCACCGACTGGCGGAACCGTGCCGTGTCATATTTCCTGTTCATCCGCTTCAGCGTATCGTCACAGCCGGACTGGAGGGACAGATGGAAGTGGGGACACAGGTTGGGCAGCGCGGCGGCGCGGCGGCAGAAATCCTCCGTGATGGTGCGGGGCTCCAGACTGCCCAGACGCAGCCGCATATCCCCTGCGGCGGCGGACACCGCCTCCAAAAGGTCGATGAGCGTCTCGCCGTTTTTCAGGTCGTGGCCCCAGCTGGAGATCTCGATGCCGGTGAGCACCAGCTCCCGGTAGCCCTCCTGCCGCAGCTGCTCCGTCTGGGACACCGCCTCTGCCTTGGGCAGAGAGCGCACCGGCCCACGGGCGTAGGGGATGATGCAGTAGGTGCAGAAGTTGACGCAGCCATCCTCCACCTTCAGCATGGCGCGGGTACGCTCGGCCATGCCGCCGGCGGGCAGCACCTCGAACGTCCGGCGCTTCAGCGCATCGTCCAGCAGCGTGACCTGCTTCTCCCGGCTCACCTGCTCCAGCAGCTCCAGAAACGCCATGCGGTCGCCGGTACCCGCCACAAGGTCTATGTCCAGCGACGCCGCCTCCTCCGGATGGGTCTGCACATAGCAGCCGCAGGCGGCCACCACCGCCTCCGGGTTCAGCTTCCGGCAGCGCCGCAGCATCTGCCGCGATTTTTTATCGCTGACGGCAGTGACAGAGCAGGTGTTGACGATATAGACGTCCGCCTTTTCATCAAACGGCACCAGCGTGTGGCCACGGCGCACCAGCTCCTGCTCCATGGCCTGCGTCTCGTATTGGTTGACTTTACAGCCTAATGTGTAAATCGCTGCCAGCATGGGGATTCTCCTTGCACTTTCTGTCGAATGTCGGTATAATGGGTGGTAACGCTTTATTATACTGGATACTTACGCCGGTGGCAAGTCCTCCGGCCTATGAAATTGAGAGGTTTTTCCCATGATCTATCTGGATAACGCCGCCACCACGCCGGTACCCGCCGCCGTGGCGGACGCCATGTATGAGGTGCTGACCCAACACTTCGGCAACCCCTCCTCCCAGTACCCCGCGGGGCAGGAGATGAAAAAAGCCGTGGAGGGCTGGCGCGCCGTTGTCGCCGGGGCGCTGCACTGCCCGCCGGAGCGCCTGTATTTCACCTCCTGCGGCACGGAATCGGACAACTGGGCCATACAGGCCGCCGTCTGGCAGGGACGACACATCGGCAAGCACATCATCACCACCGCCGTGGAGCACAGCGCCGTGCTGGAGCCGTGCCGCTGGCTGACCCAGCAGGGGTACGAGGTCACCTACCTCAAGCCCGACCGCACCGGCCATGTCACCGTGGAACAGGTGGCGTCCGCCCTGCGGGAGGACACGGTGCTGGTGTCCATGATGCTGGTGAACAACGAGACGGGCTGCATCTTCCCCGTGGCGGAGACCGCCCGGCTCCTGCGGGAGCGGAAGTCCCGCGCCCTGCTGCACTGCGACGCGGTGCAGGGCTTTTTGAAGGTACCCTGCGACCCGGAGGGCTGGGGCGTGGACATGATGAGCCTGTCCGCCCACAAGCTGGGTGGCCCCAAGGGTGTGGGCGCCCTGTACATCTCCGACCGGTTCCGCAACGTGCGGCCTCTGCTGCCCGGCGGCGGGCAGGAGCGGGGCCTGCGCTCCGGCACGGAGGCCACCGCCCAGATCGCCGGCTTTGCCAAGGCGGTGGCGCTGCGTCTGGAGGACTACGACGCCAAGCTGGCCCACATGGCGGCGCTGCGGGACTACTGCCGGGAAAAGCTGCTGACCATCCCCGGCATGGTGCCGGTGGGCGGCGGCACAGCCCCCCACATTCTGGCGCTGTCGCTGGCGGGCTATCCCAGCGCCAACATCGTCACCGATCTGGGGGCGCAGGGCATCTGCATCTCCGCCGGCTCTGCCTGTCATCAGGGCAAGGCCAGCCATGTGGTGTCGGCGCTGGGGCTGGACAAGCGCACCGCCGCCGGCGTGATCCGCATCTCCTTCGCCCCCGACAACACCACATCGGACGTGGACGCCCTGTACGACGCACTGAAGGCGCATCAGGCCGCCCGCTTTCCCATGCTGTGATAGACAATTACTATTTTTCTGAGGTGAATTATGTTTCAGGCTTTGAAGCGTGATAAAGGCTTCTACC
>OMDW01000673.1_pt1 | contig 10113 bp, 9 predicted proteins | sample 1673661 | NCBI WGS metagenome assembly OMDW01 (sample SAMEA103958118, study PRJEB25191) | human gut metagenome
ATTGAAGTGGATTCTAAGACTTTTATGCCCATAAATACATTATTCTGTGTTGATCATCTGTACAGAAGTATTTATTTTGAATTTAGGGAGATTAACGAATGCCTAAAAGGCACAGATTATTTCATTAAAGGGCGAGGTTTACTTACAATATTTACCACAGAATTTTCAGAGCAATATTTGTTTGATACATTTGTGCGGAAAATTATCAAACGTCAGGGCGGCGTTAAACTCTCTGATAACGACTGCAAGGCTATTACGAATATCGGTCATGAACCTGACTTTTATTATCGTGATGGTAATAGAATTTTGCTATTTGAAAATAAAGACATAATGATAGCAGACTATGTAAAACGTAGTGGTAATTATGTGGAGATCGAAAAAGTAATAAATAAAAAATTAATCACAGAAGCAGGTATTAGTCAACTCATTTATAATATCATAAAAATTAATAATGGTGAATTCATATGGGATAAATCTATGCCAAAAAATCCACGTGTATATCCGATTTTAGTATTAGATGATTCTTCATTATGTGTGCCAGGAATGAACTATATTCTTAATGCAGCTTTTGAATCCATATTAAAAAAGTCCAATGTGAGAATTAAAGTTTACCCACTGGTCGTTATAGAACTAGATACTTTAATCGCTTTTGTAAGAGATTTCGAATCTGGCAAGACTAAACTGAGAGACGTTATAGATAAGTACATTATTTTTCAAAATCAGGCACCTTTAAGTGCCGAAAGAAAAATCCAGCCTGAAAAAATTATGAGAGAGGTATTCCAAAGGTATTTCCCGTTCTACCAATTCTTCTCGGAACATTATGAGCATAAGCCATTTGATGATGCTCTCTTCGATGATATATGTAATGCACTGCAAAAGGCGACAAGCACCTAACCGTAGAAATGCGGGATGATACGTATAAATAACAAACGATGAAAAATCAGTTTTGAGTGATTGCTCGGGTGAAATTGGTAAAATATTTACGAAATAGCCCCGAGTAATCGCTTCTGAGCGTTTTTTCGCCTTATTCATGATAACTCTTTCTCTCAATCATTCGTCAAGCATGGACATTCATAAGATGGTTCACGAATTGCGTGTTATATAACTTTAAATTTAAGGGTTTTCAATGTTAAAGTCTCGGGGGTGTGAAGATATTTTGCTGTTAAAATCGGGCGATATGACGTTCACATGTTAAAATTTTACTTCCCACAATGTTTCATAAAGTGCCATTGAGGGAACCCTTATATGTGGAATATTCCGAAATCGCTAATCAAAGATGCGAAATTGCGGGAAGTTGGGAGAAGTGATTTTTTAACACCGACCCCGAAATGTTAAAGCGCCCAAAAGCCAAGATTTGCTGCGTTATATTGGCAAACGAAATCGAATGACGGCGTTTCGTTTAATCGGCAAACAAGGGCAAAACCGTCATCTTGACCCGGAAGGCCGAAACCGCTAAAATCCCTACGACTATGGCGGAAAAATTTTTCAACTCCAATGACGATCAGCACCGCTCAGATGCTGTCAATCCTTCAAAGGAATTCCTGACGGTCGACGAGGCCGCTGCATTCCTCAACATCTCAAAGAGCCAGCTCTACAAATACATGAGCCGCCGGCAAATCCCTTACTACAAGCCTAACGGCAAGTTATGCTATCTTAAGCGCAGCGAACTCGAGGAATGGGTATTCTCTACGCGAGTTGCCACCGACCGCGAACTGAATCAGAAAGCCATGGGCTACTGCCTTAAAACCCGGAAGTGATGGCTGCCGAGATCATTACCTTCAACGCCGAGATTGCGCCACCCATCTACGGGTTGCCAAAGGTAATACAGGACATCATATTGGAAGTAGCCGAAAAGCGCAGCGTGCCAGTGGATTATGTCCTCGGTCCCGTGCTGGCAACGGCGAGCACTGCGATAGGCAGTCGGGTGGTAGTCGACGGACTGAAGTATAAGAACCGCCTGAACCTATGGGTGATGGTAGTTGCTCCAAGCGGGAGCAACAAAAGCTATACCGCCAAAGAGATTATCCGGCCGCTTGAGGAAATCGACAACGAGCTCTACGAGCAATATCGCAACGAAAGGGCAGAAGTGGATGCCAAGCGAGCTACCGGTGACAAGGACATTCCTCTCCCTGCGCCACGGCAGCTGATAATCAAGGATACCACACCTGAAGCGCGGCTCGATGCGCTTCAGAACAATCCTCACGGACTGCTCAATGCCCGAGAAGAGATGGCGGCGACGATGGGCGACCTTGGCAGATATGGCAGCAGTGGTGAGATTGGCGACATGCTATCGATGTACGACTGTACCTCCATCAAGGTCAACCGTAAGAGCGACGGCATGAAGACGATTAATCATCCCTACTATTCCTGGATATGCGGCATCCAGCCGGGCATCCTGAAGTCGACCTTCAATAGCGACCGTTTTCTGCTTTCTGGTTTCCTTCACCGCTTTACGGTACTGTTCCCGAGTGAGCGCCCTGACCGACGATACCGGAAAGACGTATCCTTCAATCCCGCCGTGACGCACGACTGGAATAAACTGATCCGCAACACATATTATAATGTGCACGAATGCGCCATCGGAGTGACCGAAGAGGCCGAAGCTATTTATATCCGGTTCAACGACAAAAGTATCCAGCTCGACGAAACCAACTGCGAATATGAGAACTCCGTCTGGGCCAAACTCCGAATTCAGGTCATCAAGCTGGCAGGTATCGCTCAGGTTATGAAATGCGTCAGCGAAGGTAGGTCGCTCTCGGCAATCGATGCTGCGTCGATGAGCTGGGCTGTAGATGTCGCCTATTATATCTTCAACTGCCACATGAGGATGTACAAGCAGATTGCCGGCATAAAGTCCCGGCAGTCGGAGGGAATCTCCAAAAGTGCTGCCATCCAGAACCTCTTTACCGTGTTCGGCGACACCATCAACGTCTCGGGTCTCGCCAAGTCATTGAGCGTCGACCCCAAGCAAATCCGACGTTGGCGCGACGAACCATTTTTTTAACAGGGCTGAATGCCCCATGTCCTATGTCCTACCATACAAGGCAAAGTAGGACGTAGGACATAGGTCATCCGCTCACAATTCCTATAAATTATGAATATCTTAGATACCCCGGTGACGGTGTTCAACCATGTCACCGACAAGACCGGCACACTCATCCCGCTCGGAGAATTTCTCCGGGATACGGCTGCCGAACCGATAGTAAAACAGATTCGCGCGACCACCGATAAGAAGGAGCGTACCGAACTGAAGCGACAACTGCGCTGTGCCGTCATAGCCGCCGAGTGTCCGGATGGACGTAAGACTGAAGACACATTCAAACCTACCGGCTTGATATGCATAGATATCGATGGTCAGGACAATCCTGACTTCCAGACCGGCGAGGACTTGAAAAGCGAAGTTTGCAAAATAACAGAGGTGGCATATTGCTCCCTCTCGGCCAGCGGCGCTGGTTGCTTCGCCATCATGAGGCTCTCCAATCCGGAACAATTCGGGGGGCACTTCAAGGCTCTTGTCCGACTGTTCAAACTGCGCCTGAGCATCAACATTGACACACAATGCTGCGACCTCAACCGCCTCCGCTATGCGACAAGCGATGACGCTCCATATCTCAACGAAGACGCCCCGGTGTTCCGAATCATCGATGCAGCCAAGGTCAACAGAAAGATTGAAATCCCGGTGAAATACGATCCGTTCAAAGACTTCCCCGACGACAAGCAGATGTCGACTCTGGAGCGGGTCGAGGCATGTGTCCGAGAAATCGAATGTCGTCATCTCGACATCACCAACGGCTACGACAACTGGCGAAAAGTCGGAATGGCTCTGACTGACCTCGGGTCCTGGGGTAGGGATTATTTCCACCGACTGAGTCGCATGAATCCGGAATACAATCCTACAAATACCGACAGCAAATACACCAACCTCGAGCGCACTACCAAGCGGACCTCCATTGGCACCTTCTTCCACGTCTGCAAAGAGCACGGCATCGAGCCGCCGTAGATAGTCCTTAGCAAGAAGATCTATCGTCGTACAAATTCCGCTCCGCGTCTTTGTTCTGGCGATGGGGAGTGCCATTACTCGCAAGCTCGCAACATCCTTTTTTACAGACTATTCAAAACTCTACCGATATGGCAAATCAAAAGAAATCCAACGCCCGCACTTACCGCATTGACATCCGCTTGACAGAGGCCGAGCATGCCTCAATTATTAAGAAAGCCAAGGCTTGCGGTATGCGCAAAAGCACCTATGCACGCAAGGTGTTCTTCGAACACAAACCACGCCTACGCATGACCGCCGAAGAGCGCGACGCACTCAATTCGCTCACCGACGCACGTGGCGATCTCCTTAGAATCCGCAACATCCTCAAGGGCGTGCCCGACGATGTAAAACTTTACTATTTCCGCGACGAGAGCTTCATGCGATATTGGGTTGAAGCAGTCAACAGCTTGATTATCCGCTGGAAAGAAATCGCCGACAACCTAAAACGAAACTGACTATGATAGCGAAATGTGATAAGATAAGTCATGGTTCGGCAGCCATCAACTATGACTTGAACAAAGACCTGGCTAAGACCATCAAAATCCATGGCATGCCCGACAACATCGAAGCCGAAGCCATGTGGGACCGCATGACCGCTGAACAAGCGTATCTACTTGTCGATGGTGGCAAACCATTGCAGGCAGACGCGTTACGGTTTGAGGTCTCCCCGACTCCCGAGGAAACGAAGGGCTGGACCCACGCCGACTGGGAACGACTAGCTGATGAGTTCATCAAAACTTACGACTCCATCTCGGAGGTCAAGCTGAAGAAGAAGGACAACAAGGAGGTGATTGTTCCGCTCAAGACCACCAACATTGAGCACAGCCAATACATCGTTTCCCTTCATTCCGACAGCGATAGCGGAATCCTTCATCTTCACATCCTTGCCAACCGCGTCGACGAGAACGGCAATGCCAACGAAGCCAAACTCACAGGCCTTCGTGCCGTGAAAGCCGCCAACATAATCAACCAACGGCGCGGCTGGAAGCAGCCGATGGAACGTCGCAGTGAGAATATCGCAGAGATAAGCGCCGCATGCTTCTCCATCCTTAATGAAATGCCAGTCTTTGATTGGAAAGACTATGTGAAACGTATTGAGTTCAAGGGATATAATGTGAAGACGAATAAGGATGGCGAAGGTCGGATTAAGGGTTACAGCGTCGCCCGTGGCAACTCCTATTATAAATCCTCGTTGCTTGGCAACACCAAGAATCTTACGCCTTCGCACATCGAAGAGACATGGGTCGTGTACCATCCTCAGCAACCGAAGGTGAAACCAATCAAGCCTGCAAAGCCCTCTCAACCGGCTGTCACACCCAAGCCTAAACCGATGCCGCTGGAGGTCAAGATTCCATTGACTCGCTTCAAGGCCAATGGCACATGGTATGAGATGCGCCTCTCAGATGCTGTCAAATCGGAATTCGACACTCAGTTCGCCGATCATCCGGAAAACCGTGAGAACCTTTTCAAGACCGCTGCACTCATGTTTGCCGGATTTGTCGACGCCGCAACCAACGTCGCCTCTTCGGCAGGTGGTGGCGGAGATCCCGGCACGGGCTGGGGACGTGACAAGGACGAAGATGAACGAGAGTGGGCCCGGCGTTTTGCCATCAAGGCTAAGTGGCTCTGCAAGCCCATGAGCCGCGGGTTCCGGAGATAGTAACAACAAAATCCTACGAATATGAAAACCAGTAAACGCGACAACATACCGACTCTGCCGGTGCCGGACATGCCGGACCTATCACAGATAACATCGCGAGTAGAGAACAACCGGCAGACCGACATCTTTGCCGAGCAGACCGAGAAAATTCGCCAGCTTGTCACTGAGTTGAAGAAGACGAACCTCATCTGTTCCGACCTTCTCAGCTATGGCGAGCGAGCCATGACCGACCTCGAAGACGCCACTGACGAAGCAAAGGCCATCGCGCGACACATCGGCGATGCGATAAAGGCGGCTCAGAACTCAGAAATACAGGTTTCCTTCACCGAGAAAGGGCTGAAAGACCTAACAGCCCGCTGTCATCAGGTGATAGACGAAGAGAAACAGGTACTCGCCGAGCATGAGCAATCCGTCCGAAAGATTCTCGACCAACACTACAATCGAATCAGCAACCGACTCAACGACAACGACGGCATCTACCTCTCCGGCCGACTCGCCAAGGTCTTCACCTACAGCTTCTGGATACTGTTCGCCTACTTCGTCTTCACCATTCTGGCCTTCATCTGCATAAAAATCGGGCTCTGATGAACCAGAAGATCCGCCCATCCCTTATTATAATATGTGGGACGACCCAACCGCCGCCCCACATATTTTTCACCGCAACTCCAACTATAACCCTGACTAGAAAATGAATATCGCCCAACGTAAAATAATGTGGAAACTTTACCACGGCAGCATCGCTTTCAAAATGGATATCGACGACCTTTTAAAGGAGATGAACGCCGGCAAGGAACTTGATAAACACTTCAACTGCGTTGTAGCAGATATGGCTGTGGCTTACTTCTATGGTCGGAACCGGCAGTTGGAAATCGACAAATTAATCCTGACAAGTCAGGTGAAAATGGCCCGCGAAGACCTGGCACGACTGGAGGAAATGGGAATATCTGAAACACCCGAATCTCCGCACCCAGCTGTTCAGAACCTCAAAGCGAAAATCGCCAGACTACAGAATGAGCACATGATAGCCAACTGCACCATCGAGCTCAACAACTCCAAAATCAAGGAGCTTACATCCTTCCCGCCCGACGTTTCCCTTGACAAATGTAACTCGCATAAGAAGTCTATAGGTGCTGATTCAAAACCAGTCTCTCATGTAGGCCGTTGGGGTAGTGATATTCCTTCAAAGTTGATTTGAATTCCGGCTGATATGCGTGTACGATGCGGTGATGATTGGGGCAGAGCACCATGATATTCTTGTAACTATTGTCAAACGACTCTACAAAAGGATGGATGTGATGTGCGTCCACCACATCGACATCGCCGTAGTGCTCGGCTATGCGTCGACCGCATATTTGACACCGATAGCCATATAGCTGCTTGAGATTGTTGCCGACATGCCGGTCTAGCACTCTTATCTTGACCTTGCTGTCCTTGACCTTGATGGTGGCGGTCTCATCCAGTTTCTGCCAGTCCTCGAACTGCATCTCACTCACCTTTGCCTGTTGTAGTTCGGTTTTAATCTCCTTATAATCCTCCGGCATAATCGGCTCCGCAATCCACACAGCCGGATTCTCCGAAGCATAAAAAGCAATCTGACACCGCATCTCCTCCGGAATCTTGATATTTGTCTTGCGCCCCTCGGATTTCTTAACCTCCCATTGTATACGAATGTAGGTCCACAGATTTGCAAACATTCCCTGTAAAGCTTGGGCTATAGAAGATGTCGGCAAATACCTCACTTGGTACATCTCGGGATGGTCAGGATACTTTTGCCGACTGAAATTCTGGTTTATTACCGTTGCGCCATCGTATACCCTACCGCCCAACATGATTTTGACAGGCCGTTTCTCACCGATAGCCAACTCTCCGAAAGACGCTACAAAGGAACTGAGCAACGCTGTCTTGATGGTAAAGCCATTCATTAGCACGCTCTTATCAACTAACTTGGTGTAAATCAGAACCGGCATTGTGAAAATTCTCTTGCTGAGCTAATCCATTATATCTTAATATCTAAGACAGAATCGCTATTCTGGGATTCAAAGCGAACTGCGCTGCCATCCTTAAATAAGAATCCGATCACTCGGTCATTCGGGGAGACCCTGTTGTCTCGATTCGAGGAGCTAACCAATGTGTATCTCTTTGGCTGGTCGGATGACTTTAGTAGCTTTATCGAAATTGATTGTCTTGATTGTGAATCGGATAAAAATTGTCTTTCTCCAGTTTTGGTGTTGTAAATTCCGTATCCAGCGCTATTTTCGTAAATTTTGTATTTGGCGAAAATTGGAGCAGACATAACCTCATTAATATTAATCGTGTCATCAGGACTCAAATCCAATTGATTTTCGGAAACTTCATTCTTTTCTATAGGTGATGGGGCAGAAACAGACTGAATGAGAGTCATTCCTTCGACACCCTCTGAAAGGTCAAATTCCCTTGGATTTCCGATACTTATGATTGATGAGCTGGATTCGCGCATTGAGTTGCTATTCTCTGATTGAGGATTACCAATGAAATATTCTTCCCATGGTCTGTCATCATCAGGCAGACCAAAACGGCCATACATACCAACGTTGTCCAAAATAAAACATTGCTTGTCTCCGTTTTTCCGTAGCCCTCGGCCCACCTGTTGGATATATTTGACTAAGGACCTTGTCGGTCTGGCCAACTGAACGAATTCCAAATCTGGGCAGTCAAAACCTTCTGAGAAAATATCTACATTAACGATTATATCTAAATCGCCGTTCTTGAAATCCTGAACCAAACGTTTACGAAGAGCCGGAGGCGTTTCGGAGTCAATATCTGCAATCTTGATACCAGCTGCGCGATATTGCTGGCAGATATGCTTGCTGTGCAAATGAGATATGCTGTAAATAATGCCTTTCTTCCCCTCAACGAACTGAAAATAACTGTCTAACAATTGCGCTCGGATACGGCTGGTATCAACCAGTTCTTCCAATGCACTTGTCTTGTAATCTCCATCGATGCCAAAATCGCGGATGGAATTAATATCCTTACATAATGAACTGTTAACCGGTACTGAATAATATTGATATGGAGCTAACCATCCCTGCGCCATAAAATCCTTTATGGGCATAGACGGAACCAACACATCAAAATTATTTCTGAAGCCCCGGCCATCCATTCGCCAAGGGGTTGCCGTCACACCTAATTTTTTAGCCGATGGATAGAAATCCCACAGTCTGGTATATGAATTGGCAATCGCATGGTGGGCCTCGTCAATAATTATATATTTTGCATCGAAGTTATTGGCCAGCTTGCGATTAGAAGGATGAGTTATCGTTTGCACTGAGGCGACCTGTACCGGCTGCATCAAATCCCGCTTATCCTTGAAACTTCCGGCAATAATTCCATGAGGAATGTGATATCGTTGAAGACTCTCGTCTATCTGCTCAATCAGTTCAGTGCGATGAGCAATAATGAGAATTCCTTCCCGACGATGTGCTTTTAGGGAATTAAGAGAAATGTCGCGTATGATTGAGGTAAAGAGGCGAGTTTTGCCTGTCCCTGTTGGCATCTGGTAAAGGACATTATCCACAGATTCCCATTGGCCAAAAATCTTTTCTTTGGCCTCCTGCTGGTAATCCCTTAATGAATAATCTGTTAAACAGATGTCTTGAAACATGCTTATGCTGGACTCAGAGAACTATAGATGAATTCCAATTCATCAACCTGCTGGGGCGACAACTTGTTTCCCTTCGGGTCATCAATCATTTTCTTGAACTTAATCAGGTCGTTCAACCAGGCCATTTTCTCAGCCTTTTTGTCAAATGTATCGTTGACCTTTATGGCGTAGTCCTTTTTGAATGGGACGTAGTTGGGGTCTTCGGGTTTGGTCGTAGCCCAATTTTTATCAATAATTGATTTGAGGTCATTAAGGTCTATGGCATCTGTCCAATCGAGGGTCTGAAGGTCGAAATCTTCATCGTCACCGTGGAGTTGAATCAGGCGAGTAAGGCAGGATTTCTTGATGTCATTAACTTGATCCTCCCAGTTGTCATCGTACAGATCTTGGATTCTTCCAAGGACGTTGGACTTAAGAATGGTAAAGATTTTCTCAGAGAAATCTTTAGCTTTCTGTTGTAACCCTGCGTCCTGTGTCTTGAGCCATGTTTCAAGACCGTCTGGATTATATTCAGGGTCAACCTTGTGAATGGAGTTTTGAAAGCGGCAAAGCCATGTTCTCTCTGCCTGCTGACCACGTATGAATCTCAGTTCGTTTTCATCTACAGCCGGAAGATTGCTGAGATAGTTAACGAAAATGTCGAGATAGGAATGCATGGCATCCATTCGCTTTTCAAGTGAGGCGAACTGTTCGATAGTGCCTTTAGATACCAAGTGTTTGTTGAGTGAGCCTATCAGCGCGACAAAGGCATAAGTGCCTCGGTTGCACATG
>OMDW01000697.1_pt1 | contig 9946 bp, 10 predicted proteins | sample 1673661 | NCBI WGS metagenome assembly OMDW01 (sample SAMEA103958118, study PRJEB25191) | human gut metagenome
TGGCGGTTTTGGTGGCGGGGGAACTGGTATCTGGGAGGCGACAGCAACCACCAGTGCCGTCGGTGGCTCTCAACCCCATACGCACACGCTGGATGGAGCATCTGGAGAGGCGTCCTCCATGCCTCCGTATTACGCCCTTTCGTACATCATGCGGACGGCCTAATCCGGCGGCAGGCGTGGTCTGCGGGACCATGACCAGGTGTGTCCGGCACTGTGGGGGAGACAACGCTCACGGCACAGCAGATGCCATCTCACAGCCACAGCACTAATTCAGGCACGACAAATGCCGCAGGAGGCAGCCAGCGAAGCGAGGTTGCAGGACAGAGACAAACGGGGTCTGCCGGTGGCTCTCAACCCCACACCCACACGCTGGACGGTGCATCTAGCGAGGCCAACGGCCTGCCCCCGTATTACGCTCTGGCGTTGATTATGAGATGCGCATGATCATGGCTAGGGCGTAATAGGGTGGCAGGGAATTGGCGCTGCCAGACTCGCCAGAGAGCGCGTGCGTGTGCGGCTGGCTGCCGCCAGCGTTTTGAGTCGAGGGATAATACCCGTTTCCGTCGCGCATGTAGAAATTACCTCCAGCTCCGCCTCCGGTTGCAGCTGGTACAGATAAGGTGTGCTTATGACTGGACAATTGCTCAGTGGATAACGTTGTCTCCCCCACAGTGCCGGACAGACTGTGCGAATGCTTCTCCGAGCCGCCAGTGGAGCCAGCGGGCACGGAATCCGACGCGCCCCGAATCATGCGGCCGCGCAGGTCAGGCACGGGCAGGCCATTGGTGGTGGTGCCGTCGCACAGGCACCAGTGCATGTCCGGGGCATCTTCCCCCAGCGGGATGGGGAAGCGGTTGCCTTCACCGCCGAAGGTGCCGGAAAAGGCCAGGATGCCGCCTACAGGCACATTGACGGCGGCGAGCTTGCTCTCGATGGCGTCCTTGACGGCCTTGCAGGTGGGGGCCGTGGTCGTGGAATCGGACAGGCCGGACGCCAGCTGGACGATGCCCGCCTGGGTGACGCTGGCCGCCAGGACGGAGAGACTCCCTTCCGGCGTGATATTCAGCCCGCTGCCCACCTGCACGAGGCCGGGCTTTGCCTTGGTGGCCAGTCCGGGCTTGGCGTTGGTGATGAGCTGGCCGATGGCCTGCCAGAGCTGGCCATTGTCGCTTTTTTTCAGCTCCAGCCCGGCCCCGGTGATGACCGCCACCAGCTCCTCCTGCACGGCATTGAGCCATTCGGCGGAAACGGTGGTGGCCGCCACGGGGACGGCGGGATCGCCTTCGGTGAATTTGTGGTCCGGCGTGGCCGTGGCCGTGTCGATGCGATGCATGGCTATTCCTCGATGTAGGCCACAAGGCCCACGGTATGCGCGGGCTTGCGCCAGTTGATGATGCATTCAAGAATGGGATCGCCCCAGGTGCGCAGGGCCTCGCCCGCTACGGATTGCCCCGCTTTGAACTCGCGCGGAGCATCGCCGGGGGCCGTCACCAGAAACGCATGGCACCAGCCGCCATTGGTCAGGGCATCCCCGGCGGCACTGTGCCCGGCCTTGAACTCCCGGTATTCCGTGACCTTGGCCTCATATCCGGCCAGGGCCGCATAGCGGCGCAGCCAGGCCAGAGAGATGCCGCCGCGCTCCTGCAGGGCCACGGCCAGCAGGGCCAGGCGCTCCTGCAACAGCTGGCCGCCCAGGGCGCAGGGGCCGGGCAGGCCATAGACGCGCTCGTAATCCTCCAGCCACTGCTGATAGAGGAAGGGCCGCAGCCCGCCCACGGCATGGGCGGCATCGGCCTGCACGCGATCCAGCTCCCGGCCTTCCATGGCCAGCGAGGCGGCCAGATGCGGCCCGGATGGGGCATAGCTGACCGGCGGCAGCAGGGCCGCCAGCAGGTCGGCGTGCGGCATTACAGGGCCTCCAGCGTCAGGGTGCCCAGACGGCACCATTGCAGGTCAGTGGGCTGCACGTTGGCGGCCGGGGCGGTGATGACCACATCGGCCACGCCAGCCAGACCGGACACGGCGGCGGCGCAACGGGACAGCACCAGGGGCTCTCCGGGGCGCAGGTCCGCGATCTCGGCCTCCAGGGCGGCCCGCACGTCGGGGCGCAGGCTCTCCAGAGTGGCGGAAGCGGCCACGCGCAGCTTGAGGGTCATGTCCACGGACAGGGCCAGAGGAGCGTAGACCGTGGCCAGGGCCGTCACGGGCCGCTCGGCGTCGATATGGGCCTGACAGGCGGCCACCACGTCCTCGCCGGGGATACCGTCCGGGCCGGTGATGACCACATCCACCGTGCCCGCGCCCTGCCGCAGCGGGTAGACCTGGGCATCGGCCACACCGGGCACTTCCCGCGCCCAGCGCCGGTAATCCGCCGCCGTGCCGCCGGAAGGCGGGTTGCGCATGTATTCCAGCAGCCTGGCCAGCAGGGTGGCGTCGTCCTCGGCATCGCTGCCGCCGGTGAGGGTCAGGCGGGCGGCGGACTGCACGCCGGACGGTGCGGCCAGCAGGGTCACCGGGGCATCGTCCAGGTCGGGCAGCGCCCCGGCATCCACGGCCTCGCAGGGGACGGCGGCCGTGGCGGCCTCTGCCGCTCCGGACAGCGTCGCCCCGGCCGTGGTGCGGTACAGCACGCCGGACAAGTCCCTGGCCTGCGTGCCTGCGGGCACCACGGCACCGGTACGGCCCGTCAGGGTAAGCGTGCCCGTGGCCCGTGTGGCGGCCTTGCGGGTGATGCCGCGTAGGGCGCAGTGCTGCTCAAGATATTCGGGGTCCGCCGTGTCCGGCAGCAGCTGGCGGGCCTGCCAGGCGAGGAAGTCGTACAGGCCGGACACCGCCGAGGCCGTGGCGCTGGAGCGGACGTACAGATCGCTGTCCCTGTCCTGCGGGGCCGTGGGGTCAAGGTTGGCGGCATCGCGCAGCATGCGCTGCCGGATGGCGGCAAAGCCGGGGATGATATAAGGCATGTCAGGCTCCCACAGGGACGAAATGCTCATAGCTGTAGCGCTGGCCCGTGGCGTCGATGACGGTCACATGCAGCAGGCAGCGCCCGTCATGCGGTTGCTCGGCGCTGACCTCCACGGCCCGCGCCCTGCCGTCGTCCAGCAGGCCTTGCAGGGCCTGTTCCGCGTACTGGCGGGCCAGCAGGGCAATGCGCGGCACGTCCTTTTCCCGCGCCAGCTCATGCAGGCGGCTGCCCAGGGAGGTGTCGGCCCACCACGAGCCCAGCGGGGTCATGAGGCGCAGGTAGACGGCATTTTCCAAGCGGCTGATGCGCGCGCCGGTATAGTCGCCGGTGGCAGGGTCTATCCAGGTATCCATGCCTCAAAGACTAGCGGGCATGGGCGCAAAAAAAAGGTGGAAGCTGTTCAGCGCTTCCACCCGTCCTTGGTTGGGGTGCCGTGCTTACTGCGGCTTGCCGGTAGAGCCGCCGCCCGTCTGGACACCGGTATGCGTGTGCCCGGTGAGGCTGATGCCGCCCGCCGTATGATCGCCGGACGAGGTGATGCTGCCGGTCTGTTGGATGTTGCCGCGCAGCGTCATGTCCGCCGTCATCTCCACGCGGTCGCCCTTCTGGCCGGTGGCGGTCATGTTGCCCGTCACGGTGGTTTGCGGGGTATCCAGCACGATGCCGCTGCCCGCTTCCACCGTCACCTGCTGCCCCGCCGTCAGCCGGGCGCTGTTTTTGACGTTGATGGCCAGCTCGTCACAGTCGATCTCGATGACGCGGCCCTGTTTGATATGGATATACGCGCCGTCCTGGCTGTACATGCGCGCTTCTCCCGGCCCTACCTTGAGGCGGTAGGCCGCGTTTTCCGTGGCGATGATGACGCTGGCGGAGGTGCGCCCGCCCAGGGGGACCACGATGAGGTCGCTCCCCTCGGGCACGCCGCTGGAAAAGCCGAACTGTTGTAGCACCTCCACGGCCTGGGCCTGTTCCCCGGCCAGGGCATCGGCCTGCGCCAGTTGCAGGCCCGGCGCGTCATCACGGGCCGTGAGGCGGGCGCGGTAGGGGAAGCGCAGTCCGCGCAGGGCACGGGCTATGCGGCTTTCGACGATCTCGATGATGCTCATGGTGGTCTATCCGGCGCAGAGGTCGCAGGTGCAGCAGTCGCCGCCCTTTTTGTGGTGCTTGCGTCTGGCCTTGGGGGCCGTATCCGGCAGCCACAGCGCCCAGGGCCGCAGGTACAGGGTGGTGATGGTGCCGCCCTGGCGGTCACAGGACAGGGTACGCCGGGCCAGCATGGTGTCCACATCCAGGCCCAGGGGCGGGGAAATGAGGCGGATATGCATGCCCGGCTCCCATACGGCCCCGCTGTCCGTGCGATGGCCCCGCACGCGGGCCACGGCCTGCCAGCTCTCGAAGATGGAATCGGAAAGCAGTTTGTTGGCCCTGGCCTGCGCCTGGGCCGTGGTCTCCAGGTGGGCGGCATCGCGGATCAGGGGCCGGGAAAAGCCCGCCTCGGCGTCACGGGCCACGGCCTTGATGGCGGGCTGTGCGCCCTCGTGTTCGTCGCCCGTGCCCTGGCCCAGCACTGTCACCTCCGACCAGCGGCGCTGGCAGTTATCCTCCAGGGACAGGTCCTGCACGTTGTTTTTGGTGCCCGTCGTGTCCAGGATCAGCTCGGCGTCCACGGCCCGGCCATAGTCCGGGGCGGCCACTTTCAGCACACCGTCCGGCGTGAACCACGGCCACAGGCCCGCCAGTTCGGCGGCCCGCTCCAGGGCTTCCCAGGCGCTCATGCCCGGTTCCACGGTGACCTTCTTCCGGCTGTCCCCGCCCTGTACGTCCATGCGGTCGATACCCAGGGGGCGCAGGTAGGTGGCGCATATCTCCGCCAGGGTCAGCTCGCGCCGGGCCAGCACGGGCGCGGAGCAGTCCAGCAGGACGCCCGCCCGGTCCCTGCCGTGCAGTTCCAGGCGATGTTCGCCCTTGGCCAGACGGCGGCGCACGGCGTCCACACGGCCCGTGAGGATCACGTCCGTACCCAGACGCACCTGCACCTCGGCCCAGGGCTTTACATAGTCGGGGATGGCCGTGGCCGGGATGCCCAGGGACAGGCTCCAGGCATCGGCGGGCGTGAAAAAGTCGCTGTCTATGCTGTAGCGTTCCCAGTCCCTGTGCTCATGCCCGGCGATGGCCAGGGTGATGGCATCGGCATCAGCGGACATAAACAAGCAGCTCCTGATTTGGGTCGATAAAATTGGGATTGCGCACTTGCGGATTGATGCGCCGCAGTTCGTCCGCGCGGGTGAAGTCGCCGTAGAGGCGGTGGGCCAGCAAATGGAAATTGCAGGCCAGCCCGGCGGTGCGTATGGCCAGCGGCGGACGGGCATTGAGGGCGGCCTCGGCCAGCTGCTGCATGGCCCGAGCCGCTGTGCGCAGGCGCTCGCAGACGGGATGCACGCTGCCCTGGGGCAGGGCCGCCGCCGTATAGTGCAGGGCGTCATCCAGCCGTGCCCGGACATTTCCCGCCAGCCCTTCGATCTCGCCCGGCGTCAGTGCGGGGGAGGCCATATCGGCCTTGAGCGCCTCGCTGGCGGCCTGTGCCGTGGCCTGGGCCTCCAGCAGGGTCACATGGGTGACGGCCACGCCCTGCGGCGTCCGGGCGCTGCCCGCATCCGGCACCGGGATGGTCGCCACGGCGGGGCGGGGCACGCGCAGGGCCAGCTGCGCCTCGGCCTTGCCTGACAGGGCGCTTTGCGGGCCGGATACCCAGGCGGGGCCATAGGCTCCGGCCCCGGTGGCGTAGGCTTTGACGGCTTCCGGGGCCGTGAGGGACAACAGCGGCAGTGCCGTGGAGAGGACACCGAACGCGGAGACCACGGACGAGGAAGCGCTGGCGGTGTCGGCTTGCAGGCCGCGCACGATGGCCTGCGCGTCGGCCACGAAGGCGGCAGGCACGTCCACATAGGACAGCACGGAACGCACCACACTGCGCCCGGCATCCAGCACGTCCAGCACGCCTTGCAATTCCGTCTCCACGCGGGCCTTGATATTGGCGGCGGTATCCGCCCACTGGCCCAGGGTCTTGCCCAGCTCACTTTCCGACAGGCCCAGGGCCTCGTCCAGGCTGGAGGAAATATCCGCCAGCGCCTGTTCGGCCAGGCTGCGGCTGGAGGTGGCCCCGAAAAAGGGGTTGTCCGTGACGGCTTCCACTGCCTCAAAGGTCACGGTGGCGTAGTCGTGCCGCTCCGCACTGTGCTGTATCTGCCAGCGGCGCACGGCCACGGTGAGGCTGCCGAAAACGGGATGGATCAGCTCGCCCGGTCCAGCCTCCTCGAAGGCGGCCACCAGGGCCTTGATCCTGCTCTCATAGGCCACGCCCCAAAAAATGGCGGTCACGGGGATGACGCGGGGCTTGCGGCCCAGGTCCTCCACCTCGGCCCCGGAGCGGTACGGGTATTCATGGACGCACAGGGCCTTCTCGCCCCGGTCTTCCACGCTTTGTACTTCAAAGGGGACGCTCCTGAAGGAGGCGTCCTGCAACGTCAGATTCCATGCCATGCTAACGCCCCTCCCCGGCGGCGTGGGTTTGCGCTAACGGCGCGCGGCTTCGCGGATCATGATGTCCTCGCGGCTCTGGGCCAGCACGGCACCGTCCAGTTCCAGCGTGCTGTGCAGCTCCACCTTGAGGGGCTGTTCCTGCGCCGTCTGCATATTGCGGGCGGCCTCCAGCAACGCGGCCTTCAATTCCTCCTGGGCGCGGCGGTCATCGTCCCGGCTGGCCAGCGTGGCCAGGCGTTCTTCCAGTCCTTCGCCTGTGTCCAGGAAGGACGTGGTGCCGCCGAACAGCGCCGCGCCGTAGTCATCGAAGGCGTCCGGGCGTTGTTCCGGTCCCCGGCCCGTGGCCTCGGCGCGGGCGGAGAGGGCCGTCAGGTAGTCCGTGGGATCGTCCGGGTCATAGGGCAGCTTTCCGGCTGCCAGAGGGGCCTCGACCATGGCTTTTTGATACCACTGCTGCCCCAGCTCAGTGCCCAGGATACCGCCTAGCGTCGCGCCTGCAGCCGCGCCGACGGCCGAGCCTACGGGACCGGCCCAGGCCAGGGCGGCGGCCCCCATTTCCGCGCCGGCCACGCTGCCGGCAAGGCCGCCCAGACTGGCGGCGTTGGCTTCGTTCTTGGCTTCACGGGACAGGCTGTTGTCCGTTTCCGTGGCATATATCTGCCCGGCGGCCATGGCGGCATTGAGCAGGACGTTCCCGGCCAGGGCTTTTTGTCCGGCGCCGGTCGCACCGGTCGCGGCCGTCGTGCCCGCAGTGGCGGCGCGTGGCGCACCTGCGGAAGTCACGGCAGAGGGCTTGCCCATGGGCGCCGTCACGGCGGCCTGTCCCCCCGCCTGGCCACCGCGCAGCATGCGCAGGCCGCTTGCCAGGCCTCGGCCAGCTCCCCACATGGCCCCGGCTGTGGCCGTAGCCCCGGCCAGGGCCGTCAGTTCCGGGTGGTCGGCCATGAGGCCGCTTGCCCACTGGATGGCATCCTGCAATGGGCCTTTGACCACGTCCAGCACGCGGTCCATGCCCTTTTCCCACTCGTTGGCCAGCCGGTTGAGATTCTCCTGCGTGGAACTGGTCATGACCGAAAACAGCTTGTCGATCATGGCCTCGGGGTCCTTGGTCAGGTCGCCGTAGATCTCGCCGTAACGGCCCCGGCCGTTTTGCAGGGCGATGGCCCCCTGCCGGGCCTGCATGTCCCCGATGATCTCGGAAAAGATGCGGTTCTGGATGGCGCCCATCTGGTTGCGTATCTCGTCGGCCCGTGCGCCCGTGGCTCCCGGCAGTTCCTTTTTGAGGCGCTTGTACTCCTTGTTGCGTTCCACCAGGCCCTGGATGGCCCCCACAAAGGCTAGGTTCATGTCCTCGCCGCGTTTGGCGGCATCGCGGTAGACGTGGGCCAGGTTGATGCCTTTTTTCGACAGGTTGCTGTAGGCCTCCTTGCTGTTGCGGAAGGACAGCAGGTTCTGGTAGCGGTTGGCGGCCTCGGAAGAATCACCGGTGGCGTCGCGGATGGTCTCCAGACCGGCCAGATGGTAGGCCGTGCCGGTCATGCCGCGCATGTCGCCCGTGGCATTGAAGATGCCGGGCAGGTATTGGGCCATGTCGCGCGTTTCAAAGCTGCCGCTGGCCCCGGCCGTGAGCATCATGCCGAAGACCTTTTCCGCATCCCCGTAGGCGAACTGGCCGGACTTGGCCCCGGCCATAAGGGTATTGGCAAAGTCCGCGCCCTCGGCCCCGGCGGCGGTGGCGGCCCGCTGGGTCAGGGGGGCCAGGCGGGCCACGTCGGCAAAGTCAACGCCGCCCGCCATGAACGCCCCGCGCATGGCCCGCGCGCTGTCCAGTGTGCCGCCGCCACGGGCCACGATCTGCTGATCCAGTGCCCGCAATTCAGCCACGCTCGCCCGGATGCCTTCGGCGCTGCGGTCGTTGAAGGCCACGGTGGCGTCGTAGAGATACTGCTGCTCGCGGTTTACGGGAGCGGTCAGCGCGGCACGGCCCACGGCCCCGGCCGCCACAAGGCCCGCCCCGGCATCTCCGGCGGCCTGAACGCCACGGCCCAGCCCCTGCCCCAGACGGGCGGCCTGTCGGGTGACGGCCTGCATGCGGGACGAGACGCCGTCCAGCGTGCGGCGCAAGCGCCCGGCCTGGGCATCGGCCTGGGACAGGGACTGTCCGGCACGCTGGCCGCTGCGGGCCATGTTCTCCAGGCTGCGGGTGGCGCCGTCGGCCTGCTGCTTGACGCTGCGCGGGCCGTTGCTGCGGGCAAGGGCATCGGTGGCCTCTCCCGCGTCACGGGCGGCGCGGCCCATGCCTTCCACGGCATCCCCGGCCTTGGCGGCCTGTTTGGCCACACCGCCCATGCCGCCTTCTGCCGTGCGCGAGGCGGCACGCACGGCATCCATGGCCTTTTTAGCCGGGCGGGAGAGGTCGTCCCGCAGGGAGAGTTGCACCTGTACGTCAAGATCGGCCATGCTGCTTTTTCCATTGCCGCCAGTCCTGGCGCTTGCTGACACAAGTACGCTGCCCGGCGGGCTGTGCTTTTGGGGGATAGAATATCTCCAGGAATGCCTCGGCCTCCGGCAGGGTCAGGCCCCGCGCCTCCGCGAGGGTGAAGCCCTGCCGGACCAGCGCGGCCTGGGCTAGGCGGAGGGTTCGGCGCAGTTCTCCGCCGGGGCCGCGCTGGCAGCCTCGAGCTTTTTTACCAGCTCGTCCTCGGCCGTTTTCAGGATGCCCCATTCCCTGGAAGCCATACCGGCCAGCAGACGGGCGCTCATTTTTTCCGCCGGGATGCCGTCCACGCTCAGGCAGGCGGCCCACTTGTGACGGTCGATGCGGGCGGCGCAGGCCATGCCCTTGGTCTCGGCCTGGGCCGCCTCGATGGCATTTTCCACGTCCGCCATGGTGGGCAGGCGCAGGGTAAAAGACTTGTGGCGCTGGCCTTCGTATTCCAGGCCGCATGTAAACATTCCCTTGATTTCCATATCTATTCCTCCACACGCTCAACGGCAAAAAGTTTCAGATCGCGTCGGGCCTCGCCTTCGGCCTCGTACTGGTCGCTCACGCTCTGTACGCAGCAGCCGGTGTACGAGACGCGCTTGCCGTTGCCCGAGACGGGGTAGATGGTCAGCTTGGCATCGAAGACCTTCCACCAGTCCAGCGGATCGCCGTCCACCGGGATGGGCACGGTGACGGACAGCTCGTGCGTGACGATGCCCATGCAGTAGCCGCTGATGGTGCGCTTGCGGCGCATGGTCTTGACCGGCATGTAGCCGGTGTTGCTGTCATTGGAGACGGAGACGCATTCGATCTCCTTGCCGTCCACCTCCAGGACGACGGCCCCCACATATTCCTGAATGGCCATGTTCGCTCCTTGTCTGTTGGGTAGGGCCTTCAAAAACGCGAAAGCCCCGTGCCGCCACTATGTGGCGACACGGGGCCGGAAAAAAGGTCGA
>OMDW01000701.1_pt1 | contig 9921 bp, 10 predicted proteins | sample 1673661 | NCBI WGS metagenome assembly OMDW01 (sample SAMEA103958118, study PRJEB25191) | human gut metagenome
CTTCAGGCGATGCCTTCCTGATTAAAATTAAGATTTTAATCAGGAAATAGTATTATTTTTTCCGGACGAAAAGAACACCCAGGGTGCCGGGGCCGCAGTGGCAGGAGACAGTGCATCCGGCCAGCGTTTCGTAAACCTTGTGGAAGTGACCGTAGGTGGACACGGCCTCCATAACGGCTTCATGGCACTCGTCGCTGACACCGGTGTGGGTGATGAAGAGAATGCCGTCGTCCAGATCGTCCCGGCCGTCAAGACGGTCTTTGACGTAGTTTGCCAGACACTTGGCGTATTTTCCGCGATACTTTTTCGCAACGCCCATCTTGCCGTTCTTCACCTCGATGCAGGGCTTCAGGTTCAGAAGGTTCGCGCCAAGTGCGGCGGCGGAGGAGCAGCGGCCGCCCCTGACCAGATAGTCCAGCCTGTCCACGAGGAAGCTGGCTTCCACACGGGAGGTGAAGTCGTCCAGCTCCCGCTTCAGCTCGTCCAGAGATGCGGCGGTTTTCGCCAGCTCGCAGGCTTTCAGCACCACCAGACCCTGACCGGTGGACAGGTTCCGGGAGTCAACCACCCGGACGTTTTCAAAATCCTCCGCGGCAATGCAGGCATGGCGGTACGTAGAGGAAAAGTCCGAGCTGATGCAGATATGCACCACGCCGTCATATTCGCCCGCATATTTCGTGAAATGCTCCTGATACTCGCCGACGCTGACGGCGGAGGTGGAGCAGAGATCGCCGCCTGCGGCGACGTGGGCGAAAATTTCGGCGGGGGTGATGGTCACGCCGTCAATATATCCCGTCCCGGCCTTGATGACCGTCAGGGGGGTGATGGCGATGTTGTATTCTTTCAGAATGTCAGCGGAAAGGTCGCAGGTGCTGTCAGCCGTGATTTTGATGTTCATAACAGTTCTCCTATCGGTTTGTTGGTTTGACGATGGGGTTTGTCCCCATCATGAAGCAGCAGGGTTCCGTGTCCTTCCGGCGCAGATAGTCCGCACCCCAGTCCCGCATGGCTACGAGAACGGGCATCAGACTGCGGCCGGTTTCCGTCAGGGAGTATTCCACCTTAGGCGGGATGACGGGATACACCTCCCGGTGAACCAGACCATTGGCTTCCAGTTCCCGCAGCTGCTGGGTCAGCATTTTTGGCGTCGCGCCCTTGATGACCTGACGCAGTTCCGAAAAACGGAGGATGCCCTGAGAAAGGTGCCATAAAATCAAAGCCTTGTATTTTCCGCCGATCAGCTCCAGTGTGGCTTCCACCGGGCAGTTGTCTTCGTTTGCCATTCCGTCACCTCCTTACGGTATCCAAAAGGGAAGTATGGCACATAATAGTGCATACTTGTTTTTTCGGATTATCATGGTAGAATGGTATCATAAATGAAGGGAATAGTCAATGAATTTATCCAAAATACGGGTTCATTTGATGAATTCCACTGAAATGGAGGGGGAATCATGAAGCTCAAATTCAATGTCACCGGCATGACCTGCGCGGCCTGTTCCGCACGGGTGGAGAAGGTGACGAATGCCGTGCCGGGCGTGGAAAAAGCGGAAGTGAATCTTCTTGCGGGAACCATGCAGGTGGAGGCGGAAAACGGGAACGTTGTTCCTGCCATCATCAAGGCGGTGCAGGACGCGGGCTATAATGCCGCCCTGCCCGGTGAAAAGAAAACGGACAAGGCAGAGGCCGCCCCGGCGGAAGCCGCTTTGAAGGAAATGAAAAAGAGGATCATCGGCAGCGCGATTTGTCTGGTGGTGCTCATGTATTTTACCATGGGACACATGATCGGACTGCCCGCACCCCACTGGTACCACGGCGTTAAGAACGCGCTGGTTGCGGCGCTGCTGCAATTTTTCCTGACCCTTCCTGTGGTGTACCTGAACCGGGTGTACTACAGCAGAGGACTGAAAGCCCTGTGGCACCGTGCGCCCAACATGGATTCCCTGATCGCCGTTGGCTCTTTGGCTGCGCTGGGCTATGGCGTGGCGGCGCTGTTCCGCATGGCCTACGGCATGGGACATGAGGACTGGGAACTGGTGCAGTCCTACAGCGAGAACCTGTATTTTGAATCTGCGGCCATGATCCTGACGCTGATCACCTTGGGTAAATTTCTGGAGACCCGCGCCAAGGGCAAGACCGGCGACGCCATCCGTTCGCTGATGGATCTAAGCCCCAAGACCGCCTCTGTGCGGAGAAACGGGGAGATCGTGGAAATCCCCGTGGAGCAGGTGGCTGTGGGCGATGTGGTCATCGTCCGCTCCGGCAGCAGCATTCCCGTGGACGGCACCGTGCTGGAAGGCCGGGCGTCCGTTGACCAGAGCGCCCTCACGGGCGAAAGCGTCCCCGTGGAAAAGGGCGCGGGGGACAAGGTCGCCGCCGCGACGGTCAATACCGAAGGGTATCTGGAATTCCGGGCGGACAAGGTGGGCGAGGATACCACTCTGGCGCAGGTCATCCGCATGGTGGAGGACGCGGGCGGCTCCAAAGCGCCCATCGCCCGGTTGGCGGACAAGATCGCGGGCGTGTTCGTCCCGGTGGTCATGAGCATTGCGGCGGTGACGTTCATCGTCTGGATGATCGCGGGATACGGACTGGAATTCTCACTGAATCGCGCCATTTCCGTGCTGGTGATCTCCTGCCCCTGCGCGCTGGGACTGGCCACGCCTGTGGCCATCATGGTCGGCACCGGCCGGGGCGCCAAGATGGGCGTGCTGTTCAAGAACGCCGAAGCGCTGGAAAACCTGCACCGGGTGGACACCGTGGTGCTGGACAAGACCGGCACCCTCACCACCGGCAAGCCGGAGGTGACGGACGTCCTCCCCGGCGCGGTCAGCGGGGAAGCGCTGATGCGGATCGCTGCCGCGCTGGAAAGCAAGTCCGAGCATCCCTTTGCCAAGGCTATTCTGAATAAGATGGGCAGTGAAACTTACCCTGTCGCGGAGGACTTTGAAACCCTTCCCGGCCGGGGCGTATCCGGCATCGTGGACGGCGTGCGGTGCTACGGCGGCAACGGCCGGCTGATGGAGGAACTGGGCGTCAAAGTCCCGGCCATGCCGGAGCTTGCCAATCAGGGAAAGACGCCCTTGCATTTTGCCAATGAAAAGGGCGATTATCTCGGAACTGTTGCCGCCGCCGACGTGCTGAAAGCCGATTCTCAGGCCGCCGTGCAGGCTATGACAAAAATGGGACTTGACGTAGTGATGCTTACAGGCGATAATGAAGCTACGGCCAAGGCCATTGCCCGGAAGGCGGGCATTGCCCATGTGATCTCCGACGTGCTGCCCACGGACAAGGCCGGGGCGGTCGGAAAATTGCAGGCGGAGGGACACCGGGTGCTCATGGTGGGCGACGGCATCAACGACGCGCCTGCACTGGTCAGCGCCGATGTGGGCATGGCCATCGGCGCAGGAACGGACATTGCCATCGAGTCGGCGGACGTGGTGCTGATGACAGGTTCCCTTGCCGCCGTCAGCGGCGCGGTGGAGCTGAGCAAGGCCACCATCCGCAATATCCGGCAGAATCTGTTCTGGGCATTTTTCTACAACACTCTGGGAATTCCCCTCGCCGCCGGTGTGCTGTTCCTGCCCCTGGGGCTGAAGCTCAGCCCGATGTTTGGCGCGGCGGCCATGAGCCTGAGCAGCGTGTTCGTGGTGACGAATGCTCTGCGTCTGCGCCTGTTCAAACCGAAGACTTCCCCCTCTGTGGTGGAAGCCCCGAAACACGAAGAAATCAAAACCAAGGAGGATACAATTATGAAAACGGTTATCAAGGTCAATGGAATGATGTGCGGTCACTGCAAGGCTCACGTGGAAACTGCCTGCAAGGGTGTTCCCGGCGTGACGGACGCCGTTGTGGACTTGAATGCGAAGAATGTCACCGTCACCGGCGACGCCGATGTGACGGCGCTGAAGAAGGCCATCACCGACGCAGGCTACGAGGTGGTGGAGTAAGTCATGAGAGAGGACTTCTGGTTTGATTCCTGCGGTGCAGGGAGGATTCACGTCTGCCGCTGGATGCCGGAGGGAGAGCCGAAGGCGGTGTTCCAGATCGTCCATGGCATTGCGGAGGTGGCGGAGCGCTACGACGCATTCGCTCAGGTGCTGGCACAGCGGGGCTTCGTCGTGGTGGCTGACGACCACATGGGTCACGGCCAGTCCGTAGGCGAAGGGGACACCAATGGCTACTTCACCGGCGGCTGGTTCAGCGCCGTGGCGGACAGCTACCATCTGCTGGAACTGACAAAGGCGGAATTCCCGAACCTTCCCTATGTCCTGTTCGGTCATTCCATGGGTTCCTTCATGGCGAGAACCATTCTGTGCAAGTACCCGGACAGCGGCATTGACGCTGCCATCATCTGCGGCACCGGCTGGCAGCCTGCTTTTGCGCTGCCCGCCGTCATCAAGGTGGTGGAGAGCGTGTGCAAAAAGGTGGGGGAGACCAACCCCGACGAGACCCTCCACAAGCTGGTGTTCGGCGGCTACAACCGAAAGGTGGAGCATCCCCGCACGGAATTCGACTGGCTGACCCGGGACGCCAGGATCGTGGACGCCTACATCGCCCATCCCATGTGCGGCTTCACCGAAACGACGGGACTGCTGCGGGATCTGATGACGGGCATCTGCTACATCGAGAAGCCGGAGAGCCTTGCCGCCATGCGCAAGGAACTGCCCGTGTTCTTCATTGCGGGCGGGGACGACCCTGTGGGCAACTACGGCAAGGGCGTCCGTCAGTCGGCTGACGCTTTCCGCAAGGCGGGGATGGCGGATGTTTCCGTGCACATTTACCCGCTGTGCAGGCATGAAATTCTCAACGAGATCAACCGGGAAGAGGTCTACGGGGACATTCTCCAGTGGCTGTCCTCCCACATGAAAAAAAGTTTGCCGTAAGCCTAATTAGTCCGATTTATTGGACAGATAGCGTGTTATACTATGGCCAGAAACCAAAAGGAAAGGTTGATGGCTATGTTTCAGATGCGTTATGTAGGCGGACACGTTCAGGTGTATGACAAAAGCGGCAAGTTCCTGTTCTCGGCGGATACCGAACGGGAGGCCAGAGAAGAGATGGAGGATTATGCGGAATCTGCGGCTTGATATTTGCTACGACGGCACCCGCTACCGGGGCTGGCAGCGTCTGCCCGGAAGGGACGACACCATTCAGGGCAAGCTGGAAACGACCCTTTCCCGGATTCTGGACGAGCCGATCGAGGTCAGCGGCAGCGGCCGCACCGACGCCGGGGCACATGCGCTGCATCAGGCGGCGAATTTCCACTGCGAAAGCGCCATGCCGTCGGAGGAGATTTTGTCCAAACTGCGGCAGTATCTTCCCGAGGATATCGGCATATATTCCTGTGTGGACGTGCCGCCCCGGTTCCATGCCCGCCTGAACGCCCGCGCCAAGACCTACCGCTACCGTATCTGGAATTCCCGGGGGCCGTGCGTTTTTCAGCGGCGGTACGTTGCGGTCATGCCGGAACGCCTTGACTTAAACGCCATGCGCCGCGGGGCGGCACTGCTGACGGGGGAGCATGATTTCTCCGCGTTCTGCGGCAATGCGAGAATGAAAAAGTCCACCGTCCGCCGAATCGATTCCATCGACATTCAGCGGCAGGGGGAGGAAATCCAAATTTCGTTCACCGGAAACGGCTTTCTTTACAACATGGTGCGGATCCTGGTCGGCACGCTGGTAGAGGTCGGCAGGGGAGAACGGGAAGCGGAGAGCATTCCGGCGCTGTTCGGCGGCAAGCGGGAGGACGCGGGCTTCCTGGCTCCGGCGCAGGGACTGTGCCTGATGGAGGTAGTGTATTGAACATTCAGATTTTCGGCAAAAGCAAATGCTTTGACACCAAGAAGGCGGAACGCTACTTCAAGGAGCGGCGCATTCCATTCCAATCCATAGACCTGAAAACATATGGCATGTCCGGCAGGGAATTTGACAGTGTTCTCCGGGCGGTGGGCGGCATTGACAACCTCATCGACTGGGACGGCAAATCCCCGGACATCACCCTCATGAAGTACATGGACGACCAGCGTGCGAAGGAAGACAAGGTTTTCGACAACCCCGCCCTGATGAAAACGCCCGTAGTACGCAACGGCAAACAGGCCACGGTTGGATACTGCCCGGAAGTCTGGGCGGCGTGGGAATAACATAATCGATCACGAAAGCGGTTCTCTAAAAATGGAGAGCCGCTTTTTTTATCATTTTTCCGATTTTTCTCTTGCAGTTTCAACAAAAAAGTGGTATGCTAGGAGGACAAAATGACCAAATACATCGACGGCCTGAATCGAATCGTCTGGGGTGCGCCCGCGTTGGTGCTGATCGTTGGCGTGGGTCTTTACCTGAGCCTGCGGCTTCGCTTCGCCCAGCTGACGCTGTTTCCCAGAGCATGGAGGCGCTTTCTTTCCATGCTTCGCCCGGGGCAGAAAAGCGGGAACGGGGTGACGCCCTTTCAGGCGCTGTGTACGGCGCTGGCGGCGACCGTTGGGACGGGAAATATCGTCGGCGTTGCCGGTGCCATCTGTCTCGGCGGGCCGGGGGCCATTTTCTGGATGTGGATTTGCGGCGTTCTCGGGATGGTCACGAAATACGCGGAGGTCACGCTGGCGCTTCGCTACCGGGTGAAAACCCCGGCGGGGTGGATCGGCGGCCCCATGTATGTGATCACTCAGGGCTTGGGGACGAAATTTACACCTATGGCCGTCGCTTACTGCGTGTTCGGCGTGGTTGCGGCCTTTGGCGTGGGAAACGCCACTCAGATCAACGCTGTGATCTCCGGCGTAAACGATGTGGTGACCCGCTTCGGTGGGGAACAGACCAGACTTGGAAACCTTGTGATGGGACTGATTCTGGCCGCACTGGTGGGAGCGATGCTCCTTGGGGGCGCGAGACGCATCGGTATTGTGGCCGAGCGGCTGGTGCCGTTCATCTCCATTGCATATATCCTGCTCTGCGCGGTGATGTTGGTGCTGCGCTGGCGGGAGGTTCCGGCGGCGTTCGCGTCGATCGCGGCGGGGGCGTTTTCCCCGCGGGCGGTGACAGGCGGGGCTTTGGGTTCTGCCTATCAGGCGCTTCGCATCGGATGCAGCCGCGGGGTGTTTACCAATGAGGCAGGCATGGGTACCGCGTCCATCGCCCACGCTTCGGCGGAGGTTTCCCACCCGGCGGAACAGGGGCTGATGGGCATTATGGAGGTTTTTCTCGATACCATCCTCATGTGCACACTGACGGCGCTGGTCATCCTTGTCAGCGGCGTGCCGGTTCCCTACGGCAGAGACGTGGGCGTGGAGCTGACGACGAAGGCGTTTGCTGCTGTCTATGGCGATTTTGCGCCGGTTTTCATTGCCGTGTCCCTTGTCTGCTTTGCCTTTGCCACGGTGCTTGGCTGGGGGCTGTACGGTGCGCGGTGCGCCCAGTTCCTCTTTGGCGCCCGGGCGTGGAAGTTTTTTGTCGCGGCGCAGATGGCCGCGGTGGTTGCCGGGGCATGCCTGCAAACCGGCGTCGTCTGGTCGGCGGCGGAGGCCGTCAACGGCCTGATGGTGATTCCCAATTTGACAGCTTTGGCGATTCTCACCCCGGAGGTGGTTCGCCTTACGAAAGAATATCAGAAATCCGGCGGAAGTACCGCCGGTGGAGGTAATTATGCAGATATCCATCAACGCAAACCGGTGTGAACCCTCTCCCATGCGGAAGTTCCATCCCTACGCCGTGGAGGCCGAGAAGAAGGGCAAGAAGATCTATCACCTGAACATCGGACAGCCCGACCTGCCCACGCCCACGGCTTACTATGACGCTGTGCGGAACTTTGACCGCAAGACGCTGGCCTATGCCGAGTCTCCCGGTATGCCTGTGCTCATTGACGCTGTGCGGGGCTATTATCACAAACTGGGGGTTGACTTGGCGCCCAACGACGTCCTCATCACCACCGGCGGCAGTGAGGCGCTGCTGATGACCTGCCTGAGCATCCTCGACCCCTATACCGAGGTCATCATCCCCGAGCCGTATTACCCCAACTACACCACCTTCGTCCATGCGGCCGGCGGCGTTATCCGTGCCCTGCCCACCAACCCGTGGGAGGGCTACCGCTACGCCAAGCGGGAGCGCATCGAGAGCCTAATCACCAAGAACACCCGCGCCATCCTGATCACCAACCCCGGCAACCCCACAGGCGTTGTCCTCGACCAGAAGGAAATGCGGATGATCGCCGACATTGCCAAGGAGCGCGATCTGTTCCTGATCTGCGACGAGGTTTACCGGGAATTCTGCTACGACGACAAATTCGGCGTGCCGACCATGGCGCACTTCCGGGATATCGACGAGAACCTCGTCATCATCGACTCCGCCTCCAAGCGGTTTTCCGCCTGCGGCGCGCGGGTGGGCTGTGTTGTGACCCGGAACAAGGAGCTGCAGGCGGCGCTGCTGAAATTCTGTCAGTCCCGTCTGTCCGTTGCCACCATTGACCAGATCGGCGCGGCGGCGCTGTATACGGTGGATCCTGCGTTCTTCCGTCAGAGCAAGGAGGAATACCGCCGCCGCCGGGATACGGTGATCTCCAAGCTGCGCCAGATTCCCGGCGTGGTGGTGGAGGAACCCATGGGCGCGTTCTACGTCATGGCGAGCCTGCCGGTGGACGACGCGGACAAGTTCCAGTACTGGCTGCTGGAAAACTTCGACCATCAGGGGGACACCGTCATGTTCGCCCCCGGCGCACCCTTCTACGAGACCCCCGGCAAGGGCATCAATGAGGTGCGTATCGCTTACGTCCTCAAGCAGGAGGATCTGGAGCGGGCAATGGACGTGCTGGCCTTCGGTATCTCCGAATACCAGCGCAAGGTCATGAAAATCACCCCCGTTCCTGTGGGATAACAAAATATTCCGATGCCGGACAAGCACAAGCTGCCTGTCCGGCATTTTTCGCCCCCAAACCCTACGGCTTTCCAGCCGCGCTTCGACTGCTTGTTCTCCCGGGAAACGGTATACTGTAGCCAAACCGGGAAAGGGGAGAAGCGAAATGCTAAAACGGCTTGTATTTGCATTATTGGTGGTTGGACTGCTGCTGGGAGGTGCCATTCCAGCCTACGCCGCCCAGACGGGTTCCATCCGGGTGGTTCCGGAGACGAAGCCGCCCGCCGACAGCGCCGTGACGCTGTACCATGCGGGCGTCGAGGCGGACGGCGGCTACTGGCTGGATGATGTTTACGGCGGAGGACTGGTAAGGTGGGGAGACCTGCCGTCTCTGACGCTGGCGTCGTGGCTGGCGGAGCATGAGGCAGCGGAGGGGACAACGGTTCCCTTTGACGCGGAGGGCAGTGCCACGTTTTCCAATCTGTCGCCGGGGCTGTATCTCATCAAACAGACCGGGATTTCAGCCGGGAATGACGCGATACCGCCCTTTGTGATCGAGCTGCCCTACGAGGATATCTGGGAGATCACCGTTCGACCACAGTCGATGACTGGTGCTCAGGAGCCGCCCCCCACGGGACAGGAGCCGACGCCAATCATTGCCGCGCTGGTGCTGGTGGTTTCAGGAATGGGCCTGCTGGGAGTGGCTGCCAACACGAAGCGGAAGCGCGATGCGGGATGACAAGTGCTTCCACCCTCTCGCAGCTGCGCATCTTTTGGGAATTTTTTCTTGTATGGAGGGCACAAATGTGGTACACTTATGCCATCCGATAGAGAGGTGGAATGCGTGTGAAAAAGGTTTTTCTCGGTCTCACGGCGGCCACGATTTTGTACGCCATCTACAACGTCATCATCGACATAAGAGATGGCGTGTTTGACGGCCTCACCATTGTGGGGCTGCTGTTCCTGCTGCTGGTTGCGGGGGTGTTTGGCTTCCTCGCTTGGCTGTTTGACGGCAAATCCCCGGTGAAACGGACGGCAGAACAGGCAAAAAACGTCGTGAAGCAGGAGCAGGAAAAGTTTGACGCT